>Ga0210144_1000241_pt1 | contig 32085 bp, 37 predicted proteins | sample Muzzi_PWA_D2_FD_185532 | JGI IMG/M metagenome (GOLD analysis project Ga0210144, IMG submission 185532) | Wetland microbial communities from San Francisco Bay, California, USA, that impact long-term carbon sequestration - Muzzi_PWA_D2 (SPAdes) | ecosystem: Environmental > Aquatic > Marine >...
TCTTCAACAAGCTCAAACACTTCCGAGCCGTTGCAACGCGATACGACAAACGAGCCGACAACTATCTCGCAGGCGTCAAACTCGCTTCAGTCAGAATCTGGATGCGATTTAATGAGTCGGTGACCTAGAGGGATTGCGCCGGCCGGACAGGCAGACGGACAAAAAGTCCGCGCAAAGGAGAGACAGCCATGCCCCGCTTCCTGATCGAAGTGTCGCAGCCGGAAGAGAGAGCTGAGAAGCGCATCGCCGAGTCGATCCGTTCGACGGGCTCCCATTTCGTCGCCCGCGCCGCGTGGTGCAACCGGGACGGCGTGTGCGTCGGGAGCATGGTGGTCGAGGCCCGCGACTGGCGGCATGCGGTCGCCGTCGTGCCGCCCGCCATCCGCAGCGGCGCCCAGGTGCATCGGCTCGCGGCGATGGCAGTCTGAGCGGCCGCCGGCGTTTTGGCGGCAAGACTCCCGCTCAGGCGTAGGCGGCCGCCTTGCGGCGGCGGGCGCCGGCCGGTTTCCTTGTCTTCTTGCCGGACGATCCGGGTTCCCCGAACAGGAGCTTGAGGTAGTTGCGGAACTGCTCCGACTGGTGGGCGGTGACGCGGGTATCGCCATAGGCCCGCTGCAGGACGAGGCCACCCTCGATGATCGACACGATCATTTCGGCAAGCTGCCGCGCGGTGACCGGCAGCGCCGGCGGGTAACGGTCCAGCACTTCCTGGAACTTGCGAACATAGATCGCGGTCCACTGGCGCAGGATGTCGGCGACAAGGTCGCGGACCGCCGGATCGAACTGCATGCTCTCATAGGTGTAGACGGCGTACATGCAGCCGGGCGAGGCGTCGGTCGAGTCGCTGATATAGGCCTCGAACGCGTCGAGGAAGTGGAGCGCCTGGGCCAGCGGGTCGTCGCTTAGCGCCTCAGCCTCCGCCGCGAAGTCCTCGAACATCGCCAGATCCTGCCGTGCATGCCACGCGACCAGCTCGCGGGCGAGATCGGCCTTGCCCTTGAAGTGGTGGAAGAAGGCGCCCTTGGTCAGCCCGGCCGACTTCAGGATATCGTCGATCGAGGTGCCGGCGAAGCCGTTGGCCATCACCAGCGTTTCGGCAGCATTGAGGATGCGGTCGCGGGTCTGCTCGCCGCTGCGGGCCATGGCCTGATCCTTTTTTCATACCAACCGGTCTGTATATTAGGCCTGCGGGCGGTGGATTGCAAGCCCGACGCTCAAATCGCGGAAACCTCGCGATTCCTGCTGTGTGACGCCGGTCACAGACCTCTCCATTGACAACAAACCAACCGGTCGGTATTTAACATACCAACCAGTCGGTATGGTTGGCGACAGCGATCAGCAAGGAGAGGGTGATGGAAGGCTTCGTTTCGATGCTTCAGGAAAATCCGGCGGCGGTGGCCTTTGGCGCGGTCGGTCTCTTCTGCCAGCTGATCTGGCCGGTGTTTCGCAGCCGGCGAGCGATCATGACCGCCCAGTTCGGCATCGGCGCCGACTACAGCCTCCACTATGCGTTCCTCGAAGCGTGGAGCGGAGCGGGCGTCGCCGGCATCGGCGCCACCCAGAGCGCGCTTGCCTTCATCGCCGGCGACCATCCCAGGCTGCGCTTCGCCGGCTTCGTCTTCCTGCCGGTGGTGGCGGCGATCTGCGCCGCCACCTGGTGCGGGCTTGCCTCGCTGTTCGCGCTGGTGGCGGTGACGCTCATCATGGTCGGCCGCATGCAGCGCGACACGCTCAGGGTCCGCATCATGCTCCTGGCGGCCGCGCCCTTCGGCATGGGCTACGACATCGTCGTCGGCTCGACGCCGGGCCTGATGGGCGGCATCATCTCGGCGACGATCGCGGTCGCCATGCTGGTGCGGGAAGTCAGACAGCGTCGGGCCGGGGCGGCATCGGTGCAACCTGCGTAAATGACAGACAGAGTCAGAGAAGGAGATACGAGCATGCCCAGATTTCTTGTCGAAGTCTCGCAGCCGGCGGACCGCGCCGGTCGGCGCGTCCGGGATACGGTGCGGACCATCGGCTCTCATTTCGCCACCCATGCCGACTGGCGGCAGCGGGACGGACGGTGCATCGGGAGCATGGTCGTCGACGTCGACGACTGGCGGCAGGCGCTTGCCGTGGTTCCGCCCGCCATGCGGGCCGACGCCCACGTTTACGAACTGCAGGCGATGGCCGCGTGACCGGCCATCGCTTCCGCCAGTTCTGCCTGGGCCCTTGCCCGCTCCGCGGACCTGGCGCAGATTGACGCGTTCCAGCTTGCCTGAACGCGGAGGGATCGCGATGCGGTGGACGACGCTGATGGTTGCGGCCGCGCTGGTTGCCGGCATTGCCGGGGCGCGGGCCGAAACGCTGCCGATGCCGGCCGGCGTGATCGCCTTCGACTCGCCGGAAGGCGAGGCGCTGCTGATCGGCGCCGAGGCGCGCAACGACTACTTCCCGCTCAGCATCTACTTCACGACGCAGGTCAACCCGGCCTATTGCGGGCCGGCAACCATCGCCATGGTGCTGAACGCCCTCGACGTGCCGCGGCCGCCCTCCGACATGACGCTGGGGCTCGGCCTGTTCGACCAGGAGAACATCTTCACCCCGGCCGCCGAGGCGGTGAAGCCGGCGGCGGCGGTCATGCGCGCCGGCATGACGCTCGACGAGTTTGGCGGGCTCCTTGCCGCCCACGATCTCCGCGTCGACATCCACCACGCGGCGGATTCCAGCCTCGACGAATTTCGCCGCACGGCGATCTCGACGCTGGCCGACACCGATCATTTCATCCTGGTGAATTACCTGCGGAAGGCGATCGGCCAGAAGGAGGGCGGCCACATCTCGCCACTCGGCGCCTACGACGCCGACACCGACCGCTTCCTGATCCTCGACGTGTCGCGCTACAAGTATCCGCCGGCATGGGTCACGGCGTCGGCGCTGTACGACGCGATGAACACGCCGGATCCCGACAACGACGACAAGACGCGGGGCTACGTCTTCGTCAGCAAATGAGGCGCGCCGCCATCGCCGACCTCGCCCTCGGCGGCGGAGGGCGCGGCGGGTGCTCGCGATCGATCAGTGTCGGCGCCCGCCGACGGCCTCATGCGGAGCCGGGGATCCGTTCGTCTGCATCCGCGCGAAGAGGGCGACCACCGTCGGTTTCGGGTCGACATAGGCGGGGTCGAAGCCGGTCAGCTCGACCAGCCGGGCGCGATCGTGGAAGGTCACGTGGCCGTGGCGGAAGGTAAGCAGTCCGGCCAGGCGCAATTTGCGCAGCACCCGGTTGACATGGATCGCGGTCAGGCCGAGCGCGTCGGCAAGCAGGTACTGGCTGAGCGGGCAGGCGTAACCATTGCGCGCGTCGTGGCCGGCTAGCTCCAGTCGTCGGCCGACCTCGAGGAGGAGATGGGCGACCCGAGCGACGCTGTTCCGCCGTCCGACGTCGACCAGATGCTCGACCAGCTTCGCCCGTTCCCTCGAGACGAGGGAGAGGAAGGCATCCATCAGCTCGGGCGACTGGCGGGTGGCCAGCCGCACGGCGGGGCCGGAAATCTCGACCAGCTCGGTCTCGGTAATCGTTTCGATGCTCTGATCGGCGACCTTGAGGAAGAGGTTGCCGAAACCGATCACGTCGCCGGGGAGGAAGAAATCGGTCACCTGGCGCTCGCCGCTCGGCAACATCTTGCAGGCGAAAGCCCAGCCCTCGCGGATCGCATAGGCCGAGGCGACCGGGTCGTTTTCGCTTCGGATCGTGACCCTGGCCGGCACCACTCGGGCCGGTCCCTGCAGGCGGCGCACCACCTCGCCCTGTTCGGCGGTCAGCGGGACGACACTGCCGAGTCGCGCGAGCAAAGGGTCACTGACAGCAGCCATTTTCCACCACCCCGTCGCCATCAACGAACCGGCTCTTCTCGAGCCGAACTGCAGCGACGCGGACCGCGTGGCTGAGTCGCGCGGGGCGGCGCTTGAGTGCTCGAATATGCGCGCCGCGCGGTCGACTTCAACTTTCCGAAATTTAATGTCGTTGCCCGAAATTTCGCCGGATTGTCGGGGACGCCAGCGAAACCGCCGCGGAAGGCCCGGCTTTCAGTGCCCGTTGGCGGGCACCGATGGGGCGAAACGTCGCGAGTCGCCCGGCAGAGCCGGGCTCGCCGGGGGCATTTTCCGGCCGGGCGCCTGGCTGGGGAGGCGCACCTGGCCGGAAAAGCGCGGCGGCTAGCTTGCCGCCACGATCGTGGTCGCCGTGTTCTTGCCGTCCTGGGGCTGGTAGGTGACCGTTACCTTCTCGCCGATCCAGAACTGGGTGAGGTCCGTCTTCGGGCCGACGGCGTAGACCTGGCCATTGTCGAGGGTGACGGTGCGCGTGCCGGCATCGAGCACCTTGATCGCACCTGTCGCGTCGGCCCCGAAGGCGGGTGTCGTGGCCATCAGCGCGATGCCTGCGATCGAGGAGGGAATGATCCGGCTCATCGTGACCTCCAACACGCCCGTCCATCGAAGGGTCTGCCACCGTTCGTCCGAAGGCTGACAGGCTAGTCGGGGAGCGGCGTCCCGGCGCTAACCTCGGTTAGCGCGAAGGCATTTCGCTCGGCTCGCCGGCAAGGCACGCGTCGCTTCGGCTGGCACATGCCGAACAGCCCGCTGCCGCCGACAGCTTGAGAAAGCCGCGGCGGGTGGGGCGGTCTTCAGGCGGCTTTGGCGTGTCGGTCATGGTGTCTCCGGCGCAGTTTCGGCAAGGTCCTTGATGGCATGACGACAGTGTCGCGCAAAGGCCGACCTCTCCCGAAACCCGCGGAACGCAAGCACCGTTCCCAAGCGCGAACGTGCGGAGTAAGCTTCGCCATGGCCAGTTGCTGGCCGCCATGAGCGTCGGAGGAACGTGATGTCGAAGGGACGCGACCGGCCCGGCAAGGAGAAACGCAAGCCGAAGGCCGAGAAGAACAAGAAGAAGAAACAGTCGGCGACGCCACCGCCGGGCGGCACCACCAAGCCGGCGGTTGCCATCGCCGTCGACAAGAGCTGACATCGCACCGGCTGGCCGGTCGAGGTGCGTGTGCGGCGGCGGCCGTCGAATAGGTCGCAGACCGGGAGCCCGTCGCGCCGCAAATCGGCCTTGGTTGGGCGGGAGCGTTTCGTCTCAGCGAGAGCGAGGGGCGTGTGAGCCAACCAGGGAGCACACGCGTGAAACGAGCGCTCACAGCCGTGGCCGCCGCCGGAACGCTGGCTGCGGCAACCTTGGCCCTCCCCACTGACGGCAATGCCCTGCCTGTCCGGGTCGTGCCGGCCGAACGGGCGGAGGCGGGCCAGAACTGCCACGTCGCCTACCCGGCTGAGTACGGATACAAGCGGATGTTGATCTGTGCGTATCGTTACTGAGGACCGGCCGGGTCGAGGGAGGAAAAGAGGTGGGCCGTGACCACGCGCTCACCTGAAGGAAAGCCCAGCAAGCGGGAAGCCTGTCGGCGACGGCCGTTTCGCCGACAGGCGATGTCATACGGTGGCGCAACACGCACGGGAGTGAATCGAACCGCTAGAGCCGGTCGCCTACTCGGCCAGCGTCTCTCCACTGCCGCCCATTTCCTTCGGCATGTCCTTCATCTTGGGCAGGCCGTCACGGATGTGCAGCACGGTCTCCTGGTAGTTCACGTGCAGTCCCGGCGTGAACGGCATGTCGGGGATGACGGCGGCGTAGACGTCGGTCAGGCCCCAGGTGGGGTGCTCGGTCAGGATATGGCCGCCGCAGACGGTGCACCATTTGCGGATGCTGGTGTCGCTGCGTTGATAGCCTGCGACCTTGTCGGCGCCCCTGGTGATCTTCACCGCTTTGGGATCCCACAACGAAAATGCGTTGACCGGGCCAGCCGACCATTCGCGGCACGATGTGCAATGGCAATACCCCATGGCCACCGGAGTGCCGGTCACCGTGACCTCGACAGCACCGCAGAAGCAGGTGCCCGAATAGGTTTGGTCGTCGCTCATAGTATCTCACCTCCCGTTCGCCGGTCTTCCTGACCGAGCGCGCCGCGACAATAAGGCGGCGAAATTTGAAAATCGATGGGGCGGGCCCGAATTCTTTCGCCCGTCGGGGTGACGACCTTCAGCCAATCCCTTCGCCGAAATGCACGGCGAGCCAGACGGTCGGCCGGTCGGCGTCGGTCCAGGTGACGCGATGGCGCTTGCGGGCGGGCAGGAACACATAATCGCCCGGCGCGAGCGTCCGCTCGGCTTCGCCTTCAATGGCGAGCCCGGCCGAGCCGGCAAGCAGGATCACCCATTCGTCCTCAGGCTGGTCGTACCAGAAGTCGGGCGGCGAAGCCTGTCCGGTCGAGGCGATCCGTTCGATACGCAAGCCCGGCCGCGAGAGGAGGGGGACGATCTCCTCGTCGTCGAGCCTTGCCTTCACGCCGTGAAAGATGTTGTCCATCCTCTTCCTCAGCCAGGTTGTGTCGGATTTGATGCGTCGGCTTAGGGCATCCTTCAATGCTCGCTTGGTGAAATGGCGTCATGCTGACCGCGGATTTCTCTGCCTCCAGTGTCGCGATAAACGTCAATCTGGCGGCTGGCGTCGCCAACGCCTTCACCGGGACGACCGGGGCGATCACCACCGAAGCCTCGATGCTGTCGGGCGAGAGCGGTTTCGACGTCTTTCCCCTGTTCACCATTGGCGAGACACTCCGCGGGACCAGCGGCGCGCTCAACCCCTCGACGGCGGGAGCCTACACGCCCGTCGGCCCGCTCGACGGCATCGGCGCCTACCAGCTCGATCCGGCGACCGTGCGCGTCCTGGTCAACCACGAGGTTGGCAAGGCGGCAAGCTACACGATTTCCGACGGCGGAGCCGGCACTGTCTCCCTTGCCGGCGCCCGCATTTCCTATTTCGACATCGACATCGCGACCATGGCGATCGTCGATGGCGGCGTTGCCTATGACGTACTCCACAACCGGGCCGGCGAGGTGGTCGCCAGCTCCGCTCAACTGGAGATCCCGGGCGGGATGAAGTCGTTCTGTTCGTCGGTCCTGGTCGAGGCAGAGGCGTTCGACATCGGCCACGGCACGGCCGACCGCATCTATTTTGCCGGAGAGGAAGCCTCGGGCTCCGGCCATCCGCATGGCGGATCGGTGTGGGCGCTCGACGTGGCGACCGGCGAGCTGTGGGCGGTCCCCGCCTTCGGTCGCGCGCGGTTCGAGAACATCGCCGAGCTCGACACCGGCGACCCCGCGCATGTCGCCTTCCTGCTTTCCGACGATTCCTTCGGCGCCGCCCTCCTTCTCTATGTCGGCGTGAAGCATCCCGAGGGGGACTTCCTTGACCGCAACGGGCTCAGCGACGGCCAGCTCTATGTCTGGAAATCGGATACCGGCGAGCTGTCACCCTCGCAATTCGCGACCGGGACCAGGGCCGGGAGCTGGGTGCCGATGGCCGTGCAGAACGCCGGCAGCGCCGGCCAGCCCGGCTTCGACGCGGCGGGGTATGCGGATGCGGCGACCCTGACGGCGGCGGCCGACAGCCTCGGCGCCTTCTCGTTCCGGCGGCCCGAGGACGTCTCGGTCAATCCTGTCGACGGAACCCAGGCGGTTTTCGCGACGACGGGCATCGAGACGAGCAGCAATCACGCCGGCACGATCTACACGGTCACCGTCGATTTCACGGATATCGATACCCCGACCGCGTCGATCAGCGTCCTCTACAATGCCAACCTTGACGACGCCCGCCGGGTCCGCAACGCGGACAATCTCGACTGGGCCGATGACGGTCGCATCTATGTCCAGGAGGACCGCGCAACGAGCGGCCTCTTCGGCGGCGGCGCCGTCAATCCGCACGAGGCGTCGATCCTGCGGATCGATCCGGCAACCGGCGCCATCGTTCGCGTGGCCGAAATCGATCGCGCGGCGGCAGGTCCATTCGGTTCGTCGGATGCCGCACCGGCCGATGTCGGCACCTGGGAGAGCTCCGGCATCCTCGATGTCTCGACCCTGTTCGGACAGCCCGCGGGAACGCTCTTCCTCGCCGATGTCCAGGCGCATTCGCTGATCGACGGCGGCATCGCCGAACAGGGGCTCGGCCAGGGCGGCCAGCTCGTCGCGATCGCGGGGCCGGGGGCGGACGTTCAGCCGGCGGTGTCGACAACCGCGCTCGGCACGGTCAATCGCGTGATCGGCTCGGCTTTCAACGACACGCTCGTCGGCGACGCTGCCGCCAATCGGCTGCTTGGCCGCAGTGGAAGCGACCGGATCGACGGGGGCAGCGGCAACGATGTCCTCAAAGGGAACCGCGGTGCCGATCTGCTCGTCGGCGGCGTCGGCCGCGACGTGATGAAGGGCGGGGGAGGGCACGACACCTTCGATTTCAACGCGGTGGAGGAGATGGCCGTCCCGCGATCGACCCGTGACCGGATCAAGGACTTCGCGCACCGGACGGATCGGATCGACGTCTCGGACATCGATGCAAACGGCGCGGCGGCGGGCGATGCCACGTTCGCCCAGCTTGCAGCAAAGGGCGCGGCATTCACCGGCGCCGGTGCCGAGCTCCGCTGGTATCGGGTGAACCGGCCAAGCGATGCCCATGACAAGACGATTGTCGCGGGCGACATGAACGGTGACGGGAAGGCGGACTTCAAGATCGAGCTGACCGGCCTGATCAAGCTGACCGACGTGGACTTCGTACTTTAGCCCGATCCCCGTTCAGCTGGCGTCGACGCCGGCGGGTCACGCTCACATGCCTTTGCCGGAGACGGCATTGAGGTACATGATCTGCGCCGTATAGGCGCTGACCAGGCAGTTGTAGTTGGCGCCGCAGGCGTTGCGCTGCTGGAGGAACTTCACCTGCTGGCTCTTCACCTGGCTGACCTGGGCCGGCGTGAGGCTGCCGTTGGAGATCAGCGTGTAGTAGAGGCCCGAGGTCTGGTCGTCGAGCGATGAGAGCTGCGGGTTGTCGCAGATCGCGTGTTCGGTCGGCGTCGACGCCTTGGCGCAGTCGAAGGAGGCGGCGTGGCCGGCGGTGGTGCCGAGCGCCGCCGCGGCAAGAATCGAAAGGGCTGCAATCGTCGAACGGGTCATGATGTGGCCTCGCTTGGTTATCCGCACGCCCCCGCGGCACACAGCATATCACATCGACCCGCCTCGTGTCGGACCGGGGCCCGCCTTGCCCGGCGCGGTTAACACTCTGCTTATGGCCCGTCACTCCTCATAGGCGAGGTAGCGGATGATCCGCCATTTGCCGTCGGCCTCGTGGCGGAAGACATCCATGCCCTGTTCGACGGTGGTCACGTTGAGCGGCGAGATGAACAGGGTCCAGGTGAGCCGCACGACGGCCAGGTCGCCCTCGACGATGATCTCGTGAATCTCGAGCCCGTAGTGGAAATCGCGGGCCGGATCGCCGAGCGAGTCGTGGAGCAGCGCGCAGATTTCGTCATAGTTGCGCTCCGGCTGGCCGCGAAAGTCTGAAATCGCCCGTTTCGAGAAGAGGTCGCAGATCCCGTCCTTTTGGCCGGCATTGAAGGCGTCGGTCCACTGTTCGAGCCGGTTGCGAATATCGTCGACGTCGCTCGCCGCCGCCGGCGCGGTCATCGCCGTGAGGGCGACAAACGCGACGACAAATGCGTAAGGCGCGCGCCGCTCAGCCATGGGCCCGGTGCCGGTGGATGGCCGCCCCCAGCTGCTCCTTGTCCACCTTGCCGCCGACGAAGAACAGCACCACCAGGAAGCCGCCGACAGCCAGGCAGCCGTCGATGAAGAAGGCGGTGGAGATGCCGTCCGCCAGCGTCGACCCGCTGACGACGATCGCGGTGTTGAGGCCGAGACCGATCGAGCCGCCGGCGATCTGGGCCATGTAGACGATCGCCCCGGCGAGGCTGGACCGCGACTTGTCGAGGGCGGTGATCGCCGCGGTGGTGATCGAGGAATAGAACAGGCCGACGCCGAGGCCGAGGACCGCCATGCCAGGGATGAGCACGGTGTAGGGCGAGTCGGTGGCGATGATCGACAAGAGGAACATGCCAGCGGTGAGGGCGAGGGCGCCGGTGGTGACGACGATCTTGCCGCCGAGCCGGTTGTAGAGCGGTCCGGCGACGAAGGAGGTTACGGCGAAGACGCCCATCATCGGCAAGAGGCCGGCACCGGCGCCGATCGCCGAATAGTCGAGCCGCTTCATCATGAACTGCGGCAGATAGAGCAGCGCCGCGAAGAACAGTGCCGACATCAGCAGGACCGCCAGGGCAGCCGCGGCGAATTCCCGGTTTTCCAGCACGTCGCTCGGCACCAGCGCGTGGGTGCCGGCCCGCCGCTCGACGAGGACAAAGCCGACCAGCGCCAGCACGGCGACGACGAACAGTCCGACGATCTTGACGTCGAACCAGCCGACGTTGGTTCCCTCGTCGAGGGCGAGGAGCAGCCCCAGCAGGCCGGCGGAGAGGACGGCGATGCCGCCGTAGTCGATCTTGTGCTCGTGCTCCCCCGCTTCGTCGCGCGGGATCACCAGCCACGTCACCAGGACGCCAAAGGCGGCGATCGGCAGGTTGAGGAAAAAGATCCATCGCCAGCTGGCGAAATCGGTCAGCACGCCGCCGAGCAGCGGACCGACGGCGTTGCCGAAGCCGGCGGCGCCGAGGATGATGCCGCCGGCGAGGCCCTCCTTGCCCTTCGGCAGCAAGCCGTAGGTCATGCCGAGAATCGCCGGCCACATCATGGCGCCGCCGATTCCCATCAGGAAGCGTGAGGCGAGGAGCACCCAGACATCGGGTGAGAAGCCGCCGATGAAGGAAAAGCCGGCGAAGATCGCCGAGCCGATGAAGAAGATGAAGCGGCGGCCGAACATGTCGGCGAGCCTGCCGCCGGTGACGATCAGCACGCCGAACACCATGGCGTAGCCGTTGATCACCCATTGCACGGTGGTGACGCTGACGCCGAAGTCCTTCTCGATCGCCGGCAATGCCACCGCGAGCGCCGTGAAGTCGTTGGCGATGACCAGCACGCCGAGCGCCATCGCCACGAGGCCGAGCAGCTGCGCCCTGTCCAGCTTGCCGCTGTCCGCCTTCGTGTGCGCAGCAGCCTTATCCACCATGCCGCTCCTTGCCTCCGCACCGCCTCGCCGCGAGTGTGCCACATTGGCGAACGTCATGCACCGGTCGGCCGCGGGTTTCCTCAAAATCGGGAAAGCGCAGATGGCCGAGGATGTTCCGGATGGGCGCCATCGGCGCAGCTATTCGAACGAGCAGGCTTCCGGCGGGCTGCGGTAAAGGAGAAAGACCCGGTCGTCGCCGCCGACCGCGAGGTCGGGGCTGAAGCTTTGATTGCCTTCCAGCGCCAGGTGGCTGCCGACCGTCAGCCGCAGTCCGTCGCCACCGGCTTGCAGGGTGAAGATGCCGGCGTCGCCGTCGACATAGCATTGGACGCCGCCCTTGATCTCGTCGCAGCTGGCGTCGCTTTCGAAGATGTCGGTGCTGCCCTTCAGCATGAAGCCGAAGGCGGCGATGAAGGCGGTCGGCGACGACGGGTTGTCGTAGCCGCTGTCGGTCACATAGAAGCGGGTGACGCGTTGCGCCGGATGCGCGGCAAGATGCTTCGCCTCGTACGTGCGCGCGTAGCACGGCGCCGCGATGTAGCGGGCATAGAATGAGTCGCCAGTGGCGGCACCGGCGGAAGCGGGCAGCGAGGCGAGACAGGCGAGGGCGGCGATCCGGCGCATGGCGCGAGCATGGCACGGGCCGGCATCGGCGTACAGACGGCCGCGGCGGGAGATGGGCATGACACAGAGGATCGGCACGGTCGCACTTCTCGTCCGCGACCATGACGAGGCGATCGCCTGGTTCACCGGCGCGCTCGGCTTCATCCTCGCCGAGGACACACGCATCGACGACGCCAAGCGCTGGGTGGTCGTGACGCCACCGGCCGGCGGCACGCGCCTGCTCCTCGCCAAGGCGGCGACACCGGAACAGGAAGCGCGCATCGGCGACCAGACCGGCGGCCGTGTCTTCCTCTTCCTCCAGACCGACGATTTCGTTCGCGACCATGCGGCGATGCGCGAGCGCGGTGTCGTCTTCGTGGAGGAACCGCGCCGGGAGCCTTACGGCACCGTCGCGGTGTTCACCGACCTCTACGGCAACCGCTGGGACCTGATCGAGCCCAAGCGCTGCCGCGGTAGTCGAAGACACATCGACAGGACTCGGCGTCTGACGTAAGGCGCCTCCTCTCCCGGACGGGGAGAGGATAGCGAGACTCGCTCCGCGTCGCGGAGCCCGGTCGAGTTTGGTGAGGGGTTATGAAGCCGCCAGATCAGGCGCCGAGGCTCGGCGCTTCATTCTGTTCCCTCCCATCACCCCTCACCAACTTCGCCTAAGTCCTCCTTCGTCGGACAAGGCTCCGTGTCCTCTCCCCGTCCGGGAGAGGAGGGCGCCCGAATTTCTGAGGCAGGTTCGAGGATGACGTTCGAAGCGCCGCGTGCAGACGCTCCCCATGATACCCTGCACTATTGCAGCCCGGCGCAGAAGCGCTGGATGCGCCGGCAGGCCTCGTCGAGCGCCTCGTTCGAGGTCGCGTAGGAAATGCGGAAGAACGGCGCGAGGCCGAAAGCCGAGCCCTGCACCACCGCAACGCCTTCCTCTTCGAGGAGCGCGGTGACGAAATCCTGGTCGCTGGCGATCCTGGCGCCGCCGGCCGTGGTCTTGCCGATCGTGCCTTGGCAGGACGGAAACACGTAGAAGGCGCCTTCCGGCCGCGGGCAGGAAATGCCCTGAGCCTGGTTCAGCATCGACACCACCAGGTCGCGCCGGGCCCGGAAGACCGCGTTGTTCCTGGGAATGAAGTCCTGCGGGCCGTTCAGTGCCTCGACCGCCGCCCATTGCGAGATCGATGACGGATTGGTGGTCGACTGCGACTGCAGCTTGGCCATCGCCTTGATGAGCATGCTCGGTGCGGCGCCATAGCCGATGCGCCAGCCCGTCATCGCGTATGCCTTTGACACGCCGTTGAGGGTCAGCGTCCGTTCCTTCAGCGTCGGTTCGACCTCGGCTGGCGTCGAGAACACGAAATCGTCGTAGGTGACGTGCTCGTACATGTCGTCGGTCAGCAGCCAGACGTGAGGATGCCTGACCAGGACGTCGGTCAGCGCCTTGAGGTCGGCGCGTTCGTAAGCGGCGCCGGATGGGTTGGACGGCGAGTTGAGGATCAGCCACTTGGTCCGCGGCGTGATCGCCTTGTCGAGGGCCGCCGCGGTCAGCTTGAACCCCGCTTCCATGGTGGTCGGGACGATCACCGGTGTCGCGCCGGCGAGCGACACGATCTCCGGATAGCTCACCCAGTAGGGCGCCGGAACGATGACCTCGTCGCCGGGGTTGAGCGTCGCCATCAGCGCGTTGAACAGCACCTGCTTGCCGCCGGCGCCGACGCTGATTTCGTCGAGCCCGTAGTCGAGGTTGTTCTCGCGCTTGAACTTGGCGGCGATCGCCTGCTTGAGCTCGGGGATGCCGTCGACCGCGGTGTACTTGGTCTTGCCGTCGCGGATCGCCCTGATCGCGGCTTCCTTGATGTTGTCCGGCGTATCGAAATCCGGCTCGCCGGCCCCGAGGCCGATAACATCGCGGCCGGCGGCGCGCAATTCCCGCGCCTTGTCGGTGACGGCGATGGTGGCGGACGGCTTGATCCGCGACAGGGAGTCAGCGAGGAAGCCCATTGCTCCGGCTCCGGTTGGCAAACGGCGCGGACCCTAGTGCCGTGCGGCGGGAATCTCAAGCTTGCCGATGCGCGGCGCTCCAGGCGAAGCTCCTTGGCGAGCGGTCGGCCCCGAATCGGAGCCATTGATGAATGGGCGCTTCGTCCCAGGTGTTTGCCTAATGGGCATGCACGCCTGGTGCGATGCCCCTGGGGGGCTGCCTGTGGAGGCTCACATGAAAACCACGACAATTGCATTTGCTGCGGCCCTCGCTGCCGCATCGCTTGGAACCGCGTCCACCGCCGACGCAGCGACGCTGACGGCGAAGAACGGCATGACCCTTTACGTCTTCGACAGGGATGTCGATGGCAAGCCGTCCTGCTACTTTGTTTGCGCCGTCAGATGGCCGCCCTACCTCGCCAAGCCGGGCGTGACGATGGGCAAGGGCTGGTCGAAGGTCGACCGCACCAACGGCACCGTGCAGTGGGCCTATCACGGCAAGCCGCTCTACTTCTATGCCGGCGATACCAAGAAGGGCGACACCAAGGGCAATGGCCTCGGCGGCGTCTGGCATGTCGTTTCCGGGTAGCGTCGTCCCGCCGCGCTGAGAAATCGCGAGCAACCGGTGGGTGCGGCGGCGATCGCCCGATGTCCTCTCAAGGGCTGTCGCTTCATTGAGCGACCGTCAAGCGAAGGCTTTTGGGCTTTGTTTCTCGGGTCACCGGGGCCGACGGTCCGCCAAACGGGCCCGTCCCGATCCCCGCAAGGAGGAGCTGCCGCTGGACAAATCCAGCGATCGATGCTATTGAATTCCGAATTCGACATCCTGAATGCGGAATTCAAATGGAGCCGCTGTCCGTCGTTCCCAACCTGATCGAGCAGGTGCACCTGCGGATGGTCGACGCCATCGCCGACGGGACGCTGGCGCCCGGCGAGCGGCTGACCCAGGAAGAGCTGGCGGAGCGCCTGTCGGTTTCGCGTCAGCCGGTGAGCCACGCTCTGCAGCTCCTGAAGCGGCAGGGCCTCGTCGTTGAACAGGGAAAGCGGGGACTCGCGGTGGCGCCGATCGAGCCCGACCGCATTCGCGATCTTTACGAGGTCCGTGCTGCCCTTGATGGGCTGGCGTCGCGGTTGGCGGCCGAGCGAGTCGCGGCAGGCCGCGCCACGCAGCGCGAGACCGAGGCGCTGCGGTCGACCTTCGCCGCCGGCTGCGAGCTTACCAACGACACGAATGTCCACGACTGGATCGACGTCGATGTCGCTTTCCATTCGGCGATCTACAGGCTCTCCGGCAACCCGTCGATAGCCGAAACCGTCGCCGGGCAGTGGCCTCATTTCAAACGCTGCATGGGCGCCGTCCTCGTCAAGCGAGACCGCCGCAACGTGGTGTGGGCCGAGCATGCAGCGATCTTCGAGCACATCGTCGCCGGCGATCCTGCCGGAGCGATGGCCGCGGCGGTGGACCACGCGGAGAAGGCGGGAACGACGCTCTACGTCCAGCTCAGCGAAGCGGCCAACGTAGCCTGAAACGTTGGCCTGAGGAGAGGGAGGAAAGCCATGCCTGCTACCGAACAAGTGACCGGGAAATATCGGGCTCACGAAGGTATCTCGCTCCGCGACGCCCCCGCAACGGTCTTCCAGGAGGACTGGCAGACCTATCGCAAGATGGTCGAGAACAATTACCTCTTCCACCGCGAAGCCTATGACGCGCTCCATCGCACCCTTGCGGAGGAGATGAAGGCGCCGTTCCGCTTTCTCGATCTTGCCTGCGGCGACGCCAGCGCCTCGGTTGGCGCCCTTCGGGGGACCGCGATTGCCTACTATCACGGTGTCGACCTGTCGGGGCCGGCGCTCGACCTCGCGCGCGAGACGCTGAAGGTTCTGCCCTGTCCCGTGACCCTCGAGCAGCGCGATTTCGTCGATGCGCTACGCGCCGGTATCGATCCATACGATGTGGTCTGGATCGGCCTGTCGCTGCATCATTTCATGGCCGGGCAGAAACTCGAATTGATGCGTCGCATCCGCGACATCGTCGGCGACACCGGCACGTTCCTCATCTACGAGAACGCCAGCCCCGGCGACGAGACGCGTGACGCGTGGATGGCGCGGTGGGACCTGCAGCGCCCGCACTGGTCGGCCTACACCGAGGACGAATGGTGCACCATCTCGGACCACGTTCACGCCAACGACTATCCCGAGACCGACACCATGTGGCGGGTGCTCGGCGCGGCGGCTGGATTCGGCCAAATGCGCGAAATCTACGTCTGTCCCACCGACCTTTTCCGCCTGTACGCCTTCCGGGCGTGAGAGACTCGGGCACGGAATCTCGTTAGGTACACTGGCTCTCTCCCACGGAAGGCCTTCCACCCATGAATCTGTCCCGTCTCGCCGTCGAACGTCTGTCCAGCAAGGGCCCGGTCGGCGTCGCCGTCATCGGCGCCGGCAAGTTCGGCTCCATGTTCCTGTCGCAGGCGCCGACCTCGCCGGGCCTGCAAATCGTCACGATTGCCGATCTCGACGTCGAACGGGCCCGCACCGCCTGCCGCCACGTCGGCTGGGACGAGGAGCGGATCGCCGCCTGCCATTTCACCGATGACGGCGCCGAGGCGATCGGTCGCGGCGACGTCGAGGTGGTGGTCGAGGTGACCGGCAATCCGGCCGCCGGTATCCGCCATGCGCTGGCCGCGATCGAGGCGGGCAAGCACATCGTCATGGTCAATGTCGAGGCCGACGTGCTCGCCGGTCCGGCGCTCGCCGCGCGGGCGCGCGCCGCCGGCGTCGTCTATTCGATGGCCTATGGCGACCAGCCGGCGCTGGTGGCCGAACTGGTCGACTGGGCGCGGACAGCCGGGTTCGAGGTGATCGCCGCCGGCAAGGGCACCAAGTACCTGCCCGCATACCACGCGGTGACGCCGGACGATGTCTGGCGCCACTACGGGCTCGATCCCGTCCGCGCCAAGGCGGCCGGCATGAACCCGCAGATGTTCAATTCGTTCCTCGACGGCACCAAGTCGGCCATCGAGATGGCGGCGATCGCCAATGCCTGCGGACTGAAAGCGCCGTCCGACGGGCTGGGATTCCCGCCTTGCGGGGTCGACGACCTGCCGGGCATCTTGAAGCCGCGCGCCCTCGGCGGTGTGCTCGAGGACCGCGGCATGGTCGAGGTGGTGTCGTCCCTCGACCGCGACGGCCGCCCGGTCGAGCGCGACCTCCGCTGGGGCGTCTACGTCGTCATCGAGGCGCCCAACGACTACACGGCGAGCTGCTTCGAGCAATACGGCATGCGGACCGACGCGTCCGGCCGCTTCGCCGCCATGTACCGGCCGTATCACCTGATCGGCCTCGAGCTCGGCGTGTCGGTATTGTCGGCGGCGCTCCGCGGCGAGGCGACCGGCTCGACCGGCGGGTTCCGCGGCGATGCGGTCGCGGTCGCCAAGCGAGCACTGAAGGCCGGCGAGCGACTGGACGGCGAGGGTGGCTACACCGTGTGGGGAAAGCTGTGGCCGGCGGAAAAGAGCCTTGCCCACGGCGCGCTTCCCATCGGCCTTGCGCACGGTGTCACCCTCAACCGCGACATCGGGGAGGGGGAAGCCGTGCGGTGGGCGGACGTTGCCATCGGCGACAACCAGGCGGTCAGCCTTCGGCGCGAGGCCGAGGGGATGGCGGGCGGCTGAGCGGCAGCTTCAGGTCGGCGCAGGCTTGTTCAATTCCGGTGATCGATTTCAGCAGCAAAAGGAATTGGATCGGTTGCGCGCAAGCGAGCTATACACCCACGTCGCCGACGAAGGCGGTTTCGCTCTCGAACCTATCCCGGCATTCGCGCCTGGATCGCGCGGGTCGCCGCCCAGCCCGGACATGTCGGCATGGACTGGCGGCCGGAGCCGTGAGCCGGCGCTAGTCCTGGCCGGCTGGCTCGGCCGGCTTCTCGGCGAGCGCCTTCAGCCGGGCGAGCCCCCGCTCGTAGTCGGGCCCGACGACGTTGTCGATCATCATGCCCGAGTAGCGGGCGATGGGATTGAATCCGAGGTCGGTGGTGAAGCCCCAGGCCACCCTGGTGCTGACGCTGGCGCCGCTTCCCTGTGGCTCCAGCGTGAACCAGGTGTCGGCGGCGCCCTGGTTGGCGAATGTCAGGGCAATGTCGACCCTTTTGTCCGGGTCCAGCTGTTCGACGGTCATCGACCCGGCGCCGACATTTGGCGCATCGCTTTGCCAGTGAAACGTCTGGCCAACGCCGTCGGTCGGGCCGGTGAAGGTGAAATTTGCGCCGGGATCCTGTTCGAACCACGGCGACCACTCGTTGAACCGGCGAAGATCGCTGACCAGGGGAAAGACCGCCGCAGGGTCGGCGGCGATGTCGATCGACCGGGTGACCGTCGGATGGCGAGGCGTGAGCCACGAGCCGAGGACCGCGAGCACGACGATCACGCCGAGCCCGAGCGCTACCCAGCGCACGATCTTCATGGGCCTTGCCTCCCCGCCCGCTTTTTTCCGGCTCTCCTTGGCCGGTGACGAACCATACGTCGGCACGGAGGCAATCCCCACCTTCGTTTTCCCCTGCGCACAAGAAAAAAGGAGGCGCCGAGGCGCCTCCAGTCTCCGTTCCGTCGGGTTCTCATCCAGCGGATGAGCCTGTGAGGGAGCCCGATCTCAGGCCAGGCTTCCCGTGTTCGTGTAAGGGCTTGCCGCCGTGGTGTGCGCTGCGACGCTTCCTGTATTATGCATCAACACCCGTACGGACCCGATCGTCAACCGCTCCGGCGGCAACCGCGAAGGTGGCGGCGATCAGCGGCGGTCCCTTTTCGTTCCTCCCATTCTTCCACTCGTCGGCTGGAACGCACCTCCAGCAGGCCGGCGTTCAGCCCGGGTACCAGACCTTGCGCGGGTCGTCGGGCGACCGCCCATATTCCCATGCCGAGTCGATGAGCTTGGGCAGGTCGTATGCGGGCTGCCAGCCGAGGGCGAATTTCACCTTGCTGTTGTCCATCCAGTTCGAGTGGAACTGGCTGGGTATGGTGATCGAATCGAGTCCGCGCGTCCGTTTGAGGTAGTCGGCGACCTCGCCGTAGTCGACGGGGCGGTCCATGCAGACGTTGAAGAGCTGGCGCTCGGCGCGCGGATTGTCGAGGGCTGCCATGATCGCTTCGACGAGATCGTCGACGTGGACGAAGTTGCGCTTCAGCGGGCGGTGGTCGGCGTCAAGGAGAAGCGGCACGGTGCCTTTCTGATGGTAACGCCGGGCATCCGCCTCCGGCACCAGCGTTTTCCACACCGGGCCACCGAAGACGTCGTCGCCGAAGGAGAGCGTGTAGCGGAAATCGTCCTTCTCCATGATCCATGGTGCCCGCAGGCAGCAGTGGTTGATGCCGTACTGGATGCCGGCCTGCTCCAGCATCACCTCCTCGAGCACCTTCGACAGCGCGTAGCAGCCGGGATACGCCATGTGCGGCGTCGCCTCGGTGATCGGCCCGTCGTGGCGGTAGTGGAAGTGGCCGACGCCGGCGTCGCCGCCGATGAGGATGAACTGCCGCGCGGTGGGGCTGCTGCGGAAGGCCTCCAGCAGCCAGAACATCCCCTTGACCGTGACGTCCATCACGTCGTCCGGGGTCTCCTTGCAGGTGGCGAGATGAACGACGTGGGTGACGTCGGCCATCGCCCGGTCGGCGACCGCGCGATCGGCGATCGATCCCTTGACGACCTCGATCCGGTCGGTCTCATCGAGAAGGCGATTGTGACAAAGCGCGCGAAGGCGAACGTCACCCTGCTGCGGATCGGCCAGCAGCCGGGCTATGAAAGTCCGCCCCACCTTGCCGGTCGCGCCCGTGACAAGGATCAGCATGAAATTCCTCCGAGCCCCAGCTAATCTCGCCGCGGTCTACCAGTCAACGTTTTTGTCATATGAGTCATATGAAAAGATTTGGCCGGGCGTTGACAGGCGTTCGGCCGCAGGGATGCGGCGCCGGAGCACGTCCAGGAGCCGGACGCGTCGAGGCCCGTGGAACCCCGCCATGTTCGGGAGGTGCGCGTCCACGCCGGCACCTGTCCGACATTCGGCGGGCGGATCGATTACCGGCCAATCCGATGGTAGGCTGATTCCCGACCCATGATCTGCTACCAGCGGGGCGCCTTCAAGCCTGCCGGCTCGCTGGACCGGTGAGGTGGACTGCCGACAAGTGGAGCCCGGATGCCCCTTCTCGAACTGACCAACATCTCGAAGCACTTCGGCGCGATTCACGCGCTCAACGACGTCTCGCTCGATCTCGATTCCGGGCAGGTGGTCGGCCTGATGGGCGACAACGGTGCCGGCAAATCGACGCTGGTCAAGATCGTCGCCGGCAACTTCCGTCCCACCCACGGGACGATGAAGATGGACGGCAAGGACCTGATCCTGCACCGTCCGATCGAGGCGCGCGAGCACGGCATCGAGATCGTCTACCAGGATCTTGCCCTTTGCGACAATCTGTCGGCGGCAGCCAATGTCTTTCTCGGCCGCGAGCTGAGGAAGGGCGTCGGACCGCTCCGCATCCTCGACTACCCCTCGATGTATCGGCGGGCCGGCGAGCTGTTCAGGGAGATCAAGTCCGAGACCCGGGCGCGCGATCTGGTCAAGCAGATGTCCGGCGGCCAGCGTCAGGCGGTGGCCATCGCCCGCACCATGCTGTCGGAGGCGAAGCTCGTCCTCATGGATGAGCCGACCGCGGCGATCTCGGTGCGCCAGGTGGCCGAGGTGCTCAACCTGATCCGGCATCTGCGCGACCAGGGGATCGCGGTGATCCTGATCAGCCACCGCATGCCGGACGTGTTCGCGGTCGCCGACCGGATCGTCGTCTTGCGGCGCGGCAACAAGGTCGCCGACAAGCTCATCGCCTACAGTTCGCCTGAGGAGGTCACCGGTCTGATCACCGGCGCGATCGAGATGGCCTGACGCCGCCTTCCGTCCGCCTTGTCGGCATGGTCCGTAGCCGATACCGGGCAGCGGCGGGCGGAAACGTTTGCTTCGCCCCGATTACTAATATTATTATCGCTCTATTAGCCAGCGCGGACGCCGTTTTGATGGATCAGGGCACCCAGGAAGCGAAGAGGCGGCGGGGCGCTGCGCCGAGAGTGCAAAGCCCGTCGCGGGGAAGCGGCAAGCGCGTCACCATGACCGACGTCGCGCGGCTCGCGGGCTGTTCGCAGTCGACGGTCTCGGTGGTGCTCAACAACACGCCCGGGATCCGCATCTCGCGGGCGACCCGCGACCGGGTGATCGAAACCGCCAAACAGCTTGGTTACGAAATCGTCCCCGGCCATGCAGCGCTCAGCGGCCGTCCCCGGCAGATCGGCATCGTGTTCGATCGCATCGCCACCAGCCCCGAGGCGGTGGTCTCCATCGACGGGGCGCGCGAGGCGGCGTGGACCACCGGGCACGTGGTGATGATCGCCCAGACGCTGAATGACGCCGAAATGGAGCCGGTCACCATCGAGGCGATGCTGAGGAACGGCGTCGACGCCCTGATCTACGCGACGATCATGACCCGCAAGGTCGAGGTGCCGGCAGCCCTTTATTCGGCGCGGGTGCCGGTGATCCTGCTCAACTGCTACGCCGATGACCGGACCTTCCCGAGCGTCTGCCCCGGCGAGGTCGCCGGCGGCCATCGCGCCACCGACGCGTTGATCCGCGCCGGCCACCGGCGGATCGCCATCATCACCGGCGAGATGTGGATGGACGCCGCGCGCGACCGGCTGCGCGGCTACCGCCAGGCGCTGGCGACCGCCGACATCCCCTACGATCCGAGCCTGGTGCGCGAAGGGAACTGGCAGACCAGCGCCGGCTTCGAGCACACCCATGCGCTGATGAAGCTGAAAGATCCGCCGACGGCGATCTTCTGCTCGAACGACCGCATGGCCGTCGGCTGCTACGAGGCGCTCAAGGAGACGGGCCGCGCGATCCCCGACGACGTCTCGGTGATCGGCTACGACGACGAGGAGGTTGCCCGTCACCTGTCGCCGCAGCTGACCACGCTGGTGCTCCCCCACCGCGAGATGGGGCGCTGGGCGATCGAGCGGGCCCTGTCGATGCCGGCGGACGGCGAGGTGAAGAAGTACACGGTGGCAAAACTGGAATGTCCGCTGATCGAGCGCAATTCGATCGGGGAGGTCGGAGCCGGCTGACTGCTCACCGCGTGCATTCGCACTGGGACATCTGCCCCTGCACGGTGGTGTGCCAGTTGCCGGTCCACGTGCGGCCGTGGCTGATGCAGACCGCCGGGCATTTCGTTCCGGCGTCCGTGTTGTTCCAGATCGGCCCGGCGTTGTAGTTCTGCTTCTTCCCGCGCTTCTGGATGTCGCAGCTGCAGACCGAGTTCTGGCCGGGCGCTGTCGTCACCCAGTTGCCGTTCCAGGTTCCGCCGGCGGCGGAGCACACGCCCGGACACTTGCTCTGGGCGTCCATGTTGTTCCAGATCGGTCCGGCGTCGACGTTCTCGGCCGCGTGGGCTGCGATGCCGCCCGCGGCGAGGAGGATCGCCAGAATGGCCACCCGGCGTTTCGAAACCTTCATTCGACTTGTCGACTCCCTTGCTGCTTCTCACCCGCGGCGCGACAATCGCACGCGACGGTAAACGGGAGACGACCGCATTGGCACAATTTGCGAACATCACGGAGGGGCTGCGGTTTCGGGTCGTGCTGCGGCCGGGGGTGGCGCTCGGCCCCGGCAAGGCCGGCCTCCTCGAAGCCATCCGCGACACCCGGTCGATCACCGCCGCGGCGAGCCGGTTCGACATGAGCTACAAGCGCGGCTGGAGCCTCGTCCAGGAGATGAACGCGGCGTTCAAGTCTCCGCTGGTCGAGACCGAGAAGGGCGGGTCCGGCGGCGGTGGCGGAGCGCGGCTGACCGAACTCGGCGAGCACGTGCTTGGCCGCTATCGCCAGATGGAGGCCGACGCGGAGCGGGCCATCGAGGCCGGCGTTGCCGACCTCCGCAAGTGCCTGGCGGAGGAGGCACCAGGCGCCGAACCGGATTGATTTCCCGATCGGTACATGCTGACATATCGCTCGATATTTCCGTTAGGCCATATCGAGGCTGTCATGTCTGTCGTCCTGTCGCGTCGCTCCCTGCTGTCGCTGTCGATTGCCGCTGCCCTGGCTGCCGGCATCGCCTCGCCCGCCGCGGCCAAGGCCGACGACATCATCGTCTTCGCCGCCGCCAGCCTCAAGAACGCGCTCGACGATGCGGTCAACGTCTACCGCGAGAAGACGGGGAAGACCGTCCTCGTCAGCTACGCCGCGACGTCGACGCTCGCCAAGCAGATCGAGCAGGCGGCGCCGGCGGACATCTTCTTTTCGGCCGACATGGACTGGATGGACTACGTCGAGAAGCGCCGCCTGATCCGTTCGGACACGCGCCATACGCTGCTCGGCAACCGCATCGTCCTCATCGCGCCGAAGGGTTCGTCGGCGACGGTCGATATTGCTCGCGGCTTGGATCTCGCGCCGCTGCTCGGCGCCGACGGTCGCCTCGCCATGGCCAACACCGATGCCGTCCCGGCCGGCCGATACGGCAAGGCGGCGCTCCAGCATCTCAGAGCGTGGGACGACGTGGCCGGCCGCGTCGTCCAGGCCGACAATGTGCGGACGGCGCTTGCCTATGTGGCGAACGGCGAGGCGCCGCTTGGCATCGTCTATGCCACCGACGCGGCGGTCGAGCCGGCGGTGAGGGTGATCGGCGCCTTTCCCGGCGACAGCCATCCGCCGATCCTCTATCCGGTGGCCATCACCACCGCCTCGACGAACCCCGCCGCCGGTGCCTTTCTCGACTTCCTCTTGTCCGATGCGGCGCGGCCGGCCTTCGAGAAGCAGGGCTTCAGGCTGGTCGCTCCCGGCTCGTAAGCCTTGACCACGCATGCTCGAGCCGCTGACCCCGCAGGAATGGTCCGCCATCGAGCTCAGCCTGCGCGTCGCGACGACCGCCGCACTGTGCGGCCTGCCGATCGGCCTTTTCATCGCCTATGTGCTTGCCCGGTTCCGATTCCCCGGGCGCGCGCTGTTCGACGGGATCGTCCACCTGCCGCTGGTGATGCCGCCGGTGGTGACCGGCTACCTGTTGCTTCTCGCCTTCGGGCGGCGTGGACCAGTCGGGGCCTTCCTCGACCGCACCTTCGGCATCGTCCTGGCGTTCAACTGGACCGGGGCAGCGCTCGCCGCCGGGATCATGGGCCTGCCCTTGATGATCCGCGCCATGCGGCTGTCGCTCGAGGCGGTCGACCGGCGCTATGAGGCGGCCGCAGCGACGCTCGGCGCCAGCCGGCTGACCGTTCTCGCCAGCATCACGCTGCCCCTGATGCTGCCGGGCATCCTCGCCGGCACGGTGCTCGCCTTCGCCCGCGCCCTCGGCGAGTTCGGCGCCACCATCACCTTCGTCGGCAACATTCCGGGCGTCACCCAGACCATTCCCTCGGCGATCTACACCTATACCCAGGTGCCGGGCGGCGAGGCGGCCGCCCTCCGGCTGACGCTGATCTCCGTCGTCATCGCCTTCGCCGCGCTGCTTGCCTCCGAGGCGCTGTCGCGCCGGGCGAGCCGACGGGTGCTCGGCCAATGACGCTGAGGGTCACCGCGACGGCGACGGCGGGCGCCTTCACCGTCGACGCCGATTTCACCAGCACCGGGCGGGTGACAGCGCTGTTCGGTCCGTCCGGTGCCGGCAAGACGACGCTGGTCAACCTGATCGCCGGCCTTGCCCGGCCGCGCCGGGGCGTCATCGCCATCGACGACGACGTGCTGGTCGATACCGACCGCCGCGTTTTCGTCCCGGCCCACCGCCGGCGCATCGGCTATGTGTTCCAGGAGGGGCGGCTGTTTCCGCATATGTCGGTGCGCGCCAACCTTACCTACGGCCGTCGCTTTGCCGCCCCGCGCGAGCGCTGGGCGGATCTCGCGGCGATCGTCGACCTGCTCGGTATCGGTAGCCTGCTCGGCCGCCGTCCGTTGAGCCTCTCCGGCGGCGAGAAGCAGCGTGTCGCCATCGGACGGGCGCTGCTCGCCAGTCCGCGGCTCTTGCTGATGGACGAGCCGCTCGCCTCGCTCGACGAGGCGCGCAAGGCCGATCTGCTTCCCTATATCGAGCGGCTCCGCGACGGGATGCGGCTGCCCATCGTCTATGTCAGCCACGCCATCGACGAGGTGGCACGCATCGCCGACACGCTGGTGGTGGTCAATGCCGGCACGGTGGTGGGGAGCGGGCCGGTCAACGACATCCTCGCCCGTGCCGACCTGCGACCGTTCACCGGCCAGCAGGAGGCGAGCGTCGTTTTCACGCTGCGGGTGGCCGCGGGCGCCACGGATCCCGAGGTCAGCATCCTCGAGCATCCGGCCGGGCGGCTCTCGGTGCCGCAGCTTCATCAGTCGGTCGGCTCGGAGGTGCGCTTGCGGGTGCGCGCCCGCGACGTCGCTCTGGCGGTGGGCGATCCGGGCCGGCTGTCGATCCGCAACCGGCTTGCGGCGACGGTGACGGCGATCGCGGCAGGGCCGCCGCCGATGGTCGAGGTCGGTCTCGATGCCGCCGGCATGCCGCTGATCGCCAGCATCACCCGTGAGGCCGCCCGGTCGCTCGACCTCAAGGTCGGCCAGCCGGTGACGGCGCTGATCAAGTCCGCCGCCTTCGATCGCATGTCCTTCGGTCCCGCCGAGACACCCTGAGCGTGTGGAGGCCAAGGGCCAGGCCCTGCCGGGCTTTTCTTTGCCGATAATCCGGCTAGACTCGGCGCGGGAGCTGGGCAGGATGATTGTTCCGTTCGTTTTCTCGGGAGGCGTGCGCCCCGCGGCGCGGTCGGCGCTTTTGATCTTGGTGGTGGCCGGCGTGGTGTCCGCGGCGTCTGCGGAGGTGCGCACGACCAACAGCTATCGCTCCTACTATGTCAGTGGGTCCACGGCGCGATCACTGGTTTCCTACATGCGGTCGCACCCGTTCCGCGGTGACCGGGGCGACGCCGTCGCCAACGTCAGACCCGTCTACCGGCTCTCGGTCGCCACCCGGACGAGCGGCGGGACATGCCGGGCGAGCAAGGTTACGCTCACGATCGGCTTCACGATGACGCTGCCGAGGGCACGCAGCGAATCGTCGATGGCATCGAGCACGCGGAGCGCCTGGCGAAGCTTCGTCGCTTTCGCCAAGCGGCACGAATCCACCCACCGGAGCATCTATGTCAGCTGTGGCAACAGTTTCGTCGCCAAGGCGCAACGCCTGACCAGCAGCAGCTGCGTCGGCCTGCAGGCCTCGATTCGCCGCCTGCTCGAATCGGACAAGCGCTCCTGCGAGGTGCGGCAGCGTTCGTTTGATCGGAGCGAATCGCGGCGGGTTTCCGGCTTGAGCCTGTTCCGGATGGCACGATAGTCCCGGTAACGACGACCGAAGCCCTCGTTACCGGGACGCTCGCGCTCGGTCACGCCCCACTTGCTCGCCGAGCAGCAACGCAACACGCTTGTCGCACTCCATGAACCGCGGAGCGCGGAGGTTCCTGAGCCTCAGGAACAGTTTCCCGACAGCTTACCCTTGCCGCCGACGACGGTGACCTTTACCGGCGCGGTGCCGGAATGGATCATGCCGATGCGTTCGGCGGCGCCCTGGGTGAGATCGATCACCCGGCCGCCGGCATACGGACCGCGATCGTTGATACGCACGACGACCGACCGTCCATTCGAGAGGTTCTCGACCCGCACTCTTGTGCCGAAGGGGAGGCTTCGGTGTGCGGCCGCAAGAGCTCGAGGATCCATCCTTTCGCCACTCGCGGTTCGTGTCCCCATCTTGTACCAGGAGGCCCGGCCGCACTGGCTCGACGCCTCCGCCTGACTTGCAACTCCAACCATCGCCGACAACGCAACGATGGCTACTCCAAACGCGCCGATGCGCGATTTTACAAACCCCACTCTTTGGTATTCCCCGTCCGAGAACCGCATCGATACTGCGATGCGTCCCCCCGGCCCTGCGCGCCGGTCGACGTCAGTGTGACGCCGAAACGACCAGCGCTTTCTTCGGGCGGAATGCGGCGCCAATGCGGCCCTGAAGTCACCCTTGGAATCAGCCGGTCAGGATCCGTGATCGCCGCGAAGCAGCCTCGCGAAGGGGAAGGTTAACGCTGCCTCGCGCCGTTCGGACCAAAGCGTTGGCGGCTCGGCCACCTCACGTCTATGGTGACAACATGACGCGTGCACGCGTCGGGTCGGGCGGAGACCCTGCTTCGAGCCGACTTTCGCGTTACGCAAGGGAGGCCACCATGACGATCGATCGCAGAACCCTGCTCCGACTCTCGGCGGCGGGAGCGGTGACGCTGGCAGCCGGCAGCCGGCTTGCGCTCGCCGCGCCCGGACCCATCGACGAGATTCGTTCCGATGCGCTCGGCTATTTCGGCAAGCACGGCTTCACCGAGCTGCCGCCGCTCAGCATGATCACCGGTGACGCCTTCAATGGCGGGATCCGCTTCGACGAAACGGACACCGACAGTTCGTCCGCCCCGACCATCCGCGTGCAGCCGGCGGCGCGGGTGGACGACATCGCCAACAGGTCGCTGCCGGGGGTGCTTGCCTCGTTCAACATCATCGGCCTCCGCGATCCTGATCCCGAGGACGGCACGCTGCTGTCGCGGGTGATGGATTTCCTGACGAACGCGCGACAACTCGATCCCGCGCGGATGCTGTTCGTTTCGACCGAGCTGCTCCGGCCGCATGTCGGTCGCGTCGACGGTGTGAGCGCCGACCGGCTCATCGAGCGCCCGATGGACGAAGCGAAGACCGCGGGCGACGGCTCCGGCTTCTTCGCGCCCGACGGACATCCGCTCCAGCCGGCGTTCCCGACGACCAGCATCCATTACCCGCTGCCGGGCATCGAGCCGGACCCGTCGCCCACCTATCCAGCGGAGGGCTATATCGAGATTGCCGAGATTGGCCTGCCATCGCCCGACGGGGCGGGGGATACCGGCGCCGGTATCGGCCTTGAGCGGCTGGCGATGGCGGAGGGCGAGGAGGTCCCCGACTTCGACAAGACACTCCTCAATCTGTTGCGCATCATCGAGGACGAGGCCGAGCGCACCGGCAAGCCGCTGCCCGACGGCTACACCATGTTCGCCTCGCTCTGAACGGTTTTGCGCCAAGTCCGATGGGGAACTCATGAAGCCGCTCGCCCTGCTCCTAGCCTCGCTGGCGCTCGGCTGTGCCGCGGCCGCGGCCGCCGACGAGAGCAACGCGGACAAGCTCGTTCCCCTGCCGGTCGCGGACCGGCCGGCCTGCACCGCGCCGGAGATCGAGACGAACGCAGGCTCCGTGTGCGGCCTGGCGCTGGAAGCCGATGCCGCCGACGGCAGCGGCCAGCGCGCCGTCGACGCCTATCTCGGCATTCCCTATGCCGAGCCGCCGACCGGTGCCAACCGGTGGCAGGCGCCGGTGGCGGCGGCGGCCCATGACGACGTCCTCAAGGCGACGGCCTTCGGCGCGGTCTGCCCGCAGGTCGAGCCGTCTCCCAAGAAGGTGGCGCAGAGCGAGGACTGCCTCAGCCTCAATGTCTGGACGCCGCGGACCGGGGCGGGCGGGTCGGGACCCGGCCTGCCGGTGATGGTCTACATCCACGGCGGCAGCTTCGTGGACAGCGCGAGTTCCTTGCCCATCTTCGACGGCCGTTTTCTTGCGGCGTCGGGACGGGTGGTGGTGGTGACGCTCAACTACCGGCTCGGTGCGCTCGGCTTCCTCGCCGGCATCGACGGGCTCACCGGCAATTACGGCTTTCTCGACCAGGAGCTCGCCCTCAAGTGGGTGCAGGACAACATCGCCCGCTTCGGCGGCGACCCGCAGAAGGTGACGCTGTTCGGCCAGAGCGCCGGGGCGATGTCGGTCGGCCTCCATCTGGTGGCGCCAGGCAGCCGCGACCTCTTCCGCGCCGCGATCATGGAGAGCAATCCCTACGGCGTCCCCTTCAAGACGCCAGACGTCGCGGGGCGCTTCGCCGAGTCCTTCCGGCTCCATCTCGGCTGCCTGTTCGACTCGCTGGCGTGTCTCCGCCGTCAGTCGGCCGAGGAGATCGTGTCGAAGCAGACGTCGCTGATGCTCGCCCTCGACACTGCCGTTTCCGGCTTCGCCGGCGACCTGGTGTGGGGGCCGGTCGTCGACGGCACCGTGATCCCCGCGGAGCCGCTGGCGACGCCGATCGCCAAGCCGGTGCTCCTCGGCACCAACCTCAATGACGGCCTGTTCTTCGTTTCGGGCGAAAGACTGAAGTGGTTCGGCAAGACGGAAGTGCCCGAGATCGAATACACGGCGCTGACCGACCTCTATTTCCCGCCCAAGGGACGGGCGGCCATCCATGACATCCCGCGCTACCAGCCGCGCTCGGGCGACGACACCGACGCCATGGCCCATCTGCTCACCGACTATCTGTTCACCTGCCCCAACCGCCTGGCGCTGGCGCAAGCGACGGCGCCGGCCTTCGGCTACCAGTTCACCCACGTGCCGTCGTTCGACGTGTGGCCGGCGATCACCATCTGCGCGCCGGCCGAGAAGAAGGTCTGCCACACCTTCGAGCTGCCGTTCGTCTTCGGCCACGCGACGACGGCGACCCGCCAGCTGACCTCGCCCGACGATCAGTTCACGCCGGCGGAGCGGACGCTGTCGGAACAGATGGCCGGCTACTGGATCAGCTTCGCCGAGACCCTCGACCCCAACCACGACGGCGCGCCGGAGTGGCCCCGCTTCACCAAGGAGCAGCCGGTGCGGCAGATCCTCGACGAGACGATCGGCCAGAAGACCGACCTCGGCGCCAACTGCACGATGTGGGACGGGGTCGGCTATGCGCTGCCGGGCATCCTCGGCCGCATCGCCGACATGTTCTAGCGCCCCCGCGTCAGCTCACCCGCTCGATCAGCGCCATCGCTGCGGCGGGCGCGCGGACCTTGGCGCCGGAGATCATGTAGACGAAGACGTCGCGCTTCGCCTTCGGCGCCGGCTTGTCGCTGACCCGGGTGAGGTCGTCGGGGGCGCCGCCGGCGGCGAACAGCTTTGCCCGCGCCGCCCAGCGGTCGAGGTCGACCGGTGCATAGCCGGTGGGGTTCTCTGCTTGCGTGCGCTGCAGGCGGAGGTAGACGAAAGGCGCGGTGACGTCGGCGACCGCCGGGTAGTCGTTGGAATCGGCATAGACCACCGCCACCGCGTGCTGGCGAACCAGATCGATGAAGGCCGGCACGAGGAAGCTCCTGCTCCTCACCTCCACCACGTGGCGGAGCGGGCGGCCGTCCTTCTCCCTGGGCAGGAGCGCCAGGAAGGCACCGAAGTCGGCGGCGTCGAACTTCTTGAACGGAGCGAACTGCCAGAGCACCGGTCCAAGCTTGTCGCCGAGCGCCAGGATGCCGCTCTTGAAGAACCAGTCGATCGCCTCGCCGGTCTCGGCCAGCACCCTCTTGTTGACCACGGCGCGGTGGCCCTTGACCGAGAAGACAAAGCCGTCGGGCGTCTCGTCGCGCCACCTGGCGAAGCTCGCCGCCGACTGGGTGCGGTAGAAGGTGCCGTTGATCTCGATGGTGGTGAGGTGCGCGCCGGCGTACTTCAGCTCGTCCGCCTGCTTCAGCCCATCGGGATAGAAGGTGCCGCGCCACGGCGCGAACGTCCATCCGCCGATGCCGACCCGGATCATGCCCGTCTCCTTGCCTGTTGCCGCGGCCGAGCATAGTCCGGTTTGCGGTGTGGATGACAGGCGGTGTCGGGGCCTTGCCAGGCCGCGTCACGCATCGGGGTTGCCGCGGCGGGCGAGGATGGCGGCGCGGAGGTCGGGGAGGATGTGCTGCTGGAGCCAGGGGAGCGCCTCGTCGAAGCAGGCGACGGTGGGGCTCGTGCACTTGCCGGCGCGGCGGCAGCCCTTGCGCCGGCAGATCCGTGGCACCTCCAGCCACTCCATGATCTTGCGGTGAACGTCGAGCCGGATCGCCTCGCGCTCGCGCCGCTTTTCGGCGAAGGCGAGCTGCGCCTCGGTCGCCTCCGCCACGGGGACCGCGAGATAGCGTTGCAGCGGGTGGCCGTCGCCGGAAGGGGCGTTGTCTTTCTTTCGGGTTCGCGCCATCGCACGCTCCTTTGGTTCGGGCGCGCCGTTGCTTTCCATGTCGGCGCGCGCATCATCGTTTCCGCGCCCGCTGCCCGCGGGCCGGAGTTTGATCCTTTCCATCTGCCTCGCCGCTCCACAGGGAGGGGCGAGGGGGCGGGGCGCCGGTCGGACGCCGAGCCTTGCAAGAACGGACGCCTTCCGGCGCCCCGCGCGGCGACTTTGGGCAACCCGGACCCGCGCTCCACCGGGGAGCGGGACGGCGGCCCTTTCAGGCCCACCGCCCCTGACCATCCCGCGGGACCCGGGCTTCTCGCCCGGGCGCCCTCCGATCGGAGGGCGGCCCCGTGGGACTGACCCGCCCGGCTTACGGTCAGCCTTGTGACAGCCGGTCGTATTGCCGGCGGGCGGGCTTGCGGGCGCCTCCCGGTGCGCGGACTCCGAAACGTCTGCGCAGCGGGCGCCGCTCCTCTCCCTCGTGGCGGTTCGGTCGCGACACGACCCCTCGGTGGAAAGGATGCCGACGATGATACGGGCGGATTGTGGGGAGGGGATAAGTGGACGAGTTATGCCCGGTGGGAAATGCTAGTCTAGACCTTCGGTTTGAAATGCCTCTCGTATATTCGCTCCGCCATGCGAGCATACTGGCTTGAGTGATAATTCTTGAACCTAAATTCTCCGATACCTTTCAATTGATCGCTCAGTTTTTCAAATTCAATGCTATGATTGCCCTGTATCAGTAAGCGCAGTGTGATAAGAAAGCTATTTACGTAAGTTACGGACAACAAACGATTCTTGACAGCAGGATTCGGTGTCCACCGCGTGTCGTCTATATTCGCCCGAACGGCGCTCAGAAAGATATTAATTTTGGTCGTCGCAAATTTGACATAGGCCTGAAGCCCCTCTTCGGATTGTCCGCTTGCTATGCGCCCTTTTTCCGGATGCTCGAACATTTTGAATAGCGAATCGTCTCCTCCAAGTTTGATGAGCGGTCCCAAGCCAAAGCTAACGATCGAGCTTGTTTTGAGTTTCGCTTTGTCGAAGAAGTAAGTCTCAACTTGTCCGGTCAGTGGGCCGGTTCTGGATAGCTGATGCATTACTTGACGACCAATCGCGGTTGAACTGAATGGGTTTAGGAACACCTCTATTTCCTGCCGGAGCGGTGTAGGCGCATTTGTCTGATTTGCGTTAATGGAAAGGAAAAGCGTTGCTTCAAACCGCTCGGCCTCTGAGACAGAGATATTGCTTGGATAAATGACGCCGGTGACTAACAAATTCTGCTCGTGCCGCAACTTCGCTATATTCGGGTCGTCATCCTTTGTCTCGTAGTACGAATATAGTCGATGTTGACCATCGATCACGCCGATAGAATTTGCTCTCAGCGGCAGGCGAATCTTTACTGGTTCTGTGT
>Ga0210144_1000242_pt1 | contig 32058 bp, 33 predicted proteins | sample Muzzi_PWA_D2_FD_185532 | JGI IMG/M metagenome (GOLD analysis project Ga0210144, IMG submission 185532) | Wetland microbial communities from San Francisco Bay, California, USA, that impact long-term carbon sequestration - Muzzi_PWA_D2 (SPAdes) | ecosystem: Environmental > Aquatic > Marine >...
CTGGAGGGGTAGCACGTAGTTGAGGGTGCTGAAGATCGACTTCTTGATCTCGCCGGCGTAGTGGGTGCCGCCGATCAGGACCAGGCGGCGCCCCGGGTGGAGGAGCACGAAGGCCCCGGAGCGGGTGCCGTCGCGCTGGGGGTCGGCCTCGAAGCCGGGGGCGTGGAGGATCGTGTACTCGGGCTCGTGGGCTGCCAGGCGCTCCGGGTCCTCGATGCGCACGAACAGGTTGCGGGCGAACAGGCTGTGCCAGGCCTTCTCGGTGATCACCCGGATCGGCATCCGGTAGCGGTCGTCGGTGCCGGCCAGCAGGTCCTGGACGAACACCTCGCGGTTCTCGAAGTAGGCCAGGACCCGGCCCAGGAGGGCGTCGAAGCGGTCGGGGGGGAAGGGGCGGTTGACCTCGCCCCAGTCGATCCGGTCGCGGCTGCCGGGCTCCTCGACGATGAACTTGTCGTTGGCGGCCCGGCCGGTGTAGGTGCCGGTCTTGACCACCAGGGGCCCGCCGGAGGCCACCTGGCCCTCGCCGCGGCGGATCGATTCCTCGTAGAGCAGGGCGGGCGCGAGGTTCCAGTGGACCTCCCCCACGCCCACCAGCCCCAACGCCTCCAGCTGCCTCGCCCCTTGCATCTCGCGTCTCCTTGTCGCCCGGGGCGGCCGGCCCGGGGCCGTATCGTGACACGGCGGAGCGGCGCTGCGGCGCGGGCCTGCTCCCGGCGCGCGCGCCCGGCTCCTCTGGTCAGCCCGTATAACGGTGGAAAATAGGTACAGGAGCGGCATCTTGTCAAGGAAAAACGGGCCCCCGGGGGCGGTCCGCTTCCGGGCCGGGGGCCCTTGCTGTATGCTCCGCGGCCGGGGTGAGAAGACGTGGAACGGACGGACGCCAGGGACCCGCGCGCCTGGGCCGTGGTCCCGGCCGGCGGCCGGGGGCGGCGCATGGGCCCCGGCCCGCCCAAGCAGTACCTGGAGCTGGGCGGCGTGCCCCTGGTGGTCCACGCCCTGAAGGGGCTGCTGGCCTGCCCTCGGGTGGAGGCCGCGGTGCTGGTGACGCCCCCCGAGGACCTGGAGCGGGCGGCGGCGCTGGTGGCGGCCCACGGCCTGGAGCGGGTGGTGGGGCCCGTGGCGGGCGGGGCGACGCGGCAGGACTCGGTGCGGGCGGGGCTGGCCCGGGTGCCGGAGGGAGTCCAGGTGGTGGCGGTGCACGACGCCGCCCGGCCGTTCCCGGACCCGGGACGCCTGGAACGGGCGATCCGCATGGCCGCCGGGGGGGTGGGGGTGGTGATCGGGCGCCCCGCCGCCGACACGGTCAAGCGGGTGGACGATGGGGGCCGGGTGGTGGAGACGCCGGACCGGGCCCGCCTGTGGCAGGCCTTCACCCCCCAGGTGTTTCCGTTTAAGATGATCGCGGCCGCCTACGATGCGGCCCATCGGGAGGGGGTGACGGGCACGGACGACGCCGCGCTGGTGGAGCGTACCGGCGGCACGGTCGTCATGCTGGAAGGGGGCCGGGAGGCCCTGAAGGTGACCACCCCGGACGACCTGATCACCGCCCGCGCCTGGCTCGGGGACCGCGATTGAGGATCGGCATCGGCTACGACATCCACCCCTTCGTGGCGGGGCGCTCCCTGGTGCTGGGGGGGGGAAGCGTGCCCCACGCCGAGGGCCTTTCCGGCCACTCCGACGCCGACGCCCTGGCCCACGCGGTCACCGACGCCGTGCTGGGGGCCCTGGGGCGGGGCGACATCGGGCGCCACTTCCCCGATACCGACCCGGCCTGGGCCGGGGCCGACAGCCTCTCCTTGCTGGCGCAGGTGGCGGCGCTGATGCGGGCCGACGGCTACCGGGTGGGCAACGTCGATACGGTCATCGTGGCCCAGGCCCCCCGCCTGGCCCCGCACCTGGACGGCATGCGCGCCAACCTGGCCCGGGCCCTCGGGTGCCCCCCGGAGCAGGTGAACGTGAAGGCCACCACCCACGAGGGGCTGGGCGCCCTGGGGCGGAAGGAGGGCATCGCGGCCCAGGCCGTGTGCCTGCTGGTAGGGGCCGCGGCGGCATGACGGAGGCCCTGGACCCGTGACCCACCACCCGCTCCCCACCCCCGGCTTCTGGGCCACCCTGCGGGAGGACTTCGCCGCCGTGTTCGAGCGCGACCCGGCGGCGGTCAGCCGGGTCGAGGTCTTCCTGAGCTACTCCGGCTGGCACGCGATCCTGTGCCACCGGTTCGCCCACGCCCTGCTGCGCCTGGGGGTGCCGGTGCTGCCGCGGCTGATCTCCCAGGTGGCGCGCTTCCTCACGGGGATCGAGATCCACCCGGGGGCGCGCATCGGCCACGCCTTCTTCATCGACCACGGCATGGGGGTGGTGATCGGCGAGACCAGCGAGATCGGCCACCACGTCACTCTCTACCAGGGGGTGACCCTGGGGGGCACCGGCAAGGACCGGGGCAAGCGCCACCCCACCCTGGGCGACCACGTGGTGGTGGGGGCCGGGGCCAAGGTGCTGGGGGCCATCCACATCGGCGACAACGTGAAGATCGGGGCCAACTCGGTGGTGCTCAAGGCGGTGCCCGAGAGCTGCACGGTGGTGGGCATCCCGGGGCGCATCATCCACAAGCAGGCGGGGGACTTCCCGGAGCGGGAGCTGGACCACGCCCTGCCCGACCCCACCATGGAGCGCATCCAGGATCTGTACGAGGCCCTGGAGTCCCTCAAGACCGACGTCGCCAAGCGGGCCAAGCGGGCCGCCGCGCCGCGCACCCGGGCCAAGGCGCCCAAAGCCCCCAAGACGTCCAAGCCCCCGAAGGAGGCCGGGGAGCCCCCCACCGTGGGGTTCAAGGACCCCCCCCGGACGCCCCCGAACGAAGGCCCGGGGGAAGGCCCGGGAGAAGCCACCGATCCGAAGGGGACCGGCGGGGACGGCGCCCCGTCCTAGGGGGTGGCCGCCCCCTCGCGGCGCTTGCGCTGCGCCTCCACGTCGATGTCCAGCAGCTGCTTGAGGTCGCGGTGCAGGGCGGCGTTGTCCGCCGCCAGCCGGTCCACCTCGTCCAGGAGGGTCAGGAGGGCCGCCGCGGCCCGCCCCCGGGTGCCTTCGGGGTAGCGGTCCGCCAGGCGCGTCAGGGCCTCCCGCCCGCCGACCCGGTCGCCCACCGGCTCCGCCAGGCGCAGCATGCCGATCCAGTAGAGGGTCTCCTCCTCCGGGGCGGTGCCAGCCTTGAGGGCGGCGTCGAGCAGGGCCAGGGCGGCCTCCGGACGGCCGGCGTCGGCCAGGTCCAGGGCGCGGGACACGGGCTCGTGCGCCACGTCCTCGGCCAGGGCGGGACGGCTGCCCTCGGCCACGGCGGGGGCGGGGGGGGGGGGGAACAGGGGGGCGCAGCCGGGCCCCAGCCCCGCCCACAGGGCCAGGGCCAGCCCCAGGCGCCCGCCCCCGGGACTCGCTCGGTCGGGGCGCACGGGGCCCCCTACCGCTCGCGCCGGGCCGCGCCGGTGGCGTAGGCGGCTTCGGCCACGGCCTCCGCCACGGCGGGCGCAACCTTGCGGTTGAAGGTGGAGGGGATGACGTACTCCTCGCACAGCTCGTGGGGCTCGATCACCCCGGCGATGGCCCGGGCCGCCGCCAGCTTCATGTCCTCGTTCACCGTGGAGGCGCGGCAGTCCAGGGCGCCCCGGAAGATGCCGGGGAAGCACAGGACGTTGTTGATCTGGTTGGGGAAGTCGGAGCGCCCGGTGGCGATGATGCGGGCCAGGCCCTGGGCCGCCTCGGGCATGATCTCCGGCACCGGGTTGGCGAGGGCGAAGATGATCGGGTCGTCCGCCATGGTCCGGACCATCTCGGGGGTCAGCAGCCCGCCGGAGGAGACCCCGAGGAACAGGTCGGCGTCCCGCACGGCGTCGGCCAGGGAGCCGGTGCGCCCCTCGGTGTTGGTGTTGAGGGCGTACCACTCCTTGAGGGCGTTCATGTTCTCGGTGCGGCCCTTGTGGATGATGCCGGTGCGGTCCACGCCGATGAACCGGCTGACCCCCGCGCCCATGAGCATTTTGGTGCAGGCCACCCCGGCGGCGCCGATGCCGCTGACCACCACCCGGAGGGACTCGATGGGCTTGCCCACCACCTGCACGGCATTGAGGGCCGCGGCCAGCACCACCACGGCGGTGCCGTGCTGGTCGTCGTGGAACACGGGGATGTCGAGCAGCTTCTGCAGGCGGGTCTCCACCTCGAAGCAGCGGGGGGCGGAGATGTCCTCCAGGTTGATGCCGCCGAACACCGGGGCGATGCGGGCCACGGTGTAGACGATCTCGTCCACGTCCCGGGTGGCCAGGCAGATGGGGAATGCGTCCACCCCGCCGAACTCCTTGAAGAGCATCGCCTTGCCCTCCATCACCGGGAGGGCGGCCTCGGGGCCGATGTCCCCCAGGCCCAGCACCGCGGTGCCGTCGGTGACCACGGCCACGGTGTTGCGCTTGATGGTCAGGCGGTAGACCTCCTCCGGGTTCTTCGCGATGGCCTCGCAGATGCGGGCCACGCCCGGGGTGTAGGCGCGGGAGAGGTCCTCCCGGGTCTTCAAGGGGGACTTGTTGTTGACCTCGATCTTGCCGCCGAGGTGCATCAGGAAGGTGGGGTCCGAGACGTGGACGATGCGCAGGTAGTCCAGGGCCGCCAGGGCCTGGACCACGCGGTCGGCGTGGAGGGCGTCCTCGGTCTCGACCGTGATGTCCCGGGTGATGCGGTCGTCCTTGACCGACACCAGGTCCATGCCGAGCACGCAGGCCCCGGCGTCGCCGATGGCCTCCATGACCTCGCCCAGGAACCCGGGCCGGTTGCGGAACGTGACCCTCAGCGTGACGATGTGACTTCCCGTCGCCGCCGCCATTGCGACCTCCCGTGTCACCCGCCCGTCCGTGGTCTGTCCCCCTGGTACGCGGCGCGACGCCCTACCGCCCCCGGCGGTCCCCGAAGGGGCCGCCGGAGCGGACGGGCACGGGCGCGGGCCGCGCCGCGCCGGGACCGAAGAGACACGCCGTCACGCGGCGCGGCCCGCCGGCCACCGTTCCGATCAGCATACTGCAAGTCATGCCCGCGTTTCCTCACCCGATGGCCCCCCGAGGGGCCCCTCGGGGGGTGCCCGCGCCCCGGGCGGCGCCTCCCCCACCTATCGGCCGGTCGGGGCGGTCATGTAAAATGCGGCCCCATGCAGATCCATCGCAGGCAGACCCGCCCCATCGAGGTGGGGGGCGTGCGCATCGGCGGCGACGCCCCGGTGAGCGTCCAGTCCATGACCGTCAGCGACACCCGGGACGTGGCGGCCACCGGGGCCGAGATCGCCCGCCTGGCCGAAGCCGGTTGCGAGATCGTGCGGGTGGCGGTGGTGGACGCCGAGGCGGCCGACGCCCTGGGGCGCATCCGGGCGCAGAGCCCCATCCCCCTGATCGCCGACATCCACTTCGACCATCGCCTGGCGCTGCGGGCCGTGGCCAGCGGGGTGGACGGCCTGCGCCTGAACCCCGGCAACATCGGCTCCGACGCCAAGGTGCGCGAGGTGGTGGCGGCCTGCCGGGACCGGGGGGTGCCGATCCGCATCGGCGTCAACGCCGGGTCCCTGGAGCAGGACCTGCTGGAGAAGCACGGCTACCCCACGGCCGAGGCCATGGTGGAGTCGGCCCTGCGCCACGTGCGGATCCTGGAGGACCTCAACTTCGCCGCCATCAAGGTGTCCCTCAAGGCCTCCAGCCCGGCCCTGATGATCGACGCTTACCGGGCCTTCGCCGCGGCGTGCGACTACCCCCTCCACCTGGGGGTGACCGAGGCGGGGACCCTGGAGACCGGCAGCGTCAAGAGCGCCGTGGCCATGGGCATCCTGCTGGGAGAGGGCCTGGGGGACACGATCCGGGTCTCCCTGTCGGCCGACCCGGCGGAGGAGGTGCGGGTGGGCTACGAGATCCTCAAGAGCCTGGGCCTGCGCCACCGGGGGGTGAACGTGATCGCCTGCCCCACCTGCGGCCGCCTGGAGATCGATGTGGTGCGCATCGCCCGCGAGGTGGAGCGGCGCCTGGCCCACATCCGCGAGCCCATCGACGTGGCGGTGCTGGGGTGCGTGGTCAACGGCATCGGCGAGGGCAAGGACGCCGACGTCGGCATCGCCGGGGGCCGGGGCCACGGCATCCTGTTCAAGGACGGCCGCCTGGTGCGCAAGGTCCCCGAGGCGGAGCTGATCGAGCGGCTGGTGCGGGAAGCCGAGGACTTGGCCGCCGCCCGCCGCGCCGCCCCGCCCGAGCCCCTCAAGGTGCTCTCCGCCCGTCCGGCCTGACCGGGGGGCGCCGCCTCCCTGACGTCTTCCGTTTCCCCGCCGACCCCCGGAGCCCGTCCATGCGCTTCAGTCAAGCCTTCATCCCCACCCTGCGGGACGATCCCGCCGACGCCGAGGTGGTCAGCCACCGCCTGATGCTGCGGGCCGGCCTGATCCGCAAGGTGGCGGCCGGGGTCTACACGTACCTGCCCCTGGCGTGGCGCAGCATCCGCAAGGCGGAGCGCATCATCCGCGAGGAGATGACCGCCGCCGGGGCCCAGGAGGTGCGCATGCCCGCCGTGCAGCCCGCCGAGCTGTGGAAGGAGAGCGGCCGGTGGGACGTGTACGGCCGGGAGCTCCTGCGCCTGAAGGACCGGCACGACCGGGAGTTCTGCGTCGGCCCCACCCACGAGGAGGTGGTCACCGACCTGGTGCGGGGCGAGGTGCGCTCCTACCGCCAGCTGCCCTTGAACCTGTTCCAGATCCAGACCAAGTTCCGCGACGAGATCCGGCCCCGCTTCGGCCTGATGCGGGGGCGCGAGTTCATCATGAAGGACGGCTACAGCTTCGACGCCGACACCGCCGGCGCCGAGGTCACCTACCGGGCCATGGAGGCGGCCTACCACCGCATCTTCGCCCGCATGGGCCTGACCTTCCGGGCGGTGGAGGCCGACACCGGCCAGATCGGCGGCAGCTTCTCCCACGAGTTCATGGTCCTGGCCGAGACCGGCGAGGACGACGTGGTCCACTGCACCGCCTGCGACTACGCCGCCAACCGGGAGAAGGCCGAGGCCCGCGTCGCCGTGCCCGACAAGCGCGACACCCCGGACCTCCAGACCGTGCCCACCCCCGGCCTGACGGCGGTGGACGCGGTGGCTGTGGCCCTGGGGACGGCGCCGGAGCGGCTCATCAAGACCCTCCTGTTCGCCACCGGGGGCGACGGAGACGACGCCTTCGCGGCGGTGCTGATCCGGGGCGACCGGGAGGTCAACGAGGTCAAGCTGGCGGGCCTGCTGGGGGACGGGGCGCGCCTGGCGGACGAGGCCGACGTGGCGCGCCTGACCGGGGCGCCGGCGGGCTTCTCCGGCCCGGTGGGGCTGACGGGGGTGCGGGTGATCGCCGACCGCACCGCGGCGGGGCTCACCGACGCCGTCACCGGCGCCAACGCCGCCGACGCCCACCACGTCCACGTCCTGCCCGGGCGCGACTTCGCCTTAAGTGAGACGGCCGACCTGGACACCGCCGGGGCCGGGGACGGCTGCCCCCGCTGCGCCGACGGCACCCTGGCAGTGCGGCGCGGCATCGAGGCGGGGCACATCTTCATGCTGGGGACCAAGTACAGCGACACGATGCAGGCCACCTTCCTGGACCCGGAGGGCCGGCCGCAGCCCTTCGTGATGGGGTGCTACGGCATCGGCGTGGGGCGCAGCGTGGCGGCCGCCATCGAGCAGAACCACGACGACCGGGGGATCATCTGGCCCATGGCCCTGGCGCCGTTCCACGCCCTGGTGGTGGCCATGAACGTCAAGTCCGACCCGGTGCGCCAGGCCGCCGAGGGGCTCTACGCCGCCCTCGGCGCCGCCGGGGTGGAGGCCCTTTACGACGACCGGCCGGAGCGGGCGGGCGTGAAGCTCACCGACGGCGAGCTGCTGGGCATCCCGTTGCAGGTGATCGTGGGGGACCGGGGCGTGGAGCGGGGCGTGTGCGAGGTCAAGGCCCGCGCCACGGGCGACACCCGGGAGGTGCCCCTGGCGGACGCCGCCGCCGAGGTGCGGCGCATGGTGGACGCGGCCCTGGCCGGGCGCGGCGCCGGGGGCGCGGGTGCCTAGCGCCGACCCGGCGGGGCTGGCCGCCGCCCTGGGGCACCGCTTCGCCGACCCCGCGCTGCTCGCCACCGCCCTGGTGCACCGCTCGGCCCCCAACGAGCGGCCCGGTACCTGCCCGGAGTCCAACGAGCGCATGGAGTTCCTGGGGGACGCGGTGCTGGACCTGGTGATCGCCCAGGCCCTGTTCGAGCGCTTCCCCGGCGCCACCGAGGGGGAGCTGACCCGCTACAAGGCCTCCCTGGTGAGCGAGCAGGCCCTGGCCGAGGTGGCCCGGGAGCTGAAAGTCGGGGACTACCTGGTGCTGGGCCGGGGGGAGGAGGAGACGCGGGGGCGGGACAAGCCCTCCATCCTGAGCGACGCCCTGGAGGCGGTGTTCGGCGCCGTCTACCTGGACGGCGGCCCGGAGGCGGCCGAGCGGGTCATCCTCGGGCGGTTCGGCCGGGGCCTGGACACGGTGCGGGAGACCAGCGCGCCCCGCGGGGACTACAAGACCGCCCTCCAGGAGTGGACCCAGGCCCGGGGCCGGGGCCTGCCCGGCTACCGCCTGGTGACCACCGAGGGGCCGGACCACGCCCGCCGCTACACCGTGGCCGTGAGCCTGGACGGCGCGGAGCTGGCCACCGGTAACGGCACCAGCAAGCGCGAGGCCGAGCGCCTGGCGGCCCAGGCCGCCCTGAAGGCCCTCGTGGAACGCGACGCCGAGCGCGACGCAGCCCGCGACGCAGCCCGGGACGCCGACCCGCCCGCCACCCCCTGACACGACATTTTTGTCGAAAACCCCACATCCCGGTCCGGGTGCGCACCGGCCGGCGGCCGAGCCCGGGGCCGCCGTGGCGCTCCCGGAGCGTCCGGAAACGCCGGTGGCGCCAGGGGTTGCGCACCCGCCCCGGGGCGCCGGCCGGGCGTGGCACGGAACTTGTGAGCGGGGTGGCGGATACACGCGGGCGCGCGCGGCCCGCACCAACCCTTGCCGCGAGGACACGCCCTTGACCCTGCTCGCCGACCCCGGCCTTCGAAGCCCCGCCGACACCGCCGTCCTGCGGGACCAGGCCCGCCTGGCGGAGCTGCACTTCGCCCTGGACCGCATCTCCGACTCCGTGCTGGAGCTGCCCGCCCGCCTCAACGCCGTCACCCAGGTGATCCGCCTGCGGCTGGGGTGCGACGCCTGCTCCGTCTACGTGCTGGAGCCCGAGGAGCGGACCCTGGTGCTCCAGGCCAGCTTCGGCCTGGCGCCGGAGTCCGTGGGGCACGCCCGCCTGAAGGTGGGCGAGGGGGTCACCGGATGGGTGGCCGAGCACCTGGAGGCCGTGGCCCTGGCGGACGCCCCCACCGACCCACGCTTCAAGTACCTGCCCGAGACCCACGAGGAGCGGTTCCGCTCCCTCCTGTCCGTGCCCATCGTGGCGGACCGGTCGTTCGTGGGGGTGATCAACGTCCAGCACCGCCGGCCCCACCCCTTCGCCGAGTCGGAGCAGCTCCTGGTGGGCGGCATCGGCTACAAGGTCGGGGCCATGATCCGGGCGGCGCGCCTGGAGTCGGACCTGCTGGGCCGCGAAGCGGGCCTGGAGCTGCTCCTGTGGGCGGGGGAGCACGCCGGCGGCGGCTTCGCCCCCGACCTGGCGTCCGTCCTGCTGGAGCGGTGCCGGCGGGCGCTGGGAGCCAAGGCCGCGGTGCTGCGCCAGCTGGATCCGGCCGACGGCAGCCTGCGGGTGACCGCCACCTCGGGCCTGGGGGGCCTGGGGGAGACCCTGCCCGTGCTGGGCCCCGGCCAGGGCATCGCCGGGCTCGCCCTGGCCCGGCGGGCGCCGTTCCGCTCGAACCGCTACGCCGACTTCGCCGGCCACCTGGTGGCGGCGCAGGCGGTGTCGTCCTCCATCCTGTGCGTCCCCCTGATCGACGCCGGGCGCGCGGTGGGGACCCTGTCCCTGCTGGACAAGTGGAACCCCGGCGGCAGCGGCCGCTTCGGCGAAGACGACGAGGCCGTGCTGGCGGGCGTGGCGCGCCTGGTGGCGGGCGGCCTGACCGAAGGGCCCCGACGCTCCGCCTAGCCCGCGCGGACACCCCGAGAACCACCCGGATCCAGGCAATCCGCCCGTCTTCGTCCCGTCCGGGGCGCGACCCGGAGGCCCGCCCGTCCCGGTCGGCACCGGAACGCCCGGTGCGTCTCCCGGGCGGGGTCCCACTTCCTCTTGCGAAGCTTCCGCGCGGACGCTATAGTGTAGTGCTTTGTACCCAGACGGCTTCCGCCGCCCGGGACCCCGAAGGGGGGCCCCAACGGGCATGGGCACGGAGCCGGGCGGGGGGACCCGCCGTCGGCGTACCCGGTCCGGGGCCCCGCCCCGCCGGCGCAAACACACACGGCCGCGTCGCACGGCCTTTTTGAGACGATACGGGATGGCGTTGCAGGAGCAGGGAACCGAGGAGATGACGGCCGAGCAGCTGCTCGCGCTGGACGAGCTGAACGCGGAGCAGATGCTCGCGTTGTGCGAGACGACCTTCAAGAACTTCGGGGAGGGCGAGGTCGTCGAAGGGGCGGTCACCGCCAAGCAGCCCGACGGCGTCGTGGTGGACATCGGCTTCAAGATGGAGGCGGTGATCCCCAAGGGCGAGTTCTCCACCGAGGAGTGGGACGCCCTGGGCGAGGGCTCCACCCTCCAGGTCTACATCGAGAACCCCGAGAACCTGGACGGCAAGCTGGTCCTCTCCAAGGAGAAGGCCGACCGCATGAAGGTGTGGGAGGCCCTCAAGGACGCCCACGACGCGGGCACCCCGGTCGAGGGCACCATCCTCTCCCGCATCAAGGGCGGCCTGATCGTCGACGTGGGCGGGGTGAAGGGCTTCCTCCCCGGTTCCCAGATCGACCTGCGCCCGGTGCGCGACCTGGACGCCCTCATCGGCCAGAAGCTGGCCATGCAGGTCATCAAGATCAACCGCCGCCGCAACAACATCGTGCTCTCCCGCCGGGTGCTGCTCGAGGAGGAGCGCGGCAAGCTGCGCGAGTCCACCCTGGCTAACCTGGAGCCGGGCCTGCTGATCGACGGCGTGGTCAAGAACATCACCGACTACGGCGCCTTCGTGGATCTGGGCGGCATCGACGGCCTGCTCCACATCACCGACATCTCCTGGGGCCGCATCAACCACCCCTCCGAGGTGCTGCGGGTGGGCGACAAGCTCCAGGTGGTGGTGCTGCGTTTCGACCGGGAGACCCAGCGCGTCTCCCTGGGCCTCAAGCAGAAGACCCCCGACCCCTGGACCCAGGCCGCCGACCGCTACCCGGTCGGCACCCGCATCCACGGCAAGGTGGTCAGCCTGACCGACTACGGCGCCTTCATCGAGCTGGAGAAGGGCATCGAGGGCCTGTGCCACGTCTCGGAGATGTCCTGGACCTCGGACGTGAAGCACCCCTCCAAGGTGGTCAGCGTGGGGGCCGACGTCGAGGTGGTGGTCCTGTCCATCAACCCCGAAACCCGCAAGATCTCCCTGGGCATGAAGCAGATCCAGCCCAATCCGTGGGACCTGGTGGAGACCAACTACGCCGTGGGCCAGCGGGTCCAGGGCGTGATCCGCAACCTCACCGACTTCGGCGCCTTCGTGGGCCTGCCGGAGGGGATCGACGGCCTGATCCACGTCTCCGACATCTCCTACACCAAGCACATCAAGCACCCCTCCGAGCTGTTCCACAAGGGCCAGGAGGTGGAGGCCGTGGTGCTCAAGGTGGACCGCGCCAAGGAGCGCATCTCCCTCGGCTACAAGCAGCTGGAGGGCGACCCCTGGGAGCAGCGCATCCCCGACGCCTACCCGGTGGGCAAGGTGGTGACGAGCAAGGTGGTCAAGATCGCCGACTTCGGCGTGTTCGTGGAGCTGGAGGAGGGGGTCGAGGCCCTCATCCCCGCCAGCGAGATGCCCACCGGCGACGGGCGCCGCATGAGCGACGTCGTGCAGGTGGGGGACGAGGTGCAGGCCAAGGTGATCCGCCTGGACGCCCAGGACCAGAAGATCGCCCTGAGCATGAAGGCCCTCACCGAGGACTCCGAGGCCGGCGACGTCGCCGACTTCGTGGCCCGGCAGGGCCCCGAGGGCTCCACCACCCTCGGCAGCCTCATCAAGGAAAAGCTCGAAAAGGACAAGTAGCGCGCGCCGGGCCGCTCGTTCAGGCACCGTGGAGATTCCACCCCGCAAGGCCCTCAAGGTCGGGTTCATTCTCTTCGCGGTCCTGGCCCTCGGCATCTTCGTCGCCAGCTACCTCGGGGTCCACGTCCTGCCCGCCGCCGGGCGCGACGCCGTGGCCCTGGTGCGGGTCGAGGGCCCCATCCTCGACGTCCGCGAGCTGGTGGACGCCGTGCGCGGCTACGCCAAGGACACCCGGGTGCGCGCCCTGGTGCTGCGGGTGGACTCCCCCGGCGGCGGCGTGGTCGCCTCCCAGGAGCTGCACGACGCCCTGGTGGCCTTCCAGGAGAGCGGCAAGAAGCTCGTCACCTCCATGGGCACCGTGGCCGCCTCCGGCGGCTACTACGTGGCGGCCCCCTCCGACCTGATCGTGGCCAACCCCGGCACCCTCACCGGCAGCATCGGCGTCATCATGTCCCTGGCCAACGTGGAGCGCCTGATGGACAAGGTGGGGGTCTCGGCCGTCACCATCAAGGCGGGGCGCCACAAGGACATCGGCTCCCCGTTCCGCGAGCTGACCGACGAGGAGCGGGCCCTGCTCCAGGGGGTGATGGACGACATCCACGACCAGTTCATCGAGGCCGTGGCGGAGGGACGCGACCGCCCCGAGGCCGAGATCCGCGAGATCGCCGACGGCCGGGTCTTCACCGGCCAGCAGGCCATGAAGGTGGGCCTGGTGGACGAGATGGGCGACCTGGAGCGGGCCATCGACCGGGCCGGCGAGCTGGCCGGCATCCAGGGCCGGCCCCGGGTGATCGAGACGCACCACCCGGTGTGGGAACGCATGCTGGGGGAGGCCAAGAGCTGGCTGCCGTGGCTGCCCGGCGCCGGCGCCCTCGTGGGGCCCCAGCCGATGTACCTGATGACCTTCTAACCCGACCGCACGAGGGGGAGCGAGATGACCAAGGCCGAGCTGATCGACAACGTGGCCCGCAAGGTGGACGGCCTGACCCGCAGCCAGGTGGACGTGCTCGTGAGCACCGTCTTCACCAGCATCAAGGACGCCCTGGCCGACGGCGACAAGGTGGAGATCCGCGGTTTCGGCAGCTTCCGCCTGCGCCACCGCGCCGCCCGCGAGGGACGCAACCCCAAGTCGGGCGAGGTGGTGCGCGTCCCCGCCAAGATGGTGCCGTTCTTCAAGGCCGGCAAGGAACTCAAGGAAATGGTCGACCACTAGGGGCGGCACGGCCGCCGACGAGGTCCGCGCAGGTTTTCCCGGAACGGTCGGCAGCGGGCGGCCACTGCACGGGGATCGGGCGGCGCCCGACCCTCGCGAGTTCAGGGAAAAGGCGGTGCGGCCACCGGCGGTACCGGCCCGGTCTTCCCGGGAGCCTCCCGACCCGGGCGGCCCCCAAGGCGGTGTGTTACGGGGTCGCTGCCCGCACCGCGTCTGCGATCGCCTGGGCCCCGCCGGACGCGGGGATCTCGTGCTGGGCGTGGCCGTCCATGTCCTTGAGCAGCACCACCCCGGCCGCCAGCTCGTTGTCCCCCAGGATCAGGCAGAAGCGGGCGCCGCTCTTGTTGGCGCGCTTGAGCTGGGCCTTCAGGCTGGCGGTGGGGTCGAAGCCCCGGTCCACCGCCAAGCCCGCCGCCCGCAGTTCCCTGAGCACCGGCAGCATGCGGGCCTCGGCCTGTTCCCCCAGCAGGGCCGCATAGAGGTCCGGCCGCGCCGGGGGCGCCTCCGGCAGCAGGGTCAGGAGCCGCTCCACCCCCAGGGCGAAGCCGATCCCCGGCCGCGCCTGCCCCCCCAGCTCCTCCACCAGGCGGTCGTAGCGCCCCCCGGCGGCCACCGTGTCCTGGGCCCCCAGGCCGGGGGCGGTCCACTCGAAGGCGGTGCGGGTGTAGTAGTCCAGGCCCCGTACCAGGCGCGGGTTGAGCGTGTAGGCGATCCCGAGCCCGTCGAGCCCGGCGCGGACCTGGGCGAAATGTCCCGCGCACGCCGCGCACAGGTGGTCCACGATGAGGGGCACTCCCTTCGTGGCCTCGCGGCAACTGGGCACCTTGCAGTCCAGCACCCGCAACGGGTTGGTGACCCGGCGGCGGCGGCAATTGGCGCACAGGTCGCCCTCCAGGGCGTCCAGGGCCGCCGTCAGGGCGGCCACGTACGGCGGGCGGCAGTCGGCGCAGCCGATGGCGTTCAGCTCCAGGGTCAGGTCGTTCACCCCCAGGGCGTCGAAGAGGTCCGCCAGCAGGGTGAGCACCTCCACGTCCACGGCCGGGGCCTCCGGGCCCAGTACCTCCACCCCGATCTGGTGAAACTGGCGCAGGCGCCCGGCCTGGGGCCGCTCGTGGCGGAACATCGGGCCCAGGTAGTACAGGCGGGTAAGGCCCTCCTGCTGGAGGCCGTGCTGGATGTAGGCCCGGATCACCCCGGCGGTGCCCTCGGGGCGCAGCGACAGGGACTGGCCGCCCTTGTCGGTGAAGGTGTACATCTCCTTCTCGACGATGTCGGTCTCGGCCCCGATGCTGCGGGCGAACAGGGGGGTGGGCTCGAAGGCGGGGGTGCGGATCTCGCCGAGGCCGTAGCGGGCGAACAGGTCGCGGCAGACGGCCTCCAGGCGGCGCCAGGCCGGGGTCTCGGCGGGCAGCACGTCCTTGACCCCCCGCGCGGCCTGGAGGGGGAAGCGCGGGGGCTCGGGCCGGGATGCGGGTTCGCTGGCCATGTCGTCGGGTGCTTAAAAGGGGCGGAAAAGCCTGTAAGGATACGAAGCGGCCGCCCGCCGGGTCAACGGCCGGCCCCAAGGCGCGGGAACGGGGATCGGGTATAATCCGCCGGGTATGGCGTGGTTCCGTCAGCGGGTCCGGGCCCTGTGTCTGGTCGCGGCCGCCCTGGGCGCGGCCGGCTGCATGCAGGACTTCGAGGTGCCGGACCGGGACACGCCGGGGGGCACGGCCTACGTGCGCCGGTGCAGCCTGTGCCACGCCCTGCCCGACCCCACCCGCATGACCTTCGAGCGGTGGGTGCCGGTGGTGGCGCGCATGGCCCGCAACATCCGGTCGCAGAACGTGCCCCAGATTTCCGACGAGGAACTCCAGATGATCCTGCGCTACCTGAAGGAGCACGCCAAGGATGCCGAGCGCGGCGCCCACGCGGGCTAAAGCCCCCCGGGCCTTGGCCGCGCTGGCGGCGGTGCTGCTCGGCGGGACCCCGGCCGCCGCGCAGGCGGCCGCGGACCGGGCCGAGCTGTTCGCCCGGGCCGGCGTGATCCCCTCCGAGCGGGTGCTCACCGCGCCGGGCTTCGGCCTCCCCGCCCTGGCGGGGGGCACGGTGCGCCTGGGGGACTATGCCGGGCGCCTCGTCGTGCTCAACTTCTGGGCCACCTGGTGCCGCCCCTGCGTCAAGGAGATGCCCGCCCTGGAGCAGCTCCAGCGGCGCCTGGGCCACCGGGGCCTGACCGTCCTGGCGGTGTCCCTGGACGTTCTGCCGGAGGGGGACGTGGCCATGTTCGTCAACGGCTACGGCTGGACCCTGCCGGTGCTGCTGGACCCCCTGGGGGATGTGGCCGAGCAGTACGCCGTGCGGGCGATGCCGACCACCTACCTGATCGGGCGCGACGGCACCATCCTGGGGCGCTCCTTCGGCGCCCGGACGTGGGACGCCCCGGAGGCCGTGGCCCTGATGGAATACCTGCTGGCCACCCCCGGGGCATCCGGCGCCGCGTCCGGCGCCCCGCCCGAGACACCGGCCCCCGGGCCCGCCGAGGCCCCGGCCACGATTCCCTGACCCGACCCGCCAACGTCAACGAGGAGCGTCTTCATGTCCGACCGTCGCCCGAACCTTCCCTCGGCCCGCCGCTGGGGGCCGCCCGTGCTGGCCGTGGCCCTGTGCCTGGGAGCGGCCCTATCCGGTCCCGCCTTCGCCGCCGACTCCGGCGCTCCGGCGGCGCCTCCCGCCCCCGCCGAGCCCCCGGCGGCGATCGCGGCCCCCGAGCCGGAGCAGCCGCCGTTCGTGGACATCCAGGGACGGGAGAGCACCCACACCAAGGGCGAGGTGCACCTGACCATTCTGATGGACTTCTTCTGCAGCCACTGCCACCACTTCGACACCACGGTGCTGCCGGTGCTGGAGAAGGAGTACGGCGACAAGCTCAAGGTGCGCTACATGGGCTTCCCCATCGTGGACCCCAAGGCGTCCCACATCCCGGTGCTCGCCTACTACCTGGCCGACGCCCAGGGCAAGGGCGACGCCATGCGGCAGCTCCTGTTCTCCGCCATCTGGGACCACCGCCTGGACGTGACCCGGCCCGACATCCTGCTGGGCATCGCCCAGAAGGCCGGGCTGGACCTGGAGCAGTTCAAGAAGGGCTTCAACGAGAACACCATGCGGCCGCGCCTGGAGGAGGGCCTGGACATGGCCAAGGCCATCGGGGCCCGGGGCACCCCCACCCTGCTGATCGACAACCACATCCGGATCACCGACAACTCCCTGCGCAGCATCGAGGCGGTGTTCGCCGACGTGCTGAAGGCGGACGGCTGACCCGGTGGCGGCCCCGCTCTCCCCGCTCCCCCGGCTCCGGCCCCGGTGCCGGGGCCGCGCGGCGGCCCTGGCGGCGGCGCTGCTGCTGGCCGGGTGTGCCCTGGGCGCCGCCCCGGCGCAGCAGGCCGCGCCGGTGGGGCCCCGCATCAGCCTGGACCACCGGGACCACGACTTCGGCCAGGTGCTCCAGGGCAAGATCGTGGAGCACCGCTTCCCCTTCACCAACACCGGCGACGCCGACCTGGTGATCGAGGACGTGTCCACCCCCTGCGGCTGCACCGCCGTGGTGCCGGACCAGACCCGCATCGCCCCCGGCAGGTCCAGCTCCATCGACGTGACCTACGACTCGGCTGCTCGCAGCGGGGACGTGGAGCGGGTCGTGACCGTGCGGTCCAACGACTCCGTGGAGCCGGTGCTGGAGCTGCACCTGACGGCCCACGTGGACGCCTCGCAGCACGAGGGCTTCATGGCGGGGGAGACCCTGTTCGGGGAGAAGTGCGGGCGCTGCCACGCCGAGCCCGCGCGGGACGACGCCGGGCGGGAGGTGACCGGTCTGGCCCTCTACGACGGCGTGTGCTGGTTCTGCCACGGTGCCGTGCGCCAGGGCAAGACCGCCCCGGCGCTGGGCCGCTACCCGGAGGCCTCGGACCCCTACCTGACCCGGATCATCTCCGAGGGGGTGGCCGGCACCGAGATGCCCGCCTTCGCCCAGGCCAGCGGCGGGCCGCTCTCGGCGGCCCAGATCGCCTCCCTCGTGGCCCTGCTCCACACGGTCCCGCCGCCCCCGCCGCCGGAGCCGGAGTCCGAACCGGAGCCCCCGGCCGGAGACACCGATGGTCCGTTCTTCAAGTAGGCGCCGCACAGCGGTCCGGGCGGCGGCGCTGGTGGCGGCGCTGACGGCGCTGGCGGCGGCCGGCTGTTTCGGCGGGCCGGAGCAGCGCCGCAACGCGGACGGCGTGAGTGTGGGGGTCGGGACCGACCCCAGCCCGGCAGAGTTGGGAGAGCAGCACTTCACGTTCTACGTGGAAGCGGACGGCAAGTCGGTGGCGGACGCCGATGTGCGCTTCCGCATGCACATGCCGGGCATGCCCATGTCCACGGACGACGCGTGGATCCCGGCGGAGTCCCGTGGAGGCGGCCGCTACGCCGGCCAGGGGGACTTCTCGATGGGCGGCACCTGGGAGGTGGTCGTGGCGGTGCGGCGGCCGGGGCACGATCCGGTGACGGTCGCGTTCCCCTTCGAGATCAAGTGGGAGCTCAAGTGACCCGGCGGGCGCCGGGCCGGTCGGCGCGTCCGGCTCAGGTGGCGGTGCGCGAGGCCCGGGTGGCGCTGGCGGCCTTCTCCCGGGGACGGCGGGGCGTGCCCGTCTCGGCCTCCCGGCTGCGGGCCACCACCGTCTCGATCTGGCGGCAGAGCTCCTCCTTGGAGACCGCCGGGGTGAGCCACAGGGCATGGTCCGGCGCCGCCCGGGGACGGTCCGCCCTGCCCAGCAGGATCCACGGCCGCCCGGTCCGGTCCCCGGACAGCAGCCCGGCCACGGCCCGGGACGCGCCGTCCGCCACCACCACGTCGAAGTCGCCGGTCTTGAGCAGCCGGCGCGCGTGGTCGTGGCCGTCCACGTGCGCCACGGCATAGCCTTCGTCGGCCAGGCAGGCCGTCACCCGGTCGAGCACCTCGCTCTCGCCCAGGGCGAGCACCCGATATACGCTGTGTTCCATCTGCACCCCCTGTCCGGCGCGACATCCGTGCGACACCCGCCTCGCGCGCCGCGCCCCATGGTACGCCCTCGTGCGGCGGCCGTCCAATGCCGCCCCCCGGGCGCCTTCAGGCCACGGTGGGCTCTTCCGGGATCAGGGCCGAAAGCCGCTCGTAGGCCTCGCGGGTGAGGGCACCCTGCGCCAGCAGGGTCGCCAGGCGCTCCGCCGCCCGCTCCGGCGTCCAGGCCGCCGCCCGGTAGGCCGCCAGGGCCTCGGCGCGGCGCGACGAGCCCCGTTGCGGGGACGCCGGGCGCCCGCCCCCGTCCGCGTCCGCCCGGGGGGCCTGAGTGGCGTGCGGCGCCTCGGTCGGGCGCGCCTGGAGGGCGGCGATGAGGCGGTAGGCGTCCTCCAGCTCCCGCTCCAGGAGCGCCTTCTCGCGCCGGATCCGGACCCGCTCGGAGGCGTTGGTCAGGAGCACCTCGATCTCGTCGAGGGTGAAGGGCTTGGTGATGTAGTCGTAGGCGCCGCCCCGGATCGCCTGGAGGGCGGTGTCGAGGGCGGCGTAGCCGGTCATGATGACCACCATCGTGGCGGGGCTGCGGTCGCGCGCCCGGCGCAGCACGTCCAGGCCGCCGGCCTGCCCCATGCGCAGGTCGGTGACCACCAGGTCGTAGATCCGCTCGTCCAGCAGCCCCAGGGCCTCTTCGCCGGAGGCGGCGGTGTCCACCACGTAGTCCCCCGCTTCCAGCAGGGTGCGGAACATGGCCAGGATGTCCGGGCTGTCGTCGGCCACCAGCACGGACACCGGACCGGGCCAGCCGGGGCGGGGCATCACCCCTCCTCCCCGGCCAGGACGGTCTCCAGGGCGGCCTGGACCTCGGCCAGGTGGAACGGCTTCGTCAGCAGCCGCTTGGGCGGCACCTGGTGCCCGAGGCGGCGCTCGAAGTCCATCGCGCTGGCGGTCATCACGATGACGCGGCGGGCCATGTCCGGCTTGTGCTGCTCGATCCAGGCGTAGACCTGGGCGCCGTCCATGTCGGCCATGTGCAGGTCCAGGAGCACGGCGTCGAAGCGGTCCCCCGCCAGGCGCTCCACGGCGGCCCGCCCCCCCTGCTCCCGCACCACCTCGTGGCGGCCGGCCAGGACGTGGTCCAGGACCTCCAGCAGGGCCGGGTCGTCGTCCGCCACCAGCACCCGCCCCCGGGGCATCGCGCGTTTCGGGGCGGGGTCCGGCGCGGGGCCCGGCTCGGCGGCCGCCTCCGTGGCCAGGGGCAGCGTCACGTCGAAGCGGGTGCGGCCGGGGCGGCTCTGCACGGTGATCTCCCCGCCGTGCTCGCGCACGATGCCGTAGCACAGGGACAGGCCCAGGCCCGTGCCCTTGCCCACGTCCTTCGTCGTGAAGAAGGGGTCGAAGATGCGTTGCACGGTGGCCTCGTCCATGCCGGGGCCGTCGTCCTCCACCCACAGCCGCAGCCGGCCCTGCTCGCGGGCGGTGCCCAGGGTGACGGTGCCGCCGTCCCCCACCGCGTCGCAAGCGTTGTTGACCAGGTTCAGGACCACCTGGGCCACCTGGTTGGCGTCCATGCGGAGGCGGGGCAGCTCCTTTTCCAGGCGGCAGTCGAGGGTGACGTCCTGCTTGCGGGCGCGGTACTGGACCATGGCGGTCACCTCGCCCACCACCTCGTTGAGGTCCCGCAGCTCCATGTGGGGCGCGTCCTGGCGCGAGAAGCGCAGCAGGGAGTCCATGATGTGGCGGGCCCCGACGGCGGATTTGTGCACCGTCTGCACCAGCTTGGCCTCCCGCTCCCCCAGGTCGGCGCGCTGCAGGAGCTCGGAGTAGATCAGGATCGGCACGAGCTTGTTGTTGATCTCGTGGGCGATGCCGGCCACCAGGGTGCCCACGGCGGTGAGCTTCTCCATCTGGCGCAGCTGGAGCTCCATGCGGCGGGTGTCGGTCACGTCCCGCACCAGCACCAGGGCGCCCTGGCCGCCCCCCTCGGGGTCGGCCATGGGGGAGAAGCTGCAGTAGGTGTCCAGGCGCACGTCGCCGGGCCCCACCAGCACCAGGGCCACGTTGGGGCAGACCCGCCCCCCCATCGCGTCGGTGAGGGGCGTGGGCAGCCGGCCGCCCAGGCACAGCATCGAGAACGGCTTGCCGGTCAGGTCCTCGGCCCGATAGCCGAGCTGGGCGATGCGGGGGTTCACGTAGGTCACCTGGCCGCGCCAGTCCACGGTCAGGATGATGTCGCTGGCCTGGCCCAGGATCTGCTCCAGGTAGGCGTGGGAGGCCTGGATCTCGCGGGTGCGGTCCGCCACCTGGGCCTCCAGGTCGCGGTTGAAGGCCGCCAGCCGCCCGGTGAGGGCCGCCTCCGCCAGCACCTTGCCCAGGATGGTGGCGAGGATCGAGAAGACGGTGCGGTGAGCCTCGCCGAAGAAGTCGCGCCGGCCGTGGCTCAGGTTGAGCACCCCCATCGGGCCGTCGGGTCCCGGGATCGGCAGGCACAGCAGGGAGCGCACGGCGCCCCGGGCCTCGCCGCCCTGTTGCTGGCTGTCGAAGCGCGGATCGCGGGTGGCGTCGGGCACCAGGATCGCCTCGCCGGTGCGGGCCACCCGGCCCGCCACCCCTTCGCCGACGCGGAACCGGCGGTGCACGGTGGGGGCCTCCTGGCCCTCGGGGCGCGGCGAGGTGCCGGCCACGTTGACCAGGGTCTGGCCGTCGGCGTCCAGGAGCATCACGGAGCAGGTCTTGAGGCCCAAGCGGGCCTTGAGCACCTGCACCACCCGGTCGCAGATCGCCGGCACCTCCGAGACACCGCGCAGGGACTGCGCGATCTCGCTGAAGACCTCCAGGCTGTCGAGCACCCCGGCCGGGCCGAGGCGGGCCACGGGCTCCGGGTGCTCCCCGCCGGGTGCGTCTGCCGTCTCCGCCTTGCGCATGCGTGCTCCAACGGGGGGACAGGGAAGGCCGCGCACACCCCCGCGGCCGACCGCCTCCGGCGACCGGCCGTCCGGGCAAGCCGGACGCCCAGACGGATGCAGGATCGCTGCCGTGGCCGAAAAAATCAAGCCCGGTGCGCCCGCGCGGACGCCCCGCAAGGCCCCGGGCCGGGGCGGCGCGCGGCGTCGGCCGGGGGGCGGGCCGGGCGGGCGTCAAGGTTCCGGGAGCGGGGCGTCCGGGCGTTGACACCGGGGTGACACCAGGGGGACGGCGTCGTGCCGGCCGGGGATTGGCGGGAGACGGGCGGGCCGAGGGGGCGGGCGGGGCGGGTCAGACCCGCTGGCTGACGGCGCGGGCCGGGGTCGCGGCGCGGGGGAGGCGGTAGCCCTCCAGGGCGCGCCGGCCCTCGGCCATGCGGGCCAGCTCGTCCCGCAACCCGGCCTGCACCGCGCCCGCGCGCCGGGCCAGCTCGGCCTCGGCGGCCACCAGGGCCTCGAGCACCTCGCGGTAGCAGGCGACGGCGTCGGCGGAGGCGGCGTGGGCGTTTTGGGCGAGGGCTGCGGCCAAGTCGGACTCGCGGGGGCCGGTGCGGGCCACGCAGGCCGCCCGCGCGGCGCCGTATGCCGTCAGGGCCTCCGGGGTCAGCGGCCCGTCGCCCCCGTTCCCCGGGGCGTCTCCCGGGGTTTCCAGGAGGGCGCGGACGGCCGCCAGCAGGCCGGCGTAGTCGGCTCGCTGGGCGTCGATGAGGGCGGCGGCGGAGGGCATCGGGACGATCGCAGGCGACGGGGCGGGGGGCCCGGTCAGGCGCTGGCCCGGAACGGGGCCCGCTCGCCGGTCGGGGCCGCGGTCTCCCCGGCGGGCGCCGGGACCCGCTCCGGGCCGGATTCTATCGCCTCCTTCCAGGCGCCGTAAAGGTCGCTCAGGAGGGCCCGCACGGCGTGGATCCGCTCCAGCTCGCCGCTCACGTTGGCCTGGGTCAGCTCCAGGAGCATGTGGCCGTAGAGGTGGGCCAGGTCCTCGGCGCCGTCCCAGCCGGCGTCCAGGTCGAGGGAGTTGCGCAGCTCGGCCACGATGGCCATGGCCTTGCTGAGGGCCGTCTTGCCCGGCCCGAGGCGGCGGGCGGCGAGGTCCTCCCCGGCCTGGCCCAGGTAGCCGATAGCCCCCTCGTAGAGCAGGAGCAGGAGCTGCCCCGGGCCGATGGTGGCCGTCTGAACCTGGGTGTACTGGCGGGCGTACGGATTGACCATGGACCTCCCCGTGTGACGGTGCAACACCTACCGTATCGGTCTTCGGCGCGCGCCGTTGAGGGGAAAGTTGAGGAGAAAAGTGACGGGAAATTCGGGCGGTTTCGGGGGCCGGACACGCGGGGGCGCGGGCGCACGCCGGCGTCGGCCCGGAGGGATCCGTGCGGCGGCGTGGCGGGCGGCCGGAAGGGGCTAGTTGCCGTTCCTGTTGTTGCCGGAGGCGGGGATGCCGGCGTTGACCAGGTTGAGCAGGGACTGGATGGGGCCGCTGGTCTTGGACTGGAGGTCGGACACCAGGGTCTCCAGGTTGGCGAACTGCTTGCGGATGCGCTCCGACGCCATGTCCACGGCCCGCTGGGTGCTGGCGATCTGGTCGTCCAGGGCCGTGATGCGGTCCTCGATGGCCGAGGTCTTGCCCTTCATCACGCCGTCGGCCGCATTGGTCATCGCGTCCAGGTACGTGACCATCTGGGCGGCGTAGCCCTCGGTGCCGGCGCCGCTGTCGGCGTAGAACAGCTTGCCGACGCCGTCGAAGTCGGTGTCGATCGCCTTCTGAAGCTTGGACGTGTCCAGGGAGAGGGTGCCGGTCTTGGCGTCCGTGGTGATGCCCAGCTCGGCCAGGGTGGTGTAGGTGCCGGAGAGCCCCTCGACGGGCGAGCTGATCATGCTGCGGAGCTGGAACTGGAGGCTGCGCACCGTCGGGTCGCCGAACAGGACCGAGTGTCCCCCCGTGTCCTTGTCGTACCGGGTGTGGGTCTGAAGCAGGGACGCCACCTGGTTGTAGGCGTCCACGAAGGCCTGGATCTTGCCCTGGACGGCGGCGCCGTCCTGGTCCACGGTGAGGGTGATGCTCTCCCCGGAGGTGGCCTTCTGCAGGTCGATCGTCACCCCCGTCAGGACGCCGGTGAAGGTGTTGCCGGAGCCGGTGACGGTCAGGCCGTCCAGATCGAAGGAGGCGTCCTGCTCGGTGCCGGTATCGGTGAAGTCCACCGCCTCGAAGCCGGTGATGGTGGTGTTGGGGGTGACGGTGATGGTTTTGCCGGCGCCGGTGTCGTCGCCGGAGAGGACCAGGTAGTCGCTGGTGCCGTCGTTGACCACGTGGGCGGTGACGCCGGCGTCCAGGTCGTTGATCTTGCCGACCAGGTCGTCCAGGGTCTCGCCCCCGGAGAGGGTCACCTGCTGCTCGGTGCCGCCCGCGTAGGTGAAGGCGAAGGTGCCCGACGCCAGGGGGTCGGTGCGGCTGGCCACGCCGGCGGTGTGGCGCTTCTGGTCGCGCCCCGCCAGCACCACGTTGGTGACGGTGTAGGCGCCCTTTGTCGCCGTGGTGTCGGCCGCCAGGGTCACGAACGCGTTGTCGGAGGAGGTGGCGGTGCGGGTCTGGAAGGCGTCCGCGTCGTCCAGCCCCTCCATGGCGCTCTTCATGGAGAGCAGCGCCGCGTCGAGGTTCTGGACCGCCTGCAGCCGGGTCTGCTGCGCGAGCTTCTTGTCCGCCAGCCGATTGAGGGGCTGCTGCTGGACGGCGATCAGCTTGTCGACCAGGTCGGACGGCAGGCCGGTGGCCAGTCCGCCGACGGAGATGTTCGGCATGCGCTCCCCCGCTCCCTAATGTGCCGCGTCCGCCGCGCCGTTCCCGCGCCAGCCGGTCACCCGGTGGCCTCGAAGATGATGCCCTTGAGGTCCTCCATCGCCTGGAGCCGGCTCAAGACCTCCTCGGGGGGGAACTGGCGGACGACCTCCTCGGTGCTCCCGTCGATCACCTGGACGACGAGCTCCTCGGTGGATTCGTCCACGCTGAACCGCATGTGGGTGTTGAACTCACTGGAAAGGCGGCGGTTGGCCCGCTCCACCGCTTCCCGCACCGCGTCCGCGTTGGGGGCGGCCGGCCGGCTCGCCTCCTGGGGCTGGACGGGCGTCACCGCCTGGGCGGTCTGGGCCGCGTGGGGGGCGGCGTCGGGGGCGACCGGCGCGGGGCTGGCCGCCGTGCGGGCCGCGGAGCGGGGCAGGTCGAGGTGCGGCGCCTGGCCGCTGGTCACGTCGATTTGGGTCATGGCTTTGTGCCTCTTCCGATCCAAAGAAGCCGCGCACACGGCGCCAAAGCCCTCGCGGGTCCGGCCGAGGGTCCCCTCCCCGGCGTGTCGACCGATGTCCCTCTCTCGTGCGGATCCACTCACCGGCTGGTCCCGTCACGCTCCTCCAAGGGTCGGCCCGCCCGGGCCTCCGGCGCGAACGCCGGCGCCCGGGCGCCGTTCGCGGCCGGTCCCTCGGGGCGCGGGCGGGCCTTGCAACCCGCCCGCGCCCGTCGGACGCGACCGTTCCGGGGCCCCTCGAAAGGAGCCCCGGGACCGTATTACTGCAGCAGCTGCAGCGCGAGCTGCGGCTGCTGGTTGGCCTGCGCCAGGATCGCCACGCCGGCCTGCTGCAGGATCTGGTTGCGGGTCAGGGCCGCCGTTTCGGCGGCGAAGTCCGCGTCCTGGATCCGCGAGCGGGCGGCGGACAGGTTCTCCGACGTGGTCGTCAGGCGGTTGATCGTCGACTCGAAGCGCGACTGCACGGCACCCAGGGTCGCCCGGTTGCTGTTCAGCACGTCGAGGGCCCGGTCGGCCACGTCCAGGGCGTCGTTGGCACCGGTCACCGTGGAGATGTCGATGCCCGCCACCGTGGCGCCGTTGTTCGCCAGGGCGTAGGTGCCGGCCGTGAAGCCGGCCTTGCCCGGTGCGTTGCCGCCGATGACCAGCGTGTCGGTGCTGGTCGCCGAAGTCAGCTCGACCGACAGCGTCGAGTACTGGGTGGTACCGCTGGTGAAGCCGGTGTTGGCCGTGGAGGCCGAGCCGCCCAGCGTGACGGTGATGTTCTTGCCGTCCGCGCCGGTCACCGTCACGGCACCGGTGGCCCCGTCGGCACTGGCGGTCACCAGCGCGTTCAGGTTGGCCGTGTTGTTGATCGCGTTCGCGACCGCCTGACCCTGGGTGACGGCATCCGTACCCGCGGTCACGGCGCCGACGTTGTAGGTCACGCCGTCGATCGTGAACTGGATGTCGCCGGCCGCCAGGCTGGCCCACGCCGTGGGCGCGGCGCCCGCCATCGAGGTGGCCACCGCGGTGGCGGTCACGCCGTCGACGTTCTGGCTGTTGATGGCGTCGGCGATGGCCTGGGCGTCCTGGGCCACGGCGCCGATGTCGGTGCCGTTGACGGTCAGGTCGCCCGCCACCAGGGCGCCCGTCATCGCGGCGCCGGTCTGGGTGTTGGTGTAGCCGATGCCCAACGTCGTGGTCTTGGCGTTGGTCATGGTCACCGAGATCGTCTGGTTGGCGTTGGCACCCACGTGGAAGTTGGAGGTGCCGAAGGTGCCGTCCAGCAGCTTGAGGCCGTTGAACTCGGTGGTGGTGGCGATCAGGTCGATCTCGGCGATCAGCTGCTGGGCCTCGGAGTTGAGGCCGGCCCGGTCGGCCGAGGAGTTGGTGGCGTTGGCGGACTGGATGGCCAGCTCGCGCAGACGCTGCACCGCGTTGGTCATCTCGCCCAGGGCGCCCTCGGCGGTCTGGGCCAGCGAGATGCCGTCGTTGGCGTTGCGCGCGGCCTGGTTGAGGCCGCGGATCTGGGTGGTCATCCGGCTGGAAATGGCCATGCCGGCGGCGTCGTCCTTGGCGCTGTTGATCCGCAGGCCGGAAGCCAGCCGCTGGAGCGAGACGCCCAGCATGCTGCTGTTCCGCGCCAGGGACCGCTGGGCGCTCAGGGACGAGACATTGGTGTTGACGATCAGAGCCATCGGAATCCCTCCATGTGGTGTGCGACGGCCCCGACCGAACAGAGCCGCCCGCGGGCATCCATGCCCGCACCCAGTGGCTTACCGCGTTGGACGTGCTGGAAAAACGGCGGCTTGACGCCTCGTTCCCGTCCGGCCCCCGGGGCCCCCAAGGGCTCCGGGTCCGGTCGTCTGCACACGCCGCGCCCGAACTTCGGGCGCACGGCCGGCCTCAGGACTCTATCGGCCGGCCCGCGGGGTGCCTTGAGGGGCACGCCGGAGGCCTTTTCTTTCAGGGGCTCGGGACCGCCTCGGCACCGGCCTGGCGGGCAAACGCCAGGGGGTGGCGGACCGGGTAGCGGTCCGGCAGCACCGCCTGCACCCCCCGGCGGCGCTCCAGGTTGACCAGCAGGGGCGCCATGAGGTTGGCCGTGATCCGGTCCGGGTCGTCCCGGGGGATCGTCACGATCAGCAGGGCGCACAGGGTGGCCGCCTCGTCCGGCTCCATGACCACCCGCACGTCCTCCGCCGCGGGGTGGATCTCGTAGGCGTCCACTACCTGGTCGGAGTCCACCACCACGAAGGTGGCGTCCGGGTCGTCCAGGGACTGCATCCACTGGAACGGCCCCCTCCCCTCCAGCAGCACGAACCGCGTCAGCTGGGGCAGGCCCACCAGCCCCTGGGGGAAGGTGAGCACCGTGTCGGCGTCCACCTCCACCTCTCCGAACCGGGTCGTCGACACCCGCACCCGCTCGTCCTGGCTCATCTGGTCTCCTCCCGTCTCCCTCGTCCGGCTCGCCGGTGCCGTCCCGCCCCCACTGTCGCCAACTGTAACCGGGGGGCCCGCCGGGCCATCCGCCCGTCCGTTGCGTGCCCCAACGAGGCCCCTTCCCAAGGGCCTCAGGGCGTCTCGTCCTCCCCGCCGGGCGCCGCCGCCTCGTCGGGGCCACCGTCGTCGTCCGCCCGCGCGGGCCCCATGGTCCGCATGATCCGGTCCAGGTCGCGGGGCGCGTGGGCCGCGGCCCGCAGGTTCTCCTGGCAGATGCGCCGGTGAACCTCCTCCCGGTGCACGGAGGTCGCGTGGGGGGCGTCGATGCCCAGCTTCACCTGGCCGCCCTTGATCTCCACCACCCGCACCACGACCTCGGTGCCGATGACGATCCCCTCCCCCAGCTTGCGGGTCAGAATGAGCACGTGTCCCCTCCCGCGGCGGCCCGGCGTTCCGGCCGGGCCGGCCCGCCCCCTACCCGATCAGGCTCATGACGCTGGTGCCCCCCAGGATCCGCGCCAGGACGGTGCGGGCCACGTCCAGGCTGTTCTGGCGCTGCACCAGCTCCGAGACGGCGCTGGTGTAATCCAGGTCCTCCGCGCCGGAGAGCAGGTTCTGGGTCTGAAAGGCGGTCTCCTCCAGGTTGCTCCGGTGCGTCTCCAGGCTGTTGAGGCGAAACCCCGTGGTCATGCGGCTGCGGGTGACCTGCTCGCCGGCGGCCTGGAGAGGGTCGATGGTGGCCGCGACGGCGGCCACGTCGTTGATGGTGAGGGCGTCGCGCAGCTGGGTGAGGAGGGCGAAGGCGTCCACCCCGCCCCCGGCCCCTTTCAGCACCTGGTCGCCGGTGAGGTTCTCGGCGACCTGTACCCCGTCGGCCACCTCGATGCTGCGCACCCCGGAGTCGCCGGCGTAGTTGCCGGCGGCGTCGAAGGGGGCCGTGTCGGTGAGGTAGCCGGCGAACAGGTGCTGGCCCTCCACCCGGGTGTTGCCCAGGGCCACCAGGTTGTCCAGGAGATGCTGGACCTCCTGGGCGATGGTGGCCCGCTGGGTGGCGTCGTACGTGGGGTTGGCCTGCTCCAGGGCGATCTCCTTGGCCCGGGCCAGCACGTCCTCCATGGAGGCCAGGGTGGTCTCGGTCACCGACAGACGGGCCTGGGCTCGGTCGATGTTGTCCTGGTACTGGGCGGTGGCGGTGAGCACCCCTCTGAGGCTCTTGGCGCGGGCGTAGGCCACCGCGTCGTCGATGGGGCTCAGGACCCGCCGGCCGGAGGAGATCTGGGCGTTGAGCCGGGCCACCCGCACGCTCTCGCGGGCCATGTTGAACAGGGCCGTGTCCTTCAGGCTGATGTCGGGGACGCGCATGGGCATGGCTACACCATGTTCAGGAGGGTCTGCATGAGCTCGTCGGCCACCCGGATCATGCGGGCCGACGCCTCGAAGGCGTGCTGGTACTGGATGAGCTTGGTGGCCTCCTCGTCCAGGGACACGGACGAGATCTCGGCGCGGCGCGCATTCAGGCCCTCCATGATGAGGCCCTGGGCCGTATAGGCCTGCTCCACGGACTGCTGCTCCAGCCCCACCCGGCTGGCGATCTGGGCGGTCTTCTCCCCCACGGTGAGGGCGCCGCCGTCCATGAGGTTCGTCGTTTCCAGGGCCGACAGGGCCAGGGCGTTGCGGTTGTCCCCCGGCACGGCCGCCGGGTCCTGGGCCGCCGCCACCTGGTCGGTGCCGGCCAGGACGCGACGGATGTTGAGGGCCTGGTCGTGGGTGGTGGAGATGCGGAAGGTGTCCCCGGCCTGGGGCGTGCCGGTGCCGTCGGCGAGGGTGAGGCGCACGCCGTCCACGTCCACCGTCATGCCGCTCGTGTAGGCGTTGCCGGTGGAGACGGCGGTGCCCTGGGTCAGGTTCTGGATGTCGAACTGGCCGGCGGAAGTGAAGACCACCTCGTAGTCGTCCAGGGTCAGCAGCGAGGTGTCGATGACGGAGGCCGTCACGTCGGCGCCGCCGGTGTTGGCCCCGGCCGCCGTGGTGGTGGCGTTGAGGGGCGAGAAGAAATCGTTGCCGGTGGAGCCGTCCAGGCCGAAGCCCTGGCCGTGGACGCGGTTGAACTCCAGGGTGAGGGTGGCGGCCACCCGGTCCAGGTCCGCCATGGCGGGCAGGATCACCTGGTCCCGCACCCGGATCAGGCCCCCCAGGGCACCGCCGGTGACCCGCGACGTGATGTCCACCCGGGCGCCGCCCGGGGTGATCACGGCGATGCCGGCATAGGGGTCGTAGCCCGTGGCGGAGGCCAGCGCGAGCGTGTAGTGGTTGCTGCCCTCCACCAGGGGGGTGCCGCCCCCCACGAAGACGGTGGTGTTGCCGTTGCCGTCCTCGAAGGTGTTGATGTCCATCAGGCCCGCCACCTCCTTGACCAGGCTGGCGCGCTGGTCCCGCAGCTGTCCCACGCTGCCGTCGCCGTTGTCCGAGACGCCGATGGCCTGGTTGAGCTTGGCGATGTCCTCGGCGAGCTGGTTGACGCGGGCGATGGTGGCGTCCAGCTCCGTGGCGGTCTGGGCCGTGAGGTCCCGCAGGGCGGCGGCCTCGCGCTGGAACTCGCTCACCAGGGCGTCGCCCTGGAACAGCAGGGTGGAGCGGGTGACGTCCGAGTCCGGGGTGGTGGCCACGGACGAGACCGCCGCGAAGAACTGGGACAGGGAGGCCTCCACGCCGGTGTCGGTGGAGCCGAACACGGCGCCGGCCTCGGACACCAGGCGGCGCTCGGCCTCCAGGCGGCCCTGGGTCTCGTTCTCGCGGGTCAGGCGGGTCTCGATGAAGTCGTCCACCAGGGAGCGCACGGTCCAGGTCCGCACCCCGCCCTGGGACGGGCTCTGGAAAAAGATCTCCTGGCGGGAGTACTCCGGGTTGGAGGCGTTGGCGACATTGCGGCTGACGAGCTGAAGCCCGGCGCGGGCCGCCGAGATCCCCTGGCGGCCCATGTCCATGATGGGGCTCAAGGCCACGGCGTCTACTCCTTGCGCCCCACCAGGCCGCCGCCCGGGGCCCGGGACACGCCCCCTTGGGGGCCGTAGGTGGTCCCGGAGGGGCGGCCGGTGAGAAGGTCCAGGGTGCGCGTCACGATGTCCAGGTTGCGCTCCAGGACGATGTGGTTCACGGCCGCCGCGTGGCGGGCCGCCACGGCCGAGGCCGCGAGGGCCTTGAGGGCGGCCTCGGCGGCGGGCCGCTCCGGCTCTGGCAGGGCCGCCACGGCGGCCCGCAGGGTGGCGGGGCCCTCGGCCCCGGGCGGGTGCGGACCCGACGGCTTGGAGTCCAGGCGCCCGGCGGCCTCCCGCTCCCAGTCGGCGATGGCCTGCACCAAGGCTCCGCGGCGGGCGTTGGCCGCCTCCACCCCGGCCACCTCGTGGCGGGCCAGGGCGCCGCGCTCGTCGACCAGGAGGGCCTCCAGCTCGCGGTGGAGGGCGGCGCCGTCCTTCAGGGTCCTCTCCAGGGGCTGCATGGGCTTCAAGTCCTCAGTCTCGGGCGGGCGCTTCAGGCCACCGCCTCCAGCAGGGTCTGGCGCACCAGGGCCTCGGCCACCAAGCGGCCGTGGACGTCGTAGGTCCCGGCGTCCATCCGGGACTTCAGGTCGGTCACGCGCCCCTCGCGCACGTCCGGGACCGCGTCCACCGCCTGCTTGGCGGCCAGGGCGCCCCGGGCCCGGCCCGAGAGGTTCACCCGGGCCCCCCCGGCGGTGTCGGTGCGCTCCTCGGCGGCGCGTCCCTGGGAGGGGTCTTCGGTGCCGCACGGCTGGGCGTCCCTGTGTCCGCTCACCACCGTCGCGAGCGTGGTGGTGCTCCCGTTGATCTCCATGTCCGCTGCTCCTTCTTCTTTTCGCACGGGTCCTCCTCGGAGTCCCAGCCGCCGTCCGGCAACCACCCCGGGATCACCCCGGCGGCCCCCGCTCTTCATCGGGAGCCGCCCCCGGTGGCTTGACCCACCGGTCACTCATTTTTTTTCTTTAATTCAAATGCTTATAACATATTTGTCCAGCCTGTTCCATTTGGTTCAGGGGGCCTTTCCGGGTCTCCCGTCGGGGCCCGCGGCGCCGTCCGGGTCCATCCGGTCCAGGGCCGGGGCCAGGGCCCCCGCGAGCCCCAGTCCGCCGTCGGCGGCCAGGGCCTGGGCCAGGGCCTGGTCCTGGATGGAGCGCACCACGTCCTCGCCGCGACCGCCGGAAAGCAGCCCGCTCTCGGGCACCGTGCGGCGCATGGCTTTGACCAGCTCGAAGGCGAACAGGGCCTCCATGTCCCGGGCCGCGGTGGCGTTGTCCGGCTTCGCCGGCGCCTTGCCGGCCGCCGCCGCGGCGCGGGGCGGGGCCGCGCCGGCGGCCAGGAGGGCGCCCAGGGCGTCCATCAGATCATCTCCAGCTCGGCCATCAGGGCGCCGGCGGCCTTGAGGGACTGGAGGATCGCCACCAGGTCCCGGGGCGTGACGCCGATGGCGTTGAGGGCGTTGACCACGTCGCCCAGGCTGACCCCCTCGGGCATCATGACGAGGCGGCCGGGCTCCTCGCTCACGTTCACGTCGCGCTGCTCCACCACGGCGGTGCCGCCGCCGGAGAGGGCCCCGGGCTGGGACACCTGGGTCTCGGCGCTGATGCGGATGTGCAGGTTGCCGTGGGCGATGGCCACCTCCCGCAGGCGGACGTTCTCCCCCACCACCACGGTGCCGGTGCGCTCGTTGACCACCACCCGGGCGGGCACGTCCACGTCCACGTCCAGCGCCTGGAGCCGGGCCAGCAGGGAGACCACCCGGTGGCGGTAGCCGTCGGGCACGGCCACCTCCACCACGCCGCCGTCGGTGGCCAGGGCCACGTCTCCGCCCACCTCGATGTTGATGCGGCGGGCCACCTGGAGGGCGGTGGCAAAGTCGGGGCGG
>Ga0210144_1000245_pt1 | contig 32010 bp, 5 predicted proteins | sample Muzzi_PWA_D2_FD_185532 | JGI IMG/M metagenome (GOLD analysis project Ga0210144, IMG submission 185532) | Wetland microbial communities from San Francisco Bay, California, USA, that impact long-term carbon sequestration - Muzzi_PWA_D2 (SPAdes) | ecosystem: Environmental > Aquatic > Marine >...
TGTTGCCGTTGAAGGCGGCGGCGAGGAACGAGAGATCTCCCGGATGCGCCGCGATCGCGTCCCGGTCCATGTCGAGCGGATCGAAGATCTTGAGCTGGCCGTAGGTCATCGTCCCGCCACCGACCACGAACACCCGCCCGTGGGGGTCGACGGTGACACCGTAGACCGGATCCTGGTACGGCAGCGGGAAGTACACGGCACCGCTCGCGTCCTGGACGTAGCTGGCGAGGTTCTGGGGATCGCTGGCGTCGATCACGGCCAGGCCCTTGGGGCCGCCCGCCACGAACAGCAGGCTGCCGAGCCGGGCGACCTCCCGGACCTCGTCGAGCTCGAAGGTGTCCAGCGTCCCGCTCGCCGCGACCCGGAGCTCGAGGTCGAGCGTGTGGTCCCAGGTGTTGTCCGCCCCGTCGGCGATCTCCGGCCCCAGGTGGAGGGTGTACGTCTCACCGCTTCGCCAGCCGGCGGGCGGAGCGATCCGCACCGTCGCCTGGTCCCCGTCGAGCTCGACGTCCGCCGACACGTCCCGGCCGCCCTTGTCCAGAACCTTGATCCCCGCCACGTCCCGCGGAAGCCCCTTGGAGAAGGTGACGTGAAGGCTCTGGCCGGTTCCGACGACGGCGCCGACGGCAACCAGGTACCGGTTGCCGGCCGTCACCGGGGTGACCAGCGAGAAGTCTCCCGGCGCCTCGGCCGTGGACGACTGGCTTTGAGCGGTGACGTCCGCGTCGTCGTCCAGCCCGATCAGGCGGATCTGGACGTCCTCGCCGGCGCTCCCCAGGGAGCCGTGGACCGTCATGGTGCCGGTCTGGCTGCCGGTGGTGAACGTGATCTCCGCTTCGATCTCGGAATCGAGCGCCACCTTCTCCGTGCGCGCGGCGGTGACGAGGAAGAAGCGGATCGGATCACCGGCCACGGGGACCGGCGGCCTGCCGTCGTCGAACTTCCCGGGCGGCAAGACCGCGATCTCGCCCGGCGTGGGCGGGTCGAAGGTCGCCTCGAACAGCTGGTAGCCGGTCGCCAGGTCCCGTGCATCGACCGTGAACGCCTCACCCACCCGGGTCGGCATCAGGATCGCGTCGTACGCCAGGAGGCTGGCGATCTTGTCGTTGATCGCCGCCACCAGGCCCTCGACCTGGAAGTGGGTGTAGTAGGCGTATGCCTGGGTAAACGGCACCGGCAGGGCGACGAACCCGAGCGCACTCGAGCTGGAGCTCACGCTGTAGCGCCCGGGATAGACGGCGCCCGGCACGTACTGCTTCCAGCCCTTGGGAGGCAGCGAGGCCCGAGGGGCCAGAACCGCCCCCGCTTGGGGCCTGAGCGCACCGCTCGCAGATGCCTGAACCGCGGTCGCCTCCTCCGGCGCCGGCTTCGTGGTCAGCTCGGTGCCGTCGAAGCGCATCAGGTCGTAGACCATCCAGCGGCTCTCGCCGAGGATCGTTTCCTCCCGGGACAGGAGGTAAGGCCCCTCGTCGCCGGTCAAGCCCGCGGGCAAGGGCAGCGAGATCTGGACCGGCTTGAGCGCCTCGGCACCACCGAAGTCCAGGTCGTAGACCGTGGCCACGGAGAAATCCGCGGGATGGGGCGGCGACCAGCTCTCCACCGGCTGGGGATCGACCCGCACGACCGTCGGCTGGGTGAACGTGCCCGCGTCGACCTCGACGGTGACCCCGTCCAGGGTGGTGAAGGTCACCGCCTCGGTGGTCTCCGTGACGTGCCCGCCCCGCCCGTCGGCGGACAGGAAGGGGGTGAGCTCGATCACCACCTCGTTCTGCCCGGGGATGACGACGTGCAGAAGGAGCCGGTCGGTGAGAGCGGCCTCCACCTGGAGGTCGAAGCTGCCGTCCTGGCCGGCGGTCGCCGACGGGGTCGAGATGAGGCGGGAGAGGTTCTCGACGAAGACGACGCTGTCCGCCGGCACCGCCCCGGCCTGACCGAGCACCTCCGCCATCCCATTGGCGTCCGGCTCGAAGAGATGCACCCGGTGCAGGTCGAGCTGGTCGTTCGAGGTGACCTCGAGGGTCGTGAAGGTGGAGATCACCGCGTTGGCCAGGCGGTTGCCCTGGAGGTCCTTGATCGCCGTGTTGACCCGGAGCTCGTGGGTCACGCCGGGCCGGAGCGTGGCCTGGGGGCGGAGGCGGACCAGCGCTCCCTGCACCTCCACGGTCACCGGCACCTGGCTCGCCCCGTCGAAGAGCAACACACCGCTCGCCGCGGTGGTCGGGTCGACCGCCTCGCTGAACGTCACGGTGGGCTCGATCCCCGGGGTCACGTCGACCGTGCCATCGGCCGGGTTGATCGCCAGCACCTCGGGGCCGGTCACCTGGAGGAAGAGATCGAGGTCGACCCGGGCATCGGCAGCTCCGACGGTCGCGGCCGCCGCCCCCACGTCTCCCGTCGCCGGATCGACGGCGGTGGCGGTCACCCCGTCGACGGGCACCGGAAGAACGTACGAGCCGTCGGCACCCGCGACCTGGATCCACGGCACAGCCGCCGAGGAGGTCGCGGCGGAGACCAGGGCGTCGGCGAGCGGCGCCCCGCCGACGCCGTACACGGTGCCCCGCAGGTAACCCACCGGCGCGGTCAGCCGGGCGAAGACGTAGACACCCTCCGCGCGGACTCCCGGCCAGGGTAGGTCGACCGGATCGATGGTGGCGGTGGTCCAGCCGGTGGCCGTCGCCACGAACTGGGCCACCGGACGGTAGGTCCACCCGGTGCCCGGATCGATCGCCTGGAGGAGCAGCCCCTCCTCCCCCGCCGCCGGGGCGGCGCCCAGCTCCAGGGTCAGGTTGGCCCCGACGTCGAGCGCGCGGCCGCTCAGATCGAGGTCGAGCGCGCCGAGGAATTCCGTCCCGGCCGGCACCGCCGCCGGCAGGTCGGCCTCCACGCTCCGGTGCAACGTCACCGCGGTCGGCTCGGACACGGCCCCGGCCGGCAGGTCGACCCGGTCCCCTTCCGGCGTGGCCACCGTCCCGCCGGCCGGTCCGAGGACGTTGCCCTGGACGGTCTGGCCGGCGTACGGGCGGACGATCACGTTCTCCGCGCCCAGCTCGAGCGGCAGGCTCTGGGCCAGGGTGGACGGGCGCAGGCCGAAGCGCGACCGGAGGGCGCCGTCGGACGCGTGGTAGAGCACGAGATCGGCTTCGTAGGGCGGCTCCGTCCGCACGGTGCCGTCCAGGAGCGTCAGCTCCTCCTGGACGGAGAGGGTCAGGGGCAAGCCGCTGGGGACATCGGTGACGGCCCCATCGAGGGTATAGCCGACCGTCGCCTCGCTCCGCTGGTTCGGCAGAACCGTCGCCGGGTCGAAGGTGATGGTGGCAGCCGCCACCTCGTCGCCGGCGGGGGCCGTCGCAGAGCCCAGCACCGTCCCGACCACCGCCGCCGGCGGCGCCGTCGCCCCCGCGTCCGCCTCGACGGCGACGTAGCCACCCTCCTCCGCGACCGGTCCCGAGACCGTGCCTCCGGCCACTGTCGTGACTGCCTCGACGTGCCACTGGAGGGTGGCGAGGTCGAGGCGCGCGAACGCCAGGGAGGTGCCGTCGGAAGCGTCCACCGGAAGATCGAGCGTCGCCGCGGCGGAGAGGGCCGCGCCGTCCAGGTCGACCCACGCCGCCCCCCGTGGCGACCAGCCGTAGGGCAGGAGCGCCGGAAGCGCCTGCTCTTCGAGCACGGTGACCGCCGCCGCGGTGTCGGCGGCCAGGGCACCGGCCGGCACGGTCAGGATCGGGCCGGTACTTCCGGATCCCTGCCAGGAAGCGGAACCACCGGCGGCGGGTACGGTCTGCGGCACCTCGGCGGGCGTCAACCGCGGGTCGAACGTGTCCCCTCCCTGGCCGGCCGCGGAGGTGACCATCCGGAAGACCGGCGTGAACCCGTCCCGCAGGATCACCAGCGCGTGGGTGCCCGAAGGCACCGGGATCCGAAACCGGCCGTCTGCTCCGGTGGTCGCTTCGGGCTGGGGGTCCGGGTTGACCACCCCGTCGGTCGCATCGACCACTACGGTCGCCCCGGCCAGCGGCCGGCCGGTCTCCGCGTCGAGCACCCGCCCGGCGACGAAGCTGGTGGTCACTGAGCCGCCGAAGATTTGGGAGTAGGCGAAGGCGAGCGGATTGGCGGCCAGGTCCTGGACCGCCCGGCTGACGTCCAGGCGGATCGGCTCCGCGGGCAGCGGCAGATCCGGAGTGAACACCGCCCCCGCTCCGGCCGCCGCTACCGTGACCGTGCCCGCCAGGGAGCCGGACCCGGTCGAAAGGGTCAGTGCGCCCGCCTGGGTGACCGTCGCCGGCGCCACCGGCTCGCTGAAGGTGACCGCCACGGCACCATTGTCGACCGACGCGCCGGTGACGGCCGGTGCCTCGCAGTCCTGGACCACCTCGACGGTCACGGGAGCCGAGGTGTTGCCGTCCTGGTCGGTCGCGGTCACGTCCAGCCGGTTCAAGCGACCCGCCGAGAGCTCGACCGACAGGGCGAAGGAGCCATCGGCGGCCGCCCGGGTCTCGCCGCCGCCTACACCCCCCGCGACCCGAACGATCGCTTTCGCCTCGCTCGTGCCGCTCAAGGCGACCGACGGGGCGCAGAGATACCCGGGCGGTTGGGCGCTCAGCACCGGCGCTGCCGGCGCCTCCACGTCGAGCGTGGTGAAGGTGAGCGTCGGCGGTGCCGCCAGGGCGTTGCCGGCCCGGTCGACGATGCCGCCGGTGAGCACCAGCCGGATCGCCGTCTGGGACGGCAGGCTCGCCTGGGGCGTCACCGACAGGACCGGTCCGGAGACCGTGGCGTCGGCGGGGATCGCCACGCCGCCGTCCGTCTCGAGACTCCAGGCACCGGCGCCCGGCGTGCCGAGGTCCTCCGAGAAGGTGAGCTCGAAGACGGTCTCCGGAGGAACCGCCAGGGCGCCGTCGCCCGGGTCGACGCTGACGAACGTCGGGGCGACCGTGTCCCGGTAGACCAACAGCGTGTGGGCGCCCTGGTTGCCCACGCTGTCGGTCACCCGGGCGATGAGCCGGTTCTCCCCTTCGACCAGCGGCACGCCGACGGCCGAAAACGTGGCCGGGTCCGGGGTCGAGTCCAGGGTCGCGGCGACGCCGTTGACCGTCACGGTCAGGCCGGACTCGTTGCCCACCGTGCCGCTCACGTCGACCACGTCACCCTGGAGATACGTGCCGTCCGCCGGGCTCACGATCTGGATCGCCGGCGCCTGGCTGTCGCGCACCACGCTCACCGTCGAGGTCGTGCTCCAGCCGAGCCGGTCGTACGCCCGCACTTCGATCGTGTTGCCGCCCTCGGCGAGCGCGGCCGTCCCGGTCCACGACTCCCCTGTGAGCTGTGCGGCGACACCGTCCACCTCCACCCGGTCGAGGTGGGGATCGGTCGCCGTGCCGCTGACCGTGATCGACGCGCCGGGGACCACCGTGCCGGGCGCGGGATCGGTGACCGACAGCGCCGGCGGCAGGGTGTCCAGGACCACCGTCCGGGTCGCCTGGGCCACGTTGCCGGCCGCGTCGGTCGCCTCGGCGACGATCAGGGTGCTCCCCTCCCCGATCGGCACGCCGGCCGAGAGGAAGGTCGAGCCGGTCAGGCTGGCCGTGGTGCCGCCGACCACCACCGACTGGAGGTGGGCATCGCTCACCGTGCCGACGACGTCGACCGGGCTCGCCTTGCGCACCGTCCCGGCGAGCGGCTGGTCGATCGTGATCGACGGCGGCGTCGCGTCGCGCACCAGCCGATGTGTCGTCTGCGCCGTGTTGCCCGCGGCGTCGGTCGCCTCGATGGTCCAGGTCCGCTCGCCTTCGCTCAGGGTGTATGGACCAGCGGTGAAGTCCTCCCCGACCAACGTCGCGGGGGACCCGTCCACCGTCACCGCGCTGGCGCCCACCGCCTGTCCCTGAAGCGTCACCTCCGCCGCGGACGTGAGCGTCCCGGAGACCGGCAGGATCTCCCCGAACACCGGCGCCACTGTGTCGATCGTGAAGCCGATCGTCACACTCGAGCTGTTGCTCGCGTCGTCCGTCGCCGTCACCACCAGCTCGTGGGCGCCCTCGCCCGACACGGTCGTCCCGGAGGTGAACGCCGCCCCGTCGAGCTGAGCATCGACCGTCGTCGGCGAGGCATCGGTCACCACGATCTGCGGCGTCACCGTCCGGTTGAACAGGGCGCCGTCGGCCAGGGATACGCCGCTCTCCTGGACGTCGATCACCGGCGGGTCGACGTCCTGGGCGGTCGCGGGAAGCGCCACGCACCAGACGGCGGCACAGAGCAGGGACAGAACCAGCAGAGCTCGCGTCATGAGATACCTACTGAGGGGTGATGACCTGGGAGTCGGCGTCGACGTCGTACGTGGTCACGTCCGCCGTGTCGAGGAACTCGAGCACCGCACCGCCGCGGACGGTCACAGTGTCGAACGTGTACACACCTTCGTAGGTATCGCCCACACCGACCGCCCCGGCAGCCCCGTCCAGGAGCAACCGGCGCCGGTCCACCGACTGGTCGATGACCAGGTAGTCGACGCCGCTCACCCGCACGGACATGCCGACGGTCCCCAGGCTGAACAGCGCCGCCTGGTCCTGCGGCTCGATCCAGAGGTCGGTCGGGTCGTCCGTGTCCGGATCGGCCACACCGACCGTGCCGGTGCCGATGGTGGGTAGGGTGGTGTAAATCACCGAGGTCCCCGCGCACTCGGACGGGTGGGTCACGTACAGATCACCGCTCGACGAGGAGAGGCCGCGGACGAACACCGTGCCGGACGCGGCGCAGCGATAGACGCCCCACGAACAGCTGTAGAACGTCCCGCCGAGTGCATGGACCTGAGAAGCAACGTCGAACCCGGTGAGGTCGTTCACCCAGAGTCCGATCCTGCCTCCGCCACCGGCGCCGACGTTGCGCTTGTAGGAGCACGAGCGGGCGAAGCCTCCGTCTGCCGCGATGATGCCGCTCCCGGAGAGCGAAGACGCTTCGATGAAGACCGTCCCACCGCCGCCCGCAGGGTTGCCCTTGTCGTCACTCGAACCGCCATTGGCGCGGATCTCCCCATCGAGAATCACCGAGCTGGCATCGAGATCGAGCGATCCACCGCCCGACAGTCCGGAACCCGAACCGTCCTGGTCCAGCGCACCTCCACCTCCTGCAAGGAGAGGCGTATAGACGCTGTCGTAGACCTCTCCCGGCAAGTTGCTGACGACGTCCCAGTAGTCACCTCTTCCACCGTGACTGCCTCCGTACTCGACGCCCGCGCCGAGGACGACGGGCGGGGCATAGCCGTCCGAATGGGCGCTGGTTCCGCCAGCGAAACCCTGCCCCGTAAGGTCGAGCACCGCTCCAGCACCGATCGAGAGGACCCCGCCCATCTGCAGATGGAGAGTGTCGCCCTCGGACAGCGTGGCTACAGAGCCCGGGGCGAGGGAGACATCGCCCGCGACGACGACATCGCTGGGGAAACCTGCGGTGCTCGCGACCGAGATCGACCCGAGCTCGACGGAGTCCGTCGAGAGCAAGGAACCGTCCCCGTACTCGAGCGCATCGAACCGGTACTCCCCGCGGTAGGAGGCCGACCCCGAGACGCCCGCGGCGCCGGCGAGCCGAGCCCGGCCGGAGCCGTCGATCTCGACGACCTCGAACGCCCCCAGGTCCGCACCGGAACCGTCCTCCAGGACCATCCACCCCCCGAGCCACCGCGGGTAGAACGGCGACGACGCCGTGACCCAGGCGTCGCTGCCGGAGACCTCGAACAGGCTCACCGTTCCCGAGCCGAGCGCCGGCAGCTCGGTCGCCGGCCCGACCCTGGACGTGCCATCGGTCTCCGCACCGTTGTCGACAATCAGGCGACCGTAGGTGGAGCCGAGCTCCTTGACGTAGATCGTGCCCGCGCCGGCGTACTTCGTGGGGTTCGTCCCGTTGACCGTCCCACCCCGGGCGAACACTTGGGTCGAGGGGTCGAAGCCCTGGAAGGTGTCCACGTGCAAGGCCACCCGACCGCCACCGCCCGCGCCACCGCCCCAGTGCACCGTGTAGTCCCCACCCGAAGCGTCGACCGTCCCCGTCCCCGCCATGGACGCCGCGGCGATGAACACCGAGCCACCGCCACCAGACGAGTCGGAGTAACCAGTTCGAACCTCTCCCTTTGTTCGGATCTCACCGTCGAGCAGGATCGAACCCGCGTGGATCTCGACGACGCCTCCACCCGCTCCCGACCTGCTGGTGTTGGGACCCAGAGCTCCCGAGCCTCCTCCCAGACCCGGCATGTAGACGCTGTCGAACGTCGCACCGGCAACTCCGCCGTAGGAATCCGACCACGCCGTGCCGAAGCCACCGTGACTGCCCCCGGAGATCGGGGTCGATGGGGAGACCCACGACGGAGCTGTTCCCGAGGTGACCTGCGTCGAGACCCCCGGGTAGCCGGTCGCGCTCACGTCGAGCAGAGAACCTGTCTCGAAGGTCACCGCGCCGGAGATCGTCCAGTCGATCCCCTGACCCGCAGGAGTGGCGATCGTGCCCGCCTGGAGGAGAACCGAGCTCGCCGTCAGAACCTCGGGGACTTCCACCTGACCTGCCAGGACGACATCGCCTCCCTGGACCTCGGTACCTCCCGCCAGACCGCTTCCGTTGCGGATCTCGAGCGCATCGAACCGGTACTCGCCACCGTAGGAGGCGGCCCCGGAGACGCCCGAGGCGCCGGCCAGCCGAGCCCGACCGGAAGTGTCGATTTCCACGACCTCGAAGGCTCCCAGGGCCGCACCTGTACCGTCCTCCAGTACCATCCACGCCCCGAGCCACCGCGGGTAGAACGGAGACGCCGCCGTGACCCAGGCGTCGCTGCCGGAGACCTCGAACAGGCTCACCGCTCCGTTCCCGAGCGCCGGCAGCTCGGTCGCCGGCCCGACTCTGGACGTGCCATCGGTCGCCGTGCCGTTGTCGACGATCAGGCGACCGTAGGTGGAGCCGAGCTCCTTGACGTAGATCGTGCCCGCGCCGGCGTACTGCGTGGGGTTCGTCCCGTTGACCACCCCGCCCCGGGCGAAGACCTGGGCCGAGGGGTCGAAGCCTTGGAAGGTGTCCACGTGCAACGCCACCCGGCCGCCACCACCCGCGCCACCGCCCCAGTGCACCGTGTAGTCCCCACCCGAAGCGTCGACCGTGCCGGTCCCCGCCATGGACGTCGCGGCGATGAACACCGAACCTCCGCCACCGGACGAGTCGGAATAACCACTTCGAACCTCTCCCATCGCTCGGATCTCGCCGTCAAGCAGCATCGAACCCGCGCGGATCTCGACGATGCCTCCACCCGCTCCTGACCTGCTGGTGTTCGGACCCAGAGCTCCCGAGCCTCCTCCCAGACCCGGCATGTAGACACTGTCGAACGTCTCACCGGCAACTCCGCCGTAGGAATCCGACCACGCCGTGCCGAAGCCACCGTGACTGCCCCCGGAGATCGGGGTCGACGGCGCCACCCAAGAGGGTGCGAACCCCGAACTGTCTCTTGCCGCAGTCCCGGGATAGCCGGCTTTGAACGCGTCCACCGCGCCACCGCACTGGACGCGCATTCCCGTGGCGACGTCGAGTTGGAGGGAGCTCCCTCCGGCAGGCACGAGTGTCGCTCCGTCCAGCAAGGTCAAAGACGCCGGGCTCAAAGGATCGACTGCCGTAAACGTTCCGGGACCGAGCACGATGTCGGTTCCGTCGAGGCCGGCGGTCAGGTCCTGATCACCGACCAGCAGGCCGGCCGTTGGAATCGAAAGTGTCAAGACCTCCGTGGTCACGTTCCCGCCGTAGTCCTCGGCCTCGATCTGCACCGTGAACACGGTCCCCGGCAGGGCAGATGCCGGAGGCGTCCAGCTCACGCTCCGCGAGGCGCTCGTGGAATCGACCCATCTCACCTCGTCGACCAGACCCCCGTCGACCGACAGCGTGTGTCGATAAAGGAGGCTCTCGTCGACCGCAGAGAAATCAAAGCGCAGCCCGAGCCCGCCCAACACCAGGTCTCCACTTCGCGGGCAGGGGGCGCGGCTCAAGGTCGGAGCCACGCTGTCGAGACCGGGCTCGACCTGGATCGTGATGTCGTCTCGAAGCTCGTTGCCGGCTCGGTCGATCGCCACCACCGTGATCGCCTTGCTGGTGACAGTGGCCACCGGGCGTGCCCGCGTCGTCCATTCGAAGGGCGCCGAGCGGTCGACGAAGCCAACCCCGTCGAGCTCGAACCGGACCGATCCAGCTCCGAACGCGCTATCGACCGACGCGCTGATCGTCAGCAGGTCGCCCGCCCTGACGGCTTGCCCGTCGAGCGGCGCGGTGATCGTTACCGAGGGCTGGACCTCCGAGAGCCAGCTCGATCCGGCTTCTACCTCGGGAGCCGGCGACTGGACCGGGCTCCGGGTGACGACCTGCGCCCCACCGCGGACGATCACTCGGTCGAAGCGGTAGAGCCCTTCGTAGGTGTCCCCGACCTGGGCAGTCAAGGCCTGGGTCGACGTGTCGAGCGTCAAGGTCTGCCCCAGGTCCGCGTGCCCGGTGATCGGCCACAGAGCCGTCTGCAGACCGTTGAAGAAGATCTCGAGACCACTCAGGTCGTGCGTGAACGTAGCCTGGTCGTCGGTGATGCTCGTGGCGTCCACGGCACTCACCGTTCCCGGCCCGGCCGACAGGAGCTCGGTCGACTGCGCACTGTCCAGACCGCCGTTGTCCAGGATCAGGTCACCCAGAGCCTGCGTGTCCCGCTTGACGAAGATCGTTCCGGCCGCACCCCGGTGCTCCGCAGTATCCGCGTCTCCTCCCGCCGCCAGCGTGCGAGCGATCAGCCCCTCGTCGATCGTGCCGCCGTAGAGCGCGATGCGGCCGCCCCCGCCGGCTGCGTACGGAATCAACGCATCACCACCGGAGGCGTCGATCGTGCCGGTCCCCTTGATGACTGCCCCGTCCAACCGGATCGCGCCGCCAGCGCTCGAGCTCCGCAGGGAGAAGTCTCCTCTGCCGCTTGCCACGATCGAACCGTCGATCACGGCCTGGCCCGCAGCCGACACTCGGATGACGCCACCGCCGTGGGAAGCCCGAAACTCACCACCACCGGCGCCGGGATCCCGTGGGTCGAAGATCGATCCGTACGCCACATTCGTGCCGTCAGCACCTCCACCACGGCCCCCATGGCTTCCTCCGGCAAATATCGACGCCCTCGTCGGCGGCGATACCTGGGCATCCGAAAAGTAAGCCTCGGCGTTGTCACAGGTATAGAGCGCGATCGTCCCGGCCGTCAACGCACTATCCGTCACCGAGAAGATCTGCGTTCCATCGATCAAGACCTCCAGGTTCGAACCGTCGGCGACCACTTCCACGAAGGTCCACGTGTTGTAGGCGTAGACAGCGGAGTCCTCTGCGAGGACCGTGACGACGCCGTTAAACACCCGCTCCAGGCGGCGTGAGCTGAGCTGCTTGTCCCAGGTGAAACGGTAGTAGTTGTCGGCGTCTACGTACCGGAACATGGCGCCTACCGCGCCATCGTCGAGGGACCGGAAGAACACGCCAAAGCGATAGTCCCCGGTCGACAGACCACCCGACCACAAGGCATATGTCCCCTTCCCGGGTTCGACCACCGAGTGGATGCTCGACGCTTGACCAACACTGTCAGACAACGAGAACCAGTTCGACGGGCCGGCCACTTCACCCTCGTCGACGAACTGCCACCCCACCAGATCCCCGTCGCGGAACTCGTCCGCCATGTAGAACGCGTCCGGCCCGGCCGTTCGATAGCTCACGCCGCCCGGGTACCCCCTGTCGGACACATCGATCGAGCCGCCGCAACTGACGAAGAGATCCCGCGTCAGCGACAGGTCCAGCCGCTCGACCGTCGCGCTCGTGCTCGCCGGATGAGTCAACCGCGCCCCGTCCAGCACCACCATGTCTCGGAAGGTGTGCGGCCCTTCCACTGCCAACGTCCCCCCGCTCACCACGACGCTCGAACCGTCGAAACTGGTATCTGCCGCTGCCAGCGTCGTGTCCTGCGTGATCACGTTCGCCGCGATGACCTCGACTGGGTAGAGTGCCTCGCCCTGGGCCCCACTCGTGCTTCTGGCCACGAAGTGGAGGGAGTAGGTGTCGCCTTCGACAGCGTAGGCCGGCACAACAAACCTCAAGTCGTACGGTGCCGTACTGTCTGAAGCGATCGGCGTCGGATCGGTTCCGACCTGGAGCTCCACTCGGTCGATGCCGTCGGTGTGAGTTGCACTGACCAGGAAGTCGAGTCCCGTTCCGGGCGCCAGGCGGGCTCCCGGGCTCGGGCAGGTGATGGCGATCGCCGGAGGATCCACCGGTGCGGGAGGCGAGACCTGAATCGTGATCTCTTGCTGGCTCTCGTGACCGGACTGATCGAGGGCCACCGCTCTGACCGGTACCCCAGTGGCACTTGAAACCTCCGGTACGCTCGTCGTCCATTCGAACGGCGGCGACCAATCAAGATGGGTTGTGTCACCAAGCTCGAAACGAACTGAATCGACTCCGAATGCACTATCGACCGACGCGCTGATCGTGAGCAGGTCACCTGCCACGAAGCTCTGCCCGTCGAGCGGCGCGGTGATCGTTACCGAGGGCTGGACCTCCGAGAGCCAGCTCGATCCGGCTTCTACCTCGGGAGCCGGCGACTGGACCGGGCTCCGGGTGACGACCTGCGCCCCACCGCGGACGATCACTCGGTCGAAGCGGTAGAGCCCTTCGTAGGTGTCCCCGACCTGGGCAGTCAAGGCCTGGGTCGACGTGTCGAGCGTCAAGGTCTGCCCCAGGTCCGCGTGCCCGGTGATCGGCCACAGAGCCGTCTGCAGACCGTTGAAGAAGATCTCGAGACCACTCAGGTCGTGCGTGAACGTAGCCTGGTCGTCGGTGATGCTCGTGGCGTCCACGGCACTCACCGTTCCCGGCCCGGCCGACAGGAGCTCGGTCGACTGCGCACTGTCCAGACCGCCGTTGTCCAGGATCAGGTCACCCAGAGCCTGCGTGTCCCGCTTGACGAAGATCGTTCCGGCCGCACCCCGGTGCTCCGCAGTATCCGCGTCTCCTCCCGCCGCCAGCGTGCGAGCGATCAGCCCCTCGTCGATCGTGCCGCCGTAGAGCGCGATGCGGCCGCCCCCGCCGGCTGCGTACGGAATCAACGCATCACCACCGGAGGCGTCGATCGTGCCGGTCCCCTTGATGACTGCCCCGTCCAACCGGATCGCGCCGCCAGCGCTCGAGCTCCGCAGGGAGAAGTCTCCTCTGCCGCTTGCCACGATCGAACCGTCGATCACGGCCTGGCCCGCAGCCGACACTCGGATGACGCCACCGCCGTGGGAAGCCCGAAACTCACCACCACCGGCGCCGGGATCCCGTGGGTCGAAGATCGATCCGTACGCCACATTCGTGCCGTCAGCACCTCCACCACGGCCCCCATGGCTTCCTCCGGCAAATATCGACGCCCTCGTCGGCGGCGATACCTGGGCATCCGAAAAGTAAGCCTCGGCGTTGTCACAGGTATAGAGCGCGATCGTCCCGGCCGTCAACGCACTATCCGTCACCGAGAAGATCTGCGTTCCATCGATCAAGACCTCCAGGTTCGAACCGTCGGCGACCACTTCCACGAAGGTCCACGTGTTGTAGGCGTAGACAGCGGAGTCCTCTGCGAGGACCGTGACGACGCCGTTAAACACCCGCTCCAGGCGGCGTGAGCTGAGCTGCTTGTCCCAGGTGAAACGGTAGTAGTTGTCGGCGTCTACGTACCGGAACATGGCGCCTACCGCGCCATCGTCGAGGGACCGGAAGAACACGCCAAAGCGATAGTCCCCGGTCGACAGACCACCCGACCACAAGGCATATGTCCCCTTCCCGGGTTCGACCACCGAGTGGATGCTCGACGCTTGACCAACACTGTCAGACAACGAGAACCAGTTCGACGGGCCGGCCACTTCACCCTCGTCGACGAACTGCCACCCCACCAGATCCCCGTCGCGGAACTCGTCCGCCATGTAGAACGCGTCCGGCCCGGCCGTTCGATAGCTCACGCCGCCCGGGTACCCCCTGTCGGACACATCGATCGAGCCGCCGCAACTGACGAAGAGATCCCGCGTCAGCGACAGGTCCAGCCGCTCGACCGTCGCGCTCGTGCTCGCCGGATGAGTCAACCGCGCCCCGTCCAGCACCACCATGTCTCGGAAGGTGTGCGGCCCTTCCACTGCCAACGTCCCCCCGCTCACCACGACGCTCGAACCGTCGAAACTGGTATCTGCCGCTGCCAGCGTCGTGTCCTGCGTGATCACGTTCGCCGCGATGACCTCGACTGGGTAGAGTGCCTCAGCGTAGACCCCGCCAGTCTTCCGGGCACGGAAATGAAGAGTGTGGACATCGCCCTCTAGCGAATCGAGTGGTACATCGAAGTGGAAGGTACCCGAAGATCCCGAGACCGTGTCGACGACCGTCGGATCGTCGTCTACGAGCAGATCGATCAGATCGATCCCATCCTCATGGCTCGCGGACACAGAGAAATCGAGCCCCGTTCCGGGAGCGAGCCGGGCCCCGGGGCTCGGGCAGGAGATCGTCACCACAGGGTAATCGCCGGGGCCCGGCGGCTGCACCCGGACGACATGGTTCAACGAGCCGGTGTTTGCGTTCCCATCGGTCGCTGCGACCACGATCGCCATGTCCTGCTCGGTGCTGACCACCGGAACACTCGTCGACCATTCGTAGGGCGCAGTATCGTCGACGAAGCTCTGGTTTCCGAAGGTGAACTCCACCGCAACGACTCCGGTCGGGTCGGATGCTGTCGCCGAAATCACCACCGGGTCACCCGAGGTAAGCAAGCTACCTGCAGCTGGCGATGTGACGGACACGGTCGGTGGATCGATATCGAAATGAGTCGCCGTCGACCCGGGATCGACCGTCCAGACGCCGACCTCCTCCCCGTCGCGAAGCTCGAGGTTCGCGTTGCCGGTTACCGTCACGGAATCGAATTTGTAGATCCCGAGGTAGGCATCCCCGGTGGCGACCGACCCGGCCGCGCCGTCGAGCAGGAGCTGGCGCCGGTCGGCGCTCTGGCCGATCACCGGGTAGTCGACGCCTCCGATACGGACCCACATCCCGACCACTCCGAGGCTGAAGACCTTGATCGGGTCCTGGTCCTCGACCCAAAGGTCCGTCGCATCCTGAGTGTCGACGGAGACGGCTCCGACGAAACCCTTGCCGATCGCTGGCAGTGCCGTCGTGGCCACTGGCGACCCGTTGCCCCCGCCCTGGTCAATGATCAGGCGGCCGTAGGTGTCGGCCGACTCTTTGACGTAGATCGTCCCGGGGGCCCCGTAGCCCAGGATCTGGTCTGGATTTACCAGCACGTAGATCCGCGAGCCGCCCCACGCCTTGACCTGGGTCACCGGGTCGAAGCTCCCCAATGCATCGACCCACAGGGCCACGCGACCGCCCCCCCCGGGTCCGTCGATCGTCGTGCTGTTCACCGGCTCAGCCGTGCCGCCCGAGACGTCGATCGAACCCGAGCCGCCGATCGAGCCCGCGTGGATCGAGATGCTGCCTCCGGCTCCACCACCGCCGTCGTCCGAGCGCGACTCGCCACGCGCCACCAGCTCGCCGTCCACCACCAACGAACCCGCGTCGATCCGCAGCCACCCGGCCCCGTCGCCGCCTCGTTCATCGCCCGCGTCCGTGCGGTCGATCGCTCCCCCACCACCACCCATCTGCGGCTCGTACACCGAGTCGTAGACCTCGCCCACCGTCCCCCCATTCGACACCGAGTAGTAGCCGTCGGAGCCCGCGCCGCCGTGGCTGCCCCCCGCGTCCTGCGTCGACGCCACCAGGCCTGCCGGTGCTCCACCCGGTTGCATCCCCGACCAACCCCGACCTCCCAGGTAGCCAAGACCCGATACGTCGATTGTCGCCCCCGCCTCTACCGTCATCGTCCCCGTGACCGCGAAGTGGATCGAGCTGCCCGTCGACGGCCGCACCACCGCACCGCTCTTGACCACCACCGACTCGGCGGCGACCTCCGCGTTCGCCGCCACCTGCCCTTCGAAGACCACCGTCGAGCTCGTCACCTGGTCGCTCGCCGACAGACCCGCTCCGTGCTTCGTCTCGACCTGGTCGAACCGGTACTCGCCACGGTACGCCGTCGAGCCGCTCACCGCTCCGGCTCCTTCGAGACGCATCCGACCCGTTGCGTCGATCTCCGCCACCCGGTACGTCCCCAGATCGGCCCCGGCTCCGTCGAGCAGGCTCATCCACGTCCCCACCCAGCGAGGACGGAACGCCTCCGTGCCGCTCACCCAAGCGTCGCTCCCCGATACCTCGAAGCTCGCCACCGCCCCCTCGCCCAAGGCCGGAAGCTCCGTCGCGGGCGCCTGCCGGTCGCTACCGTCCGCAGCCGTGCCGCTGTCGATGATCAGGCGACCGTAGGTGTCAGCCGACTCTTTGACGTAGATCGTCCCGGGGGCCCCGTAGCCCAGGATCTGGTCTGGATTCACCAGCACGTAGATCCGCGAGCCGCCCCACGCCTTGACCTGGGTCACCGGGTCGAAGCTCCCCAATGCATCGACCCACAGGGCCACGCGACCGCCCCCCCCGGGTCCGTCGATCGTCGTGCTGTTCACCGGCTCAGCCGTGCCGCCCGAGACGTCGATCGAACCCGAGCCGCCGATCGAGCCCGCGTGGATCGAGATGCTGCCTCCGGCTCCACCACCGCCGTCGTCCGAGCGCGACTCGCCACGCGCCACCAGCTCGCCGTCCACCACCAACGAACCCGCGTCGATCCGCAGCCACCCGGCCCCGTCGCCGCCTCGTTCATCGCCCGCGTCCGTGCGGTCGATCGCTCCCCCACCACCACCCATCTGCGGCTCGTACACCGAGTCGTAGACCTCGCCCACCGTCCCCCCATTCGACACCGAGTAGTAGCCGTCGGAGCCCGCGCCGCCGTGGCTGCCCCCCGCGTCCTGCGTCGACGCCACCAGACCCGCCGGCGCCCCACCCGGCTGCATCCCCGACCAACCCCGACCTCCCAGGTAGCCCGACCCGCTCACGTCGATCTGCCCGCCGCAGAGAACCTCCAGCTTGCCCGAAATATTGAGCGAAACCGACGTCGACTCGCTCGGAGCCGAAAGGACTCTGGCGCCACGCCCGATGACGAGAGACGGAAGTGTCAAGGAATCGGGCGCAACAAAGGTGCCCGTTGCCAGGACAATCTCGGTGCCGTCCCAGGTTGAGGCGAACAGACTGGTGCCGGCCTCGAGAACGATCGCGGATGCCGGCGGCGTGGACATGGTGATGCCCGTGCCGGTCACGTTGCCCGCAAAGTCGCGCGCCTCGAATCGGACCGCGTAGGACGTTCCCGCGGGAGCATTCGCCGGCGGGGTCCACAGAAAGCTGGCCTCGGCCGGGGAGGTATTCAACGGAGCCGCCGAACCGATCTCCTGCCCATCCACCAGCACCCGGATGCTCTCGACCGCTTCGTCGTCGATCGTTCTGGCTCCGAGCTCGTTTTCGTAGCCCGGAATCAGGGTCCCTCCCTGCTGGCCACACATCGGGGTCACACTTGGCGGAGTCGCATTAAATCTCGGGCCGATGTCGATCGACCGCTGTGCAGAACCGACGTTGCCGTGCGCGTCGGTCGCCGAGACCACGATGGAGATCGACGTCGCCGTGTCCACCACCGGCGCCACGCCCGTCAGCTCCCACGGCTCCGCCTGGTCCGTCCAGCTCCAGTCGACGATCTCGAGCGCGGTCGACACCACGCCCCACATGTCCGTCGCGGTCACCACCACCGGCACGTCGTCGCCTGAGACGAAGCTCGTCCCGGCCGGGAAGTCGACCGAGACGATCTGCGGCGGGGTCGTGTCCACCGTCCAGAACGCGGTGGTCACCGCCTGGGTCATCACGTTGCCGCCGTTGTCCTGGACGCCCTGGACGGTGAGCTGGTACTGGCGGTCTGTCTGAAGGCCGGAGGCGGGGGTGACCAGCACCTGGCGTTCCCCCGTCAGATGCTGGAAGGTCGTGGTGACGCCGAGACCGGTCGACAGGTCGGTGAGCTGGAAGGCGCTGCCGGAGAGCGAGGCGAAGGCCACCTCCTCCGAGAAGGTCACCAGGATCGCCGCGTCGACCGGGATCTGGTTCTGGCCGTCCCGCGGCACCACGTCCACCACCGTCGGTGGCACCACGTCGACGGTGTTCCAGGTCGTCCGCACCCGGTCAGCCAGGTGCTTGCCGGCGAGATCGATGACGTCCTGGACGATGACCTCGTACGCGGTGAAGCTGGCGAGCGGGCCGTTCGGGGTCAGGGTGAGGACCGTGTCCCCCTCGGACCAGCTCTTCGTGAAGGAGACGCCGTAGCTCGACAGCTTGCGGAAGGTGATCCAGGAACCTGACCAGCGCCCCGTGTCGACCGGCTCGCTGAACCGGACGGTGACCACGGTGCCGAGCGGCAGGTCCGCCGATCCTGTCGCCGGCTCGAGCGACACGACCTGCGGCTGCTCGCTATCGAGGACGAGCGTGCCGAAGTCGTCGATCTCGCCGTTGGCATCCATGGAGCCGAACCGTTCGATCGTCCCCGGACCGAAGCTCTCCTGGACGTAGAGCGAATAGCTCCCCAGCGGAACCGAAGGCAGCTCGAAGTCCCCGTTGCCGTCCACCAGAGCCTGGAGGGTGCGGCTGCCCCGCTTGACGACGACCAGCGCATCCACCGCCGGGGTGACGCCGTCGGAGAGGACAGCCCGGCCCTTGACGACCCCCGAGTCCTGGAGCTGGACGGAGAGCTCCACCTGCTCGCCGTCCTGGCTCAACGCACCCTCGGCCGAGCCGTGTAGCAGGGTCACCGGCTGGGTCGCGGAGACGCCGATCCAGCCCACGCCGATGCTGTCGAACACCGCCCGGCCGTCCGCCCCGCTGGTGGCGGCCAGGCTCTTCCAGCCGTAGAAGCCGCTGTTGTTGAGCCGCACGTCGACGCCGCTCACCGGGTTGCCGCCGCTGTCGAGGACGGTCACCGCCGCCGAGCCGATCGGCTGCATCTCGACGTCCAGGGTGATCTCCGCCTCCCCCTCGGCCAGAGTGCCCTTGACCGAGCCCCGGTGGTCGCCGCCGTTCTCGTAGGCTCGCACCTCGAGCCGCCGGTCGGCGATGATTCCGTCGAAGGCGAACGGGTTGTCCAGGCTCGCCCCGACCACCTGGCCGTTCTCGTAGAGGACGGTGTTGGCGTTGGCGAACAGCCCGGCCGTCTGGCCCACCGGGTTGAACACGGAGCCCACCACCCGGCCGACCTGCTCGAGGTAGAGGTCGACCGTGACGAGCTGGTCCTCCTCGACGATCTCGCCGTCGCCGGAGGCCAGGCGGCGCCCCTCCGGCTCGCGCGTCTTGAGGGTGAACGTGCCCTCGGGGATGCCCTCGAATTCGAAGTACCCGTCGACGTCGGTGCTGGCGTAGGTGGTGAATCGATGGATGGACTGGGTGCTCAGCCGGATGGTCGCGGCCGGCACCCCCAGCAACGACTCCGGCTCGTACAGGTGACCGTCGACCGACCCCCTCGCCTCGAGCGTCACCGGCACGTCGACCACCTGGCCGTTGTAGTCGACCGAGAACCAGTCGCTCCGTCCGAACCGCCCCGTGGTCGGGTCGAAGACGCGGATACGGTAGGAATCGAGGGGCAGGAGCCTGAAGCGGAACTCCCCTTCCGTCGTCGTGATGCTGTCGAAGTTGTTCCGGACTCCCCGATCGAGCGCGACCTGGGCCGTCGGGACCACCTCGCCGGTCTCCGGGCTGATCACCTTTCCCGTGACCTCGCCGGTCCCTTCCAGGACGACCACGCTGAAGACCTCTTGGCCCTCCTCGACGATCTCCAGCGTGTCGCGACCGCCCAGACCGCCGAGCTGAGGCGCCTGCGCCGAGATAGCGACCGGCCCGGCGAAGACGTTGGTGAAGCTGAAATTGCCGTCCGCGTCGGTGTTGTGGACGAGCTTGCGCTGGGGGAAGGCGCTCTCCTTGAGCGTCACCACGGCACCGGGGACGACCGCGCCGTTCGCGTCCTCCACCCAGCCGCTCACCGTGCCCTGCTGTGGCAGCACGATCTCCACGTCCAGCTCCTGGCCGGGCTTGGTGACCGCCGCCCAGATCCGGGCCGTGCGGTAGACGCCGTTCTGCTCGATCTCGGCGTCGATCGCGAACCGGGAGCTCTTGGGCGGAAGCAGCGAGAAGGTGAACCGGCCCTCCGCGTCGGTGACCACGTCGTAGGCCAAGAAGCTCGGGTGGCGCAGGTTGACCGTGGCCCCCGCGACCGGGGTCTCCCCGTCCCAGTCGAGCAGGACGCCGCGCACCTCGCCGGTCGGCTCGAACAGGACGTCGTGCTGCCGCACCTCGCCGTGGAAGACGATCTCGTCGCGGAAGGTCTTCTCACCGTAGAAGGCGTTCGAGACGGTCAAGCGATAGGGCCCGGCGAGGACGTCCGGGATCTCGAAGTTGCCGTCCTCGTCGGTCTCGAAGGTGTGCGCCGAATGGTCGAGCGCGACGATCCCCGTGGACAAGGGAACCGTGGTCCGATAGGTGACGAGAGAACGCACTCCCACCACCTGCCCGGACTCGTTGATCGCCTGGGTCGTGCCGCGGATCGTGCCCTTCTTGAAGCGGACGTGGACGAACGGCGTCTCGCCCTCGAAGCGGATGGTGGCGGAGGCCACCGTGCCCGTCGCGCCGGAGAAGACATAGAGCTTGTAGCCGCCCGGCGCCAGGTTGGGAATGGAGAAGCGCCCCGCGCCGTCGGTGTGGGCCTCCTTCCACCAGCCGCCGTGGCCGTCGTCGAGATGGATCACCGCTCCCGGCACGGGGTTGCCGGAGAACCCGAGCACCTCGCCGGCCAGGCCGCTGCCGACGCTCTCGACGAAGTAGAGGTCCCGGGTCACGGTGTCGCCGTCCGCGCTGATGGTCACCGTTTCGGAGACCTGGACCTGGTTCTCGAGATCGGCCGCCAGGAGGCTGTGGTTCCCCGAGAACACTCCCTCCATGCGGTAGTACCCGGCGACGTCCGTGACGGCGTTGAACGGTGTTCCGCTCACCCAGACCACCGCGCCCGCGACAGGTGCCACCGTGTCCAGCGTCTGCCGGTAGACGTGGCCTTCGACGGTTCCCCGGTCGTCCTTGAGCAGGACGGTGATGTCGTTGACCTGGTCCGCCTGGACGTCGAAGAAGAGCTGCGCTCCGGAGAGCCCGGTGCCGGCGTCGAACGCTTCGATCTCGGCCAGTCCCGCGCGCACCGTGCCGAAGTCGAACGTCCCGTCCAGATCGCTCCGCTCGACGCCGGTCAGCTCGCCATCGACGTAGAGGGCGACATAGGCGTCGTAGATCGGCGTCGTCCCATCGGGCTCGTAGACCGTCCCGCGCACGTCGCCAGTGGGCTCGTCCGGTGCCTTGCGAATGATCGTCAGATCGCGCTCGACGACCGCCCCCGCCCGCTCGATCTCGACGGTCTGGAAGACGTAGCCGCCCTGGCGGTCGGTGGCGCCCAGGCTGATCGTGCCGACCGGAAGATCGCGGATCTCGTACGTGCCGTCGGGGCCGTAGGTCGCCTCCAGCCCCTCGAAGAAGACCGGGCTGTAGCCGGTGACCTGGGGCTCGCCGGGAATTGTCCCGTCGTCGTAGGTCACCCGCCCCCGGACCGTTCCCCGGCCCAGCATCAGAACGTCGAGCTGGGCGGTCTGGCCGACGAATCGGACCCTGCCGCGGGCGTTGCCGTGGGCGCCGGTGGTCGGATCGGTCGCCCGGATCGTGAAGAGATCCGAGCAGGTCGTCTGCCGGACGTAGTCGAGCTCGTAGTGGCCGGCGCCGTCGGTCTCCACCTCGGCCGTCTTGTTGCCCACGCAGCCGAGAAGCGAGCCGTCGACCTGGAGCAGCTCGACGCGAGCGAAGGGAACCGGCTGACCGTCCGGGCCGATGACCGTTCCCTCGACGATCCCACCCGGGTCGGTCACCGTCGTCGTCACCGGCAGGACCGCGTTGGAGATCGTCTCCCCGGTCAGGCTGGTGACGTCCTGGACGGTGAGGTCGTGCTGCTTGTACGGGCTCACCGGGTTGTCGAACACGACGCGCACGACGCGGGTGTTGAGCAGGCCCTCGAACGGGTTGTTGATCACGTTCGGGCCGGGGAGGTAGCCCGTGCCCGTGTTCTCCCCCTCGTCCAGGTCGCCGTTGCAGCCGCCGAGCAGACCGCCCTCGCAGAAGTCGGCTTCCGCTTGGATCAGGCCACCGTTCGAGACCAGTCCGGGGATCGTGAACCGGGCCGGATCCGCCGGCAGCAGCTTCTGGAGGTCGACGTCCTGGGTGAAGAGCACCTCGACGGCATGGCCGGAGGTGGTGTTGGCGTCCTGGATGGCGGCGACCGCCGCGAACGGGCGCGGCGCGATCGTCGTCTCCGTCCCGGGAAGGTTGCTCTCGGCGATGCCGTCGCCGTCCGCGTCGACCGCCAGGGTGAATTGGGTGTCCCCCGCCTGGTAGGCGACCTCCGCGGAACCGCCGGCGGAGAGGGAGAGGCCGGTCCAGTAGATCCTCCGGAGCTCACCCGATGGCCCTGGGATCAGCAGATGAAGCTGTGCCGCTCCGCCGTCCGGATCGTCGATCCTCACCCGGTAGCCGCCCTCCTCGGGCCACCCCAGCAGCCCCAGCTCAGACCCATCCAGGTCGTAGAGATCGGCGAAGGGCAGGTCCCGGCTCCGGGTAAGATCACTTCCCGCTCCGGCGACCTCCTTGCCACTGGTCCGGCTGGCGATCGATAGCCTCGCGTTGGTGCCGACCGCGAGCGCCCCCTGGACCGGGCCCAGATAGGCCGTGGTCGCGGCGAAGCGCTCGAACGCCGCCAGCGGGGTCGTGCCGGCCGCTTCCGCGCCGAAGACGTCGCCGAGCGACTGGCCGACGAGCCCGCCCTTGTCGGTCTTCCTGCGGAGCTCGTCCCATCCCCAGTCCGGGCTGCGGGCGCCAGCCCACTCGGCGGCGAGCACCGCGGCGGAATCGAACAGGTCCTCCCCGAGACCGACGTGCCGGCCGGCCGCGCCGAGCCAGTAGACCTTCTCGTGCAGACTGCCGAGATCGATCATCGGGTTGCCCGGTCCCAGGCTCTCGACCGGTGCGGTGCCGAGGGAGTAGCCCAGGCCGACGAGGGCGAGCGCGTGACGGACCAGGTCGTCGGGCAGGTTGCCGGTCGAGTCGGGCAGGATGATCGCCTCGGGCGAGAGCGGAATCCCCAGCTCCCCCACGCTGACCGAAAACTCGAAGCGCGGGTCGATCTGGCTGCCGTGCCGCACCGCCGTCGCCACGACCCTGCCCGTCCGATGGGAAACCATCTGGAACTCCACCAGCTCGGACTCGCCGGGCAGCAGGCTGGGAATCGTCTGCGAGCTCGCGCCCACGACCTCGGTCCCGGACAGGCCGGAAATGGGGAGAGACACGGTGAGCAGGTTGACCGGAGCGTTGCCGGTGTTGGAGATCGTCAGACGGAGCGGATACTCCTCGTCCACCCGCAAGATTTCCGGGTGGGTGATGGTCACGCCCAGCGTCGGGTCCCGCACCACCACGGCGCCGCGGGCCGTGCCGGTGACCCGGCGGAGCTCTCCGTCGGGAAAGCCATCCAGGACGCCCTCGAGGTCGAACTCCACCAGGTGGGTCCCCTGGCTCTTGCCCTCGACCAGGACCTCGGCCTGCCCCTCCGCCTGAGCGATCAGAAAGGTCAGGTCGTCGCCCGTGCCGAGCTCTCCGTCCGGTCCGGGCACACGCACGGGCACCGGCACGCCCAAGGGGGTCGGCGGCTCGGTCTCGGCCAACCGCAGACCGGGTGGCAGGCTCACCTTCGCCGTCAGGTCGCGGATGGTCAGCGGATCCCCCTCCGGCGCCGCGTTCTTCGCCACCATCACCACGGAGAAGAACTGGTTCAGCAGACTGACGTCCGCCGGGAACAGGATCACCCCCGGCAAGCTGATCGGATCGGCTTTGTAGCAGCCGTTGATGGCCTTGCATCCGCCGTAGGCTTGAACGTGGCTCTTCTTCTCCAGCTCGAGCGTGAAGGGAGCGAGGCGCGGCGGTCTGAACCGGGGGCTGCTCGTCCCGCTCCCCCCACCGACGAGGTGCGGCGGCCTGAGGACCTGCACCGAGCCCGGCAGCGAGCCTCCGCCGCCGAACAGGACCGGCATGTTGTAGGAAAACTCCTTGCCGTCGACCGCGAAACCGAACGTGAAGTTGAAGGCGTGGAAGTGGTCTTCGTCGACGACGACGCCGTAGGAGCGGACCTCGTCCAGCGTCAAGGCTCTGGACGTGACCCGCGCCACCAGCACCTGGGTCACCAGCACGGCCGACGAGCGCGGCGTGGCGTACGCCAGGATCTCGTCACCCTGGACCAGGCGGATATTGTCGAGCTGGTACTGCCCCTGGACGCGGAGACGAGGAATGCGGAACGGCTCGTTCGGGGTCGTCTCGAGCCGCTGGATCCCGTCGATCTCGGGCCCGGTGAAGTCGCCGACCACCCTGAGATCGGCCGGCAGAGCACCGGCACCGACGTCGTACCCCTCGAGATGGGTCTCGACGATCGTCACCGTGTTGTTCGGGACGGTCTGGCTCTCGGGGCTGACCGTCAAGCGCGTCCCGGCGATCTGGAGCTGGGCGCTTCCCAGATCGAGAGCACCCGCGGCTTGCGCCGCGATGGACAGGAGAACGGCCAAGCAGAAGGCCAGAGAGCGAGAGAGCGGCGTCGGCACTCGTCGAGGTCCCCCTACGCAATCACGCCCCCTCCCAACCGCAGGAACCGCGCTTGCGCGAATAAATGTTGCGCGGAAAGTAAATGCCTGACAGCTGCAAGTCAACCCCTACAACAAAAGTGAGTTGAGACGTCAAGAAAAGGTTAGTCAACACCTCGTGACTCAAACATATAAGAATCAACAACTTTCCTACCCAGCCACCTGAATTCACCGGACCAAGAGATTTCTTCGCGAGATCGCACAACCACAGCCCCCTCCCAACCGGCGGAGGGACTGTCCTCCCCGAAGCAGCAATCGGTTTCGATCGAATGTATAGAGCTACAAGTACCAGATCAGGAAGATCGCCGCCGCCAGGACGGCCAGGACTGCGAGCCAAAGAGCCATGGCGATCTTCGTCGCCCGCTTGGCGCGCTCCTCTTCCCACCAGGTCCGGGGCCGGACCCGCTGGGCGAGGAAGGTGACGATGCCGGCCAGGTTGATGCAGGCGACGTTGGTCAGCACGAGCAACCCGGCGCCCGCCGCGGGGCCGACCTGTCCGGACCCGAGGAGCAGGCCGGTCGTGGCCAGGGGCGGCAGCAGCGCCACCGCGACCATCACGCCGATGAGCGCCGTCGGGATGCCGGTGGTGAAGGCGAGGGCGCCGGCGCTGCCCGCGGCGAGAGCGAGGGCGAGATCGGAGAAGCTGGCACTGGTGCGCGAGGCGATCGCGGGCACCGACGGGTCGACCGTCAAGAGGAGCCCCATGCCGACGGAGACCGCCGCCGCGGTGGCGACCCCGGCGCCGATCGTCTTGAGCGCCCGGGCGCCGAGCGCCACGTCCCCCAGGGTGACGGCCAGCGCCAGCGCCACGTTCGGGCCGAGCAGCGGGGCGATCACCATGGCGCCGATGATCACGGCGATGTCCCCCCGAACGAGCCCGAGAGCGGCGACCAGGGTCGACAGAACGACGGTCACCAGGTAGACCCCGGACAGGCCCGAGGCCTCCTGGAGGTCGGCGTAGAGCTCCTCCCGGCTGACCCGGAGCGGCTGGTGCTCGGGCGGGGCCTCGGCCTCCGCGCCCGGAGCGCCCGCCTCGTCCGCCTCCGGCTCTTCCGGCTCCTCGACGCGGGGGACGGTCGCCTCCACCGCGAACAGCACGATCCGGAAGCCGTCAGCGCCGGTGAAGTGTTCGCTCAGCCGGTCCGAGAGGCCTTCGGTATGCCCGGTCGGCAGCAGCACGCGCGCCCGGACCAGCCCTTCGTCCAAGGGATCGGTCCAAACGCCGAACAGCTCCTCGTCCTCGCCGAGCAGATCGCTCAGCTCTCCGGCCCGGTCTTCGGGCACGACGATCTCCATCATGCGCAGGGTCGACATCGGTCCGCGGGTCTCCAGCGCCGACGATAGCGCAGAGGGATGGCCGCAGGGCCGGCCCAGGCAGGCTTCCGGTCCGTCCTCGGACCGGGGTCAGGTCTCTACCGCGCGGTCGTCCACCGCGCCGGATCGAACGCGGCGGGCACCGCGCCTCCGCGGAGCGCCTCGGCGGCCAGCCTGCCCACCTCCCAGCTACAGCCCATGCCGTGGCCGCCGAGGCCGGCGACCCAGAACAGGCCTGCCACCGCGGGATCGGGGCCGATCACGAACCGACCGTCCTCGGACTTGGTCCGGAAGCAGGACCAGACGCGGCGGACCTGGGCGTCGTGGAGCCGTGGCAGGTGGCGCAGGATGCGCTCGGCCAGGAGCTCTTCGATGCCCGGGCTGATCGTCTCCTCGAGGCGCGTCCGGCTGGAGCCGCGCTCCTCGTCGCAGACCGAAAACAGCAGCCCCCCGGACTCGGGCCGGAAGTAGAACCCGCGGTCCAGGTCCCAGACGAACGGCCAGGACGGATCGATCACCGGAGCGCCCGAGGGCAGCGAGGGCAGATCGAGGACGAAGAGATGCCGCTTGAACGGCACCAGGACGGGGGGCTCGACCCCGGCGCGGCGCGCGACCTCTTCGGCCCAGCCGCCCGCGGCGTCCACCACCCGGTCCGCGCGGAGCACGCCCTGGGTGGTGCGCACCCGGAACGGCGGACCTGCAGAGATCTCCAGCACCTCGCAATCGGTCACCACCTCCACCCCGCGCGCCCGGGCGCCGTCGAGGTAGAAGGTGAGCAGCGCCCAGGTGTCCATCACGCCGTCCCCGGGCGTCTCGAGGGCGCCGTCGAAGTCGTGCCCCGCCAGGAGCGGTACCCGCCGCACCGCCTCGTCCGCCGCCACCGGGCGGCTGGGCAGGCCGTCCGGCTCCCGCACGCCGGCCAGCGTCCCTTCGCTGCCGAGGAGCAGAGAGCCGACCGGCTCGTAACCGACCTCCGAGCGGTGGCGCTCGTACGCCTTCCGGCTCGCCACCGCGGCCGCCCGGATCGCGGAGTCGGACTCCGACTGCCGGAGCATGGAAGCGTTGCGGCCGGACGCGTGGGCGCCGGGGGTCTTCTCCTGCTCCAGGACGACGATCGTGCCGCCGAACGCTTCGCTCAGGTGGTACGCGGTCGCGGCGCCGGCGAACCCGGCGCCGATGACGAGGACGTCTGCGCGGTCGGTGATCATCTGGAGAAGGCGGATCCGGCTGGGCGGCTCGCCGGGAGATCGGCGAGCGCTGGATGCCCGGCGGAACCACTCCGCGCAGTGTACGCCACCGGATCGGCGTCCTGCCGGGCCTCGCCGTCAACCGGTGGCTCCACCACCGCCTCAGGCGCTATTCATAGAAATGATGAACCGCCCCGAAGCCAATGAAGCCGGCGCCGATCGCCGACCGACCAGAGCGCGCCGGCCGCCGCTCCATTGATCTTATGAGCCAGGGACACCCCGGCAACGCCTCCCTGCCTCTCGAAGACTTTTCCTAAATCATTAGAAACAAGCCGCTTGTGCATCACAAGATGCCCCGCTGAGCCTTCTCTTCACCCCTGGCACGCCCGTTGCCTCTTGTCCCGGTGTCTCCTAGCAAACCCGCGCCCGCCGGTTGCCGAGCCGGCGGGCGCGATCGACCCTGACAGACCCTGACCGAACGGAGGAGGTTTTCTGGTGCCGTCCTTTCTCGTCCGGCGAGGCTGCCGTCTCGCCCTGTTTGCAGCCCTCGCCCTCGCCCCCACCCTGCCGGCGCATGCGCTCGACCTCAACGGGTTCTTCCCTGCCAAAGGCCAGACCGACATCGCCATCTCGTACACCACGGAGAGCTACGACCACTTCTATCGTGGCACCGTCAAACGCCCGAACCCGCCGTTTCTGGGCAAGGTCACCAACAAGACCACTACGCTCTGGGCCCGCCATGGCCTCACCGACCGGCTGGCCCTGATCGCCAACCTGCCGTACGTCGACTCGAGCGGCGACGGCACCGACCACCTGAGCGAGACCAGCCTCCAGGACCTCACGGCGATGCTCGAATTCAAGGCGTTCGAGAGCGGCTCGTCGGTCCGGAACCGGGTCGTGGTCGCCGTCGGCGGGCGCACCCCGGCCTCCGACTACATCGGCGACAGCCCGGTGAGCATCGGCGACCACTCGACGGACGAGCTCTTCCGGCTGGTCTACCAGCTCGAGGCGGGCCGCTTCTACTTCTCGCAGCAGGTGGGCTACGACCTGCGGAGCGGCGACGTGCCCGACGGCTATCCGGTCTACACCGAGGCCGGCTACACGGTCGGCCGGGTGACCGTGAACGGCTTCTACCAGCGCTACTTCGCGGACGGCGGCAGCGACATCGGCGATCCCGGGTTCACCTTCACGGGGAACAAGGACGAGCTCCAGCGGGTCGGCGGCAAGCTGTTCGCGCGGGTGACCCGGCCGGTGGGTGTCTTCGTCGCCGGCTTCACCACTCTCGACGGCCGCAACACGGGCTACACCACCGGCTACTCGGCCGGGTTCACGCTCGGCTTCTAGATCGCTGCCACCCGGCAGCGTGGCGAGCGTCCCCCCTCGTGGAGGGCCGGTCCGGCCGGGCACTCGCCCGCGCCGTCCGGCCCTCCAGTATCATCCCCTGCATGTCCCCCAAACGCCACGACCGCGCGGACCTCGAGCGGATCGCCGACCAGGCCATGCGGGAGCGCGGGCTCCTGCCGTCCTTTTCGGCCGCGGTCCACGACGAGGTCTCCGACCTGGACCAGCCCGCCGCCGACGACACGACCCGCGACCTCCGCTCCCTCCTCTGGTGCTCGATCGACAACGACGACTCCCGGGACCTGGACCAGATCAGCACCGCCGAGCCCCTCGACGGTGACCGGACCCGGGTGCTGGTGGCCATCGCCGACGTCGACTCCCTGGTGCCCCAGGGCACGGCGATCGACGCCCATGCGCGCCAGAACACGACCTCGGTCTACACCGCCGCCAAGCTCTACCCGATGCTGCCGGAGCGGCTGTGCTACGACCTCACCTCCCTGGTCGAGGCGGAAGACCGCCTGGCGGTGGTGTTCGAGATGGTGGTCGACGGCGCCGGCGAGATCGAAGGGTCCGACGTCTACCGGGCCACCGTCTACAACCGGGCCAAGCTCGCCTACGACAGCGTCGCGGCCTGGCTCGAAGGCGAGGGGGAAGCACCCGCGGCGCTGGCCGCCGTGCCGGGGCTGGACGAGAACCTGCGCCTCCAGGACCAAGTCGCTCAGACCTTGCGCGAGAAGCGCCACCGCCACGGCGCCCTCGACCTCGAGACCTCGGAGCCGCGGGCCGTCTTCCGGGACGGCGAGCTGGCCGACCTCGAAGAGCAGCGCAAGAACCGGGCGCGGGAGCTGATCGAGGACCTGATGATCGCCGCCAACGGCGTCTCCGCCCGCTTCCTCGCGCGCAAGAAGTTCCCGTCGCTCCGCCGGGTCCTGCGCTCTCCCGAGCGCTGGGGGCGGATCGCCGGCGTCGCCATGGAGTACGGCGTGCGGCTGCCCGACGAGCCGGACGCCGCGGCGCTCGAAGCCTTCCTGAACAAGGCCCGCCGCGCCGACCCGCTGCGCTTCCCCGACCTGTCGTTGACCATCGTCAAGCTGATGGGCTCCGGTGAGTACGCGGTGGAGACGCCTGACGGCTCGACGCCCGGGCACTTCGGTTTGGCGGTCCGCGCCTACACCCACTCGACCGCGCCCAACCGGCGCTACCCCGACCTGATCGCCCAGCGCCTGCTCAAGGCGGCCCTGGACGACGAGGCGGTCCCCTACTCGACCGGCGCCCTGCGCGAGCTCGCCCGCCACTGCACCGAGCAGGAGGACGACGCCAACCGGATCGAGCGCCACGTGCGCAAGTCGGCCGCGGCACTGCTCCTCGAAGGCAAGAAGGGCCAGCGCTTCGACGGCATCGTCACCGGCGCCTCCCACAAGGGCACCTGGGCGCGCATCTTCCGGCCGCCGGCCGAGGGCAAGGTGGTCAAGGGGTTCCAGGGGCTGGACGTGGGCGACCGGGTGGAGGTGGAGCTTCTGGGGACGGACGTGGAGCGGGGCTGGATCGACTTCGCGAGAGTCGACTAGATTCGCCGTTTCAGCGGCGGCCGAAGCGGCGTTCGAGGTCGGCGTCGTCCATCTTCAGCACCACCGGGCGGCCGTGGGGGCAGGCGTACGGGTTCTCCGCCTCGAACAGCTCCGTGATCAGAGCTTCCATCTCGTCCGCGGTCAGTGGGTGGTGCATCTTGACCGCCGCCTTGCACGAGAGGTCGGCGGCGAGGCCGTCGAGCAGGCGCCGGGCGAGTGTCTCGGCGTCGTCCCCGCCGTCGCCGCCCTGGGCGGCCAGGTGGAGCAGCAAGCGCTCGGCCTCGTCCACCCCCAGGGCCGCAGGCACCGCGGTGAGCGCCACCGTTCCGCCGGAGAGCTCCACGACGCCGAACCCGCAGACCTCGAGCGCAGGGGCCAGGTCGAGCAGGACCATGGCCTCGGCCTTGGAAAGCTCCAGGAGGGCCGGCTCGACCAGGTGCTGGCTGGGCGGGTTGCGGCGCGCCAGGGTCCGGCGGAAGCGCTCGTAGAGAATCCGCTCGTGGGCCACGTGCTGATCGATGAGGTAGAGGCCGTCCGGCCCCTCGAGCAGGATCAGCGTGCCCTTGTACTGGCCGAGCAGGCGGAACGGCCGGACCTCGCCGGAGCGCCCCGAGAGCGGCACCGGCGCCCGCTGGCCGAGGGGCGCGTAGGTGGCGCTCGCCAGCCGCTCCGGTGCGCTCGGCCCCTCTGAGGCCGCTTCGGCGCGCCGGGGGCCGGCGCCCGCCGGGTAGTTGATCGGCGAACGCTCGCCGAACTCCTCCACGCCACTCCCTTCTGCCACCTCGCCGGCCGGGCGCACACGCCAGGGCTCCTCGTCGCCGCCGCCGCGCTCCCAGGGGAGACGGTGGCTGCCGGGGCTCTTGCCGCCCAGCCCCTGCCAGGCGAGCGGCGCGGCCGGCGGCCCCTGGGGGCTCCTGAGCGGTGCCGCCTCCTCGCCCCGTGCCCGGTCCAGGCCGTAGCGCAACGCCTCCCCCACCCGGTCGACCAGCCGCGGGTCGCGGAACCGCACTTCGGCCTTCTGGGGATGGACGTTGACGTCGACCTCTTCGGGCGGCAGGTCGAGGAACAGGAAGAGCGCCGGGTAGTCGTCCCGCTTCCAGAGCTCCCGCACCGAGCGGTAGAAGACGGCCAGGATCGCCCGGTCGCGGAGCAGGCGCCGGTTGACAAACACGAACAGGCGGCGGCCGCGGGTAGTGGCGGGCGTCCCCACCAGGCCCCAGATCGTCTCGCCGCCGTCGCGGGTCCGGCGGGGGATCTCCACCAGCTCCCGCGCCAGGCCGGCGCCGAAGACCTGCTCCACCCGGCGGCGGAGCCCCTCCGGGCCGGCGTCGGCCGGCAGCGCGTCGAGCAGGCTCCGCCCCTCGTGGCGGAGCTGGAAACGCACGTCCGGGCGGGCCAGCGCATAGCCCTGGACCACCTCCACCGCCCGCCGGAGCTCGGTCGCCGGCGTCTTCAAGAACTTGCGCCGCGCCGGCACGTTGAAGAACAGAGACGCGATCTCGATCGTCGTCCCCCGCGGCCGGGGCGCCGGCTCCGCCACCCGCACCCGCCCGCCCTCGATCCGCACCCTGTGCCCCTCGCCCGGCTCCTCCGCGGTCAGGAGCTCGACCCGGGAGACCGCGGCGATCGACGCCAGGGCCTCGCCTCGAAAGCCAAGGGTGCCGACCCGCTCCAGGTCCTCGAACTCCTCGATCTTGCTGGTGGCGTGGCGGTCGAAGGCGAGCAGCGCGTCGTCGCGGCCCATGCCCGAGCCGTCGTCGACCACCCGGATCCGCCGCTTGCCCCCCGACGCGAGCTCGATCTCCACCTCGGAAGCCCCCGCGTCCAGGGCATTCTCGACCAGCT
>Ga0210144_1000246_pt1 | contig 31939 bp, 29 predicted proteins | sample Muzzi_PWA_D2_FD_185532 | JGI IMG/M metagenome (GOLD analysis project Ga0210144, IMG submission 185532) | Wetland microbial communities from San Francisco Bay, California, USA, that impact long-term carbon sequestration - Muzzi_PWA_D2 (SPAdes) | ecosystem: Environmental > Aquatic > Marine >...
CGGATTTTTTGCCGAAGCCCATGTGAAGCTTCGTCCGGTGGATTTTGCCACGGACGGAGTTTTTGTGTGCGGTCTGGCCCATGCCCCCAAACCCATCGATGAATCCATTACACAGGCACAGGCCGCTTCAGCCAGAGCGGTGACCGTTCTTGCTCTGAAAAACATCAAGTTGGGTGGAATTATTTCTCACATTCGACCCGAGCTGTGTTCGGGATGTCTGGGATGTATTAATGTCTGTCCGTTTGGGGCCATTACGTTTGACAACCAGAAATTTGTGGCTGAAGTCAATCCTGCTTTGTGTAAAGGATGTGGCGCTTGTGCGGCGGTATGTCCTTCTGAAGCCCCGGCGCTCATGGGATTTGATAACAATCAAATCTATGCCCAAATCAAAGGGGCGTTGAGCATGTAACCGAGTCTTACCAATTCACGGGTTGCACTCTCCCGTTTCACTTTGGTGTCTTCGTGTCTGGTCATTTCAATGATTTAGCAGCGGTGGCATTCCTGCCCCCTCCGCGTTCTCCCGCGAAAAGCATGCGGGAGCCGCGGTCTCCCCCACTGCTAAATCATTGAAATGACGAAGCCACTCCGCCAATATCGTTACACGGGGAAGAACACCCTGTGAATGGGTATACCGAGTCTAAAACCTTTGCATAAGAATCTATGGGTATCATGGGCCAGAAAGAGGATTGGGATTCGCTTTCAGCTACGCCCCAACAAAATGGATTATCTTTTTTTTAAACTGTGGAGGTTTTTAAAATAAATCGGTGTTAAAGGAGCCGCAGGTATGATTTAATTTTTGCTGGAAGCTGTTTGAGTGGATTATGGAACGTTATGAAAAAACCCTTATCGATTCGAGTTAATGTGAAGGTATTATCTTTAACCGTTTATCCTTATCAAAAGATAAAACCAATTTTTTCATTACGATCCGTTATCCACGAGTTCTTTCAGAAAAAATTAAATTATATCAAGGCGACCAGATTCTTTCTCTACGATCCTTTAACCATGAAGCTTGTCCGCCTCAGGCGCGATTACACGGTTTTAAAAAAAACATTATCCATGGAGCGATTTAACAAATAAAAACATCCCGGCCCCTGGTCCCTAACACCAGTTACCATTATGATTATCGATTTTCACACGCATATCTTCCCAAAAGCCATCCGTGAAAACAGGGAAACGTATTTTCCTTCTGAACCTGCCTTTAAACTTTTATACGATTCACCAAAATCAAAACTTGTCGGGGCAAAAGAAATTATTGCCGCAATGGATGAGCAAGGTGTTGACAGATCTGTGGTCTTTGGTTTTCCGTGGAAAGATCCGGCAACCTTTAAAAGCCAAAATGACTATGTCATGGAGGTTGTCACCCGATATCCCGATCGCCTGGTGGGATTGTGTTGTTTTGATCCGTTTAGCAAAGAGGCTGTTTCCGAAGCAAGACGGTGTCTTCAAGGCAATCTTTCAGGGATCGGCGAAATCGCTTTTTACCAATCCGGCATCGATGATATTGCGCTGGATATGATGACGCCGTTGATGGAAATTTGCCTCGACAAAGACCTTCCCTTTTTGATCCATACCAATGAACCCGTGGGACATCTGTATCCCGGAAAGACCCCCAACACCCTCAAACAGATTTATACATTGGTCACCAGATTTCCGGAAAACAAAATCGTTCTGGCCCACTGGGGCGGGGGCATCTTCTTTTTTAATCTTTTAAAAAAAGACGCCAAAGAACATCTTAAAAACGTTTATTTTGATACCGCAGCATCACCTTTTCTATATGATTCCGAAATATACAGACATGCAGTTGAAATTGCCGGTGTGGACAAAATCCTCTTTGGCAGTGATTTTCCTTTATTAAAACCCGCAAGGTATTTTAAAGAACTTGAAAACGCCGGCCTGACCAGGGCTCAAATCGATGCCATCTCCGGCCGGAATGCCGCAAAACTCCTCAAGCTGCTACCTTAGCACACGCTTTATAAATCGGATACCGGCTGCTCATAACCGATATTAAAGTTAAAAACAACCGTCCTAGAAAATAAATCCGCTTCGTGATAATAATACAAAAAGTGTAGATCCAGGGCGTTTTAAATTTCAGGATACCTTGAACTTGACAAATAGAAACAATTGAATTAGATATGGTTTTTTATCATATGCTTTATTGAATAGAAAATGCCCATCACGGATCAGAATCTGGCTCTGTTGGCTTTTAAGCAGAAACACATATGAAAAAACTTCAGCTATCCATTCTTATCTTGAGTTTTCTTTGGATCTCCCATGCTGTGGCTGGCGTTTTCACGGTCATACCTGAATTTGGTATCAATTATTCGAATTTAGAATGCAGCCTTCAGAGTGCCCCCGCGTCTGTGGTAAGCAACATTGCAGATAGCACCTTCCTGTATACGGGTCTTAATCCCAATTTTGCTCTCCGCCCGCATATTTCCACTGATGCTGGAACCGAGGATATCAACGTGGATACCGACATCGATACCGCCGATTCCGCTGACGGGTTCGAGATGAATGACCGTGATGTGTCTTTAACGTCGACGGCTCTCAAAGAAATCCCCGTCTTAATCATGCAGTCCATGGAACTGAAGGTATTCAACTTCCCGCCAGAAGTGTCCCGACTGAGAATTTAAACCACAAAAAAACATGTGGCAGGCGTGTTCTCCGGCTACATCCTCTATGGGCGTTGTTCTGCGCTTAATTTCTGTATTGGATCGTTTACGCGGTCTATTGCTCTTAATTAAAATCGAGTCAAATTCATCCATACCAGGGGCAATTCAAGAATATCCAGCAGACACCGATTGATCCCCATGACAAGTTACGGCCGGCGACAGATTTTTTCCCCATTTTTGTTTAAACTGGGCAAAAAAATTCTAAAGACGTTTTTCTAAAGAGGAATAAAAGATGAATCTTAGATCATCAGAAACAGCCCGCTCTGAATTTTCCAAACAACCGGTTCCCCTTGCCAAAGATAAGAGAGGTGAGAAGAAAAAAAGAAAACGTACGCGTAAAAACAGGTTATGGTCTTTAGTGACCAATGTTCCGGAGTTGAGCATACTGATCATGCTGATTGTAGGCGGCTATATTCTCATGGGAGTATTTTCAAAAGTGGAAAGCACCGAGGTTCTCAGTGCATCATCCATATGGCTGATCATCGTCGGGTCTTTCCTGATAAGCACCGCCATAGCGACTCTGGCGGTTATCGGCGGCATTGGCGGCGGGGTTATATTTACGCCCATCATGTTGGGTTTTACCTCCCTGGATAGCCTGGTCATACGCGCGACCGGTCTGGTGGTGGCCATGTTCAGCGGGTTGGTGTCCACAGGGCCTTTTATGAAGACCAAACTGGCCGACATAAAGCTGACCTTTTACTGCGGTGTCCCCATCACCGTTGGCGCTCTTGTGGGGAGTGTAAGTGCCATTTATTTACACGAAGGCCTGGGTGCTTTTGGCGATGGCCTTGTTCGCCTGTCACTCGGAATTCTCATGCTTATCGTGGCCTGGTTTTTATTTACCGGTGGCGGCAAAACCGAATATCCGGAACCCAAACGCATCGATCGACTTTCCGTTCTCTTGGGGCTGAACGGTTTTTATTGGGAAGAATCGCTGGGCAAAGTGGTTCATTACCAGTTGACAAGAGCCCTTATCGGTGGGATTGTTTTTATTGCTCTCGGATTTATAGGCGGTTTCTTCGGCCTTGGCGGAGGGGCGTTTCTCACCGCGACGCTGAACCTTATCATGATGGCGCCGGTTAAGATTGCGGCCGCATGCAGTGGGGTTCTGCTGGCCATCAGCAACGCTACTGCCATTTGGACTTACATCACCTACGGTGCCATGATTGCGATTTTTGCAGCCCCGTGGATGCTGGGGCAGGTTGTCGGGGGGATTTTAGGGGCACACCTTTTAATCAGAATCAGGGCCGGTTTTGTTCGGAAAATTTTGATTATTATTCTACTTGTTTCGTCCATTAAATTGATCATTCGCGGGGTGGAAGAAGCATTTGGGATAAATATACCCATTTTATAGGAGGAAATGATGAAAGAGGACAGACCCAAACCGCCACTGGCAGGGTTGATATACGGAGAAATCGTTTATTGGGGAGTTTTAGCGGGCTCTTTGATCGTAATTGTCGGTTCGGTGCTGGCTTTTTTGGGAGACAATTTCGTACCTGTCTCTTATTGGATATCTTCGATTTGGAAGGGTGAGACTGTTTTACAGACATGGGAGGGTGCCACCGGTGCGCTGCCGAATGGTCACTGGTATCTTTCCCACCTTACAACTGGAGATGGTTTGAGCGCCTTTGGAATTTCTCTGGGCGTATTTTCAGTGGCTCCGGCACTTTTTCTTTCCTCAGTGGCTTTGTTCAGGGAAAAGGAGTGGCTCTATGGATTATTAGCCATGTTGGGTTGTATTGTCGTTATGATTGGCGTATTAGGTCTGGCGCCCATGCCTAAGTGAAAAGATGAACGGCGTATGATGCTGAAGATTTAGCATCGGCATTTCATCCATTTTTTTGGTGTTTTAGACAAAGGAGGTTACCAATGGCTATCATCATCATCTCCAGAGCTTCTTATAGTCATGGTGCGGAGATTGCGGAAAGGGTCTCACAAGAGCTGAACTATCGGTGTATTTCCAAAGAGGTGATCAGTCTTGCTTCACAAGAATTCGATATTCCGGAAAATTACCTGCGACAGGCGATTGAAAAGGCGCCCTCGATCCTTGATCGGTTCAGCTTTGCAAAAAAGAAATACGTCGCTTATATCCGTTCTGCGCTTTTGGAATATGTGGTGGAAGATAATCTGGTCTATCATGGACTTGCGGGGCATTTTTTGCTCTTAGGCATACCCAACATTCTTAGAGTTATGATTTCCGCGACGTCTGAGGAACGGGTGAAGGTCTTAATGAGACGGGAAAATATCTTGGAAAAGGAAGCACTGAAAGTCATAGAAAAATTCGACAAAGAACGGAAAAAATGGGCCATGTATTTCCACGGCAAGGATCCCTGGGATCTCAGTATGTATGATTTTGGCGTGGTTGTCGGCAGGCTGACCATAGATGACGCCGTTTCAAAAGTTCTGACTGCCGTGAAGCTCCCCTCTTTTCAAATGACCCCTGAATTGCGCCAACATCTTATGAACGAAAGCCTGGCTGCAAAGGTAAAGTCGGATTTGATGAATTTTTATCATGACGTCGAGGTTTCTGTTGAGGATCATACGGTGGTTGTCCACATCCAGCGGAGTTTGAAGCAGGAAGAGGCTATCACCGAAGACATCCGAGAAATAATTATGGAGATGCATGATGTAAAAGATGTTCGTGTGGATGTCATACCCGTTTACTGATCCTGATTAGTTGAAAATAAGTGAGTTATCTTAAACTGAGTAGGTGTTTTCCCAAAGGGTGCAAGGGACCAAGCTTGACCCCTTGGATCCTTGGACCCTTTTCTCCAATTAAATTGGAGAAGAATCTTAATTCGGAATCGTCATGAAGCTGGTGCATAAAATCATACTTGGCAATTTTCTCGGTATTATTACCATCGTCCTGATATCTACGTTTTCGTATCATGAATTTAAACTTATCCAGGCCAAATTGCGCTTTGTTGAAATAGCGGATAATCTCAATGCATCTTTGCTGAGAATGAGACTTTCGGAAAAAAACTACTTTTTATATCAGAATACGGCGGATTTTCAGCTGATCAAAAAGGAATTAAATGAGAGCGAACAAACGATTGAACACACAAAGGCGAACATACTTTTAGCCATCGGGGATGAAAATTTTAAGAAGCTCAACTTGAGCCTCAAGAAATATAAGGAAGAAATTGGAAAAATCAGTGTGCCCGGGCACGGCACCAAAAATATGGAAGCAAACATACGAGAGGCCGGCCGTGAATTAAAACTGTTTTCCGAAAGCATGATCAAGCTTGAGAGAGAAAATGTTAATAAAATTATTTCTGCTTCAATCAAGGGGTTATTATATTTTTTCTGTCTGGTCATTTTTGTGGCCATAACCAGCACGTATTTATTTTTTTCAAAAATGTTCAAGTCTCTTCGACAAATAGAAAAAACGGCACTTTCCATATCTGAAGGAAACTTCTTTGAGACAGAATATAAGATATCCAACGATGAATTGGGTTCCGCCATGCAGGCGATCAACTCCATGTGTGAAGAACTTAAGACCCGGCATGAGCAGCTTGTCCAATCCAAAAAACTGTCGTCATTGGGAATTCTTACGGCGGGCGTTGCCCATGAGCTTGGCAATCCGCTGAACAACATATCCATGGTTGCCCAGGCATATGGCGAACTGTACGATCACCTCGGCAAGAAAGAAAGAATGGATTATATGAAAACCGTGCTGGAAGAAACCCAGAGAATAAAGAATATTGTTCAAAACCTTTTGAATTTTTCGAAACCCAAGAATGCAGATTTCAAAATTTCCGATATCAATTCCCTGATAAAAAGTTCCCTCAGACTGGTACAGAATGTGCTTCATGTTTCCGGAATTGAGGCACAATTGAGCCTTCAAGAAGGGCTCCCTCCGGTTTTCATCGATGAGGATAAGATTCAGGGCGTACTGGTGAATTTGGTAACCAACGCCATCCAGGCCATGTCTCCCGGAGGCACCCTTTTCATCCGGACGGAATTTAAAGACAATCCGGATCATATTGTCATAGAAATCGAGGATACCGGCATAGGAATTTCTCCTGAGTACTTATCCAGTGTTTTTGATCCTTTTTTCAGCACCAAAGGGACCCTGGGGACCGGACTCGGTTTGTCTATCAGCTACGGTATTATAAAAAGGCATAATGGAAAAATAGATGTAAAAAGCAACGTGGGAGTCGGAACAACTTTTACTATAGAATTACCTATTTATACATCAAAGGAGGATACAGATGGATGGTCACAAAATCATGGTGATTGATGATGAAAACATTGTGGGAAAGATGATAAAAGCAACTTTTGAACGGGACGGCTATAGCGTGGAAACCTTTTTGCATGCAAAACCTGCATTTGAACGTTTAAAGGAAGAAAAATTCGGAGTGGTCATTACCGATTTAAAGATGAAAGATATCGACGGCATGGAGGTTCTGAGAACAATAAAAAAAGAATCCCCGGAAACCAAAGTGATCATGATTACCGCCTTTGCAAGTATGGATACGTCCATCGAAGCGTTTCGAAAAAGTGCGGACGACTTTTTCGCCAAACCGATAAAAATCACAGAACTCAAAGACTGCGTCAAGAGATTATTAACCGAATCAGAATAAGGACGAAAATTTTAATTCGGAATTCTGTTTAGAAGCTGTATCTAAACCTCCCATTCGTCGGGTTGAGCTGTTTGCAGGGCGCTAAGTTCACAAAATTATCCCGATAATCATGGGAGTAATCCGCCTGGGCCGGACGTCGCCAAGGGCTTTTTTGGCAAAAGACTCGAAAATCAATATAGTGTGAAATAAATATCAATTTATGTATATAATTTGTCGTGCCTTGGCGATGAAAGAGTTATTGATGAAGCACTATTGGGAGGGTGACAGTTTACTCAAAAGGGCCGCAATATCCAACTGATTGATCAAGTCGGCATAAACTTCGCTCACCGTGGTACCGGAATCATCCATACCCGGGACATCAACCCGTTGCGATTCTCCGCTTATCGTTTCCTTTACAAGAGCCATTCCATCTTTTTCCAGTATGGCGGCATAGCTCATCTTAAAGTACCATTTGTAATCTCGCAGATCGAGCTGAAAGAGTGTAACCGCCACTTTTAGTTTAGGGATTTGCGAAGAGGTGGAATCGACCACCCGAATCCCCATCTGATCCAGACGTTTTCGGAAAACCGTTTCGAACAGCGAAATAAGATCGTATACCCCCGCAACGGGAGTGTCTTTACCTTTTGGCGCCATGATCAGCATATAGCTTTTTCGAAAATTCTTTAGTTTTTCGCGGGCCTTGATGCTTAACGGATCTGGATTGTTCCGCTGGTCCACCACGCTCAACCGGATCTCTGGTATTGCCTGCTTATCCGAGACGTTATCCGGCAGCTGGTAATTGACCTTCATGTAAGAGCGGGATGCGCAGGCAGACAAGGTAAAGAGGATTAAAACAAACATTGGCGAGTATTTTATCGCGTTTTTGACAAATAATAATAAGCGTTTCATCATATCCTCCTATTTGATTCAAAACACCGGGTTCTCGGATCAATCACACTAAAGGGAGACTATTTTATCTGTCAGATGAAGGCGAGGAACGATGTTATGCTGGTAACGGTGACGCTTAAAAACCGGGATAAGCTGGAAGGCATGTTTTTGAGCGGCAACTGGGCTCCTGAGCCCTTGCCCTATATTTTTAATACCAATTTAAATCCTTTACGATCAGCCCATTTTACTAAGGCACCTTTAAGTTTTTCAAGTCCTTCTTGATCAGTTTCAGAGACTTGGACCTGGAAATCAGGAGGTAAATTCTCCCAGTCGAGATTGGAATACACATACCATACAGTATCATTGGTGTCGGCAGATATTGCTTGTGTAATTTCTACGAAATCATTTCCCTTTTTAAAAAGCATTAACGTTCTCCTTAACTGTTATTAAAAAGGTTTAATAGCATATATTTTCAAATCATCCAAGGAATTTTCAAGGCATGGCTCGGTATGTGTCGGAGTTCAGTTTCTTAAATAAAGTAATTAACTCAGTTTTCAGACACCCACCAGTGGAAAAATATGTTCCTTAATCCAGGCGACAACCGAAGCGGCCTGTTGGCGGGCCCGCTGAGCGGTTTCACGGCTGACGGAGCTGATCAGAGGCGCCTGTTCCGAAAGTTTCAGGTTTTTCCCCAGCAGATGCCGGTGTTTGCTGATAAAGTCTTCCGGCAGAGCGTCGGGCAGTTCAACCCCTTTCATGATCGCCCAGGCCAAGGTCCACGCCCTTGCAACGTTCATTATGTTATATCCGCCGCCGCCCAGTGCCACCCAACAAAGTCCCCAGGATTTGATCTCTCGAATCAGCTTGCCAAAACCTTCGGTCGTAAGGTTCAGCGAAGCCAAAGGATCGGTTGTAAAGGTGTCCACCCCCAGTTGGGTGACCAGTACATCAGGGTCAAAGGCACGCACTAGGGGCGGAACCGTTTCTTTAAACACCCGAAGATACAGATCATCGTCGGTGCCGGGAGCCAGAGGTACATTGACGGCAAAACCATGGCCCGGCCCTTGCCCCATTTCTTCGGGGAATCCGGTGCCCGGGAAAAGGGTGTGACCGTTTTGATGAATGGAAATGGTCAACACCTGGTCAGTGTTATAAAAAGCCGCTTCAACGCCGTCGCCGTGATGGACGTCTACATCCAGGTAAACCACGCGCAACCCATCCTGAACCATTCGGGCAATTCCGATGGCCGGATCATTTAAGTAGCAGAACCCGGAGGATCGGGCGGATAGCGCATGATGCAACCCACCGGCAATATTGAATGCGATACTGCGATTCTCATATCTGACCTGGCGAATGCATTCCAACGTTGCTCCGGTGACCAGCAGGGACCAGTCATATAATCCCGGAAATACCGGGTTGTCGCCGCTCCCCAGGCCATATTGCCCTGATTGTGCTGTTGTCTGGCCGGTATTGGCCTGACGGAGGATTTCCAGGTATTCGGGAGCATGAACCAGACGCACGTCTTGTTCGTCAGCTTCCCGGGCTTCCACCCATGGTCTATCGAGGTGATCGAACAACCCATAGGATTCGATTAAATCCATGGTTAACCGGAGCCTTTCCACCTTCAAGGGGTGATTGGGTCCATAACTGTGACGGTCGAATCGTTCGCTAAAGACAAGAACTTCCTTACGGTGTCCGCTCATATCTTAGTCCTGATATGTCAGAAAAATTGGGTTTAATTGTAAGGTTAAAGACCTTATCGATACATTTATGTTGGATTATTATTCAATTTGGAAGGAACTGTCAATAAAGAGGAAAGAGTTTTGTGTTCTAAAATCGAAATGTCCTGCGAAAAATATATAGTGAAATATTGGGTGCGAAACGGCGCTCAGACGAGTGTTTAATCATTCGGTCCAAAGGCGTGTTTTTCATCACAGCTACCCCTAACTGGGAGAAAGTTTATTTCCATTTTCTCCGATAAAGATAAGATTGCTAATTTTCTTATTTAAGATGTTAAAGTTCTTTTCAAACACACTCCTGCCAAATGGATGAATGGTTTTTAGGCCATTTGTGTCAATAAATATTTCCCAGTAACTGCTGCCGGCTTCATTTAATATGTTGATCAATTCGTGTGCTGAGTTTCCATCAAAATCACCATTCAATTTCAGATGGAGGCTGTCTCTTGTTTTATAAGAATAAATCTGGAAATTTGATGCCATTGCCTTCCTCATATATATTTTTATCTCTTGTGCCATAATTCCCGGCAAGTTCCTGCCTGCCCGGATTAAGATCCGGTCAAGTTAAGGACATTGTTGTATGTGCCGAAACCATTCAGACACGTCTGATCATTTTGGGGGTCTTCTTCCCATTGCCTGTCAACCAGTAACTTGTATTCGTATCTTCCGGGGGGAATCATCACACTCTTCTTCCACATCCCATTTCCGTTACTTTTCATAGGGTGTTTTTTTGCATTCCAATTATTAAAATCCCCCATCAGGATCACCTCTTTGGCATCGCTCGATTCAAATGAAAATGTCACCCTCCGGCGTTTAATTTTTTGTTTTGACTTGATCTTTGCCATATGAAACCTCCTAAAATAAGACGGATTGGTTCAAAAATATTCTTCTCCAATTTCGTTGGAGAAGAGGGCCCAAGGATTCAATGAGAACTTGAGGCTTACTTTACTAAAATGATTTGGATATACAAGATGAGATGATTATGGGTAAAATATGGGGGAAACCCCCATGTTATGAATAGGATGACAGGTAGGTTCTAAGGTTTGTTTTTTTATTCTTTATACCGAGTTTCTTTCGAATATTGTTTCTATGAAAATCGATGGTGCTTGATGCCAAATTCATAATTTCTGCAATTTCCTTTGTCGTATTACCCTGTTTGATCAGATTTGTCACCTGAAGTTCTGTGGGAGAAAGCTTGATCAATCTAGAGGACAAGCCGTGTACAAAAGGAGAAACAATATCATTTAAATTTGATTCTATAATTCCAATATAGGCCCGTTGTTTTTCACCCAATTTTTTCATTTTTAATTTTTCCAGATAGGGAAAGACCAACTCCCTGACATTCAACAACACCTTTTCTTCAAGTTCAACTTTGTCTTCTTCTCTTTGCTTCAACAAGACCTTTAATGCTGTATTTGCTTCTTCAAGACCAATTGTTTTTACCTCCAATTCCATCCCTTTTTGTTTCAGAGCTTTCTCCGCTTTTTTTCGATTTGATATTTCCTTTCTTAATTCTTTGTTGATTTGTATGAGTTCTGCAGTGCGTTCCTCAACGCGTTTTTCCAACTCGTCGTGTGCCTTGCGTAAAGCCGTCTCACCGCGTTTCTTCTCCGTGATGTCTCTATTACTGGCGCGTCTTCCAAGAAAGCTGCCATCATCCCCGAAGACGGGCTGGCAAATGTGAGCGATCCAACGTTTATCGCCATTACGTGTTTTTATTCGAAATTCTATTGTTTGTGCATCCATACTCTCTATTTCATCTTTAAGATGCCGGACGAGCAACTTGTGGTCATCAGGATGGACCATCTTTTCGAGAAGTTTAGCATCTGTCAGGAATTCATTGGCATTGTAACCGGAGATACGTTGACACGAAGGTGAAACATATTTATACGTCCCATCAGGTGCGATCCAGGATTCCCAGTCGTAGGTGAAGTCAGCAACCGTACGAAATCGCTGTTCGCTGTCTCGAAGGGCGTGTTCAGCTTCCATGCGTTCTGTAATGTTACGAACATATTCGACAATGCCGCTTGGATTCCCTTGTGCGTCTAAAATAGGAAAAGAATACAACTCCAGCCATCCTACGGATTGTCCTGATTCAACCAAAGGCACGATGTCCATTTCCAGGCTGCCTTTTTCAAGCGCCCTTATAGAAGGACAAATTTCACAATGTTCAGTTCTTCCGTGATAAAATTCATAACATTTCTTACCCGTGAACGGCATCGCATGGGCGTACCATTTTACCATGGTATTATTGATCCGCATAATATTTAAATCTTTGTCAAGAACGGAAATGCCGTCCTGAATGGCATCAAAAATATTCTGTAAAAACCGTTCACTTTTCCTCAATTCATCTTCGGCTTTTTTGTGATGGGTGATATCAAAAAAAACACCGGTTACATATTCCATATCCCCCTTGTTGTCACAAACGATATGACCTCTGGCTTGTATCCAACGTATATCCCCGGTTTTGGATTTGATCCTGTATTCTCTTAAATATGATTTGTCCGTTTTTAGCGCCTTGATAAAGTGTTCTCTGGCAGCTTCAACATCTTCCTCAACGATGATATCGGACCATTTCATTTTCCGGGCGTTGAATTCATTAACATCATAACCGGTCAACAATTCAATCTTTCTATCAAAGAATTCCACAGACCAGTCTTTATATCCTTTGAATAAAACACCCGGAAGATTATTCACCAATAATCTGTATTTTTCCTCACTCTCCCGAAGCTGCTGCTCCATCGGTTTGCGAACAATGATTTTTTTCTCTAATTTCATAGTTTTCTCTTTGAGGTCTATTTTATTTGCTTCCCATCACTTCAATCCCGCTTTGCGCAAGGCGCCAAGAAACCGCTCTTTATCTACTTCCTTCTTGTATGTGAGTTTCTTTTCAAATTTCTCAAGAGAAAACTTGGGTTGTATTCTGATCACTTCCGCAACTTCAGCCCGAGCGTTTTCATCTTGTCCCGACAAGCTATAAACCACAGTCGTCATCATGCGGGCTAAAAGATCATTAGGCTCTTGACGGACTGCTTTTTCGCACCATTTTATTGCTTCATCGTATTGTTCCGTATAGGCATAAGACAATCCTAAACTCCACAAATGATTATTCGGCGGGATAGGATTAAGACGTATCGCTTTCTTGTATTCCGGAATGGATTCTTCCGACCTGCCGTCAAAAAAAAGTGTCTTACCCATTATGAAATGGGCAAAAGCTGAATTGGGGTTAAGTGCCACACCCTTCTCCGCTTCGGCAACGGCTTTATCATGCTGCCTTGTCATTGAAAATAAAAAGCCCAAAAGGCCATGGGCTTCAGTATTCGTGTCATCCAAGGCAATAGCCTTTTTCGCCAGTTCTATGGCCTTCCCTATAGACTCTTTGGGAGATTTACTGGTTTTAACCCACACATCCATCATGTTGGATCTACCAAGAATATAATATGCCCAAGCATAATCCGGGTCTAAGGCAATAGCTTCCTGTGCCAATTGTTTTGCCAGCGCATTACTTTCCGGATTAATTTTGTTAACAAGCTCATTCGCCTGCAAGTACTTTAGATAGGCCTCAAGGTTCTTTGTACCTTTCGAAGCAGCTTTTACTTCCTCCCCCTTCGTCAACTTTACCTGCATGGCCGTGATAATGTTTTTTGTGATCTCGTCTTGAACGGCAAATATATCTTTTATATCTCGGTCATATTGTTCTGCCCATAAATGGTTCCCGGTAATAGCGTCGATTAACTGGGCTGTTATTCGTATCTTGTCTCCACCCTTTCTAACACTCCCCTCCAGAACATACCGAACCCCCAATTCCTCACTCACTTGCTGAACCTTTACAGGCTTACCCTTGTATGTGAATGTGGAGTTTCGCGCAATCACAAAAAGCTTTGGAACACTGCTAAGTGCAGCGATAATCTCCTCGGTGAGCCCGTCGCTAAAATATTCCTGCTCAGGGTCGTCGCTCAGGTTGTCAAAAGGCAAAACTGCGATGGATGGTCTGTCAGGCAACGGAAAAGCCATCTTCTCAATTGAGGCAACTTGTACTGGTGGAGAGGCAGAACGCCAAATCAGCAATCCGCCCACGATCAGAAGGAGTACGGTTACCGCCGCAAGAGCTACTCTTTGTCCCTGTCTTGGCTCAACCCTTTGCTCCCCGATAACCTTGCCTACCGCCTCGGGATCCATAAGTGCTTTATAGATCCGCACCGGCTTGGAGATGTTTTTTACACTCTGCTCCCCTAAGTACTCGTATCCCAAGGGCAGCTTGCTTTCGATCTGGTCAAACACGGTACCGGAAACGCAGATACCTCCGGGGTCAGCAAGGTTCTCCACTCTGGCCGCCACGTTGACGCCGTCGCCGTAGATTCGCTCATCTTCATGAATCACGTCGCCAAGATTGACGCCAATACGAAATTCCATTTTGCGCTCTTCAGGCAACTCGGCGTTTTTGGTCTTAAGTTTCTGCTGGATCTCGACCGCACTACTCACGGCGTCTATCACACTGGCAAATTCTGCAAGAATATTATCACCCGGAGAGTCCACCACTCGGCCTCTGTATTTCTGGACAACATCGGTAATAATCTCCCGGTATGCAGTAATGGTGCGGACGGTGGCCTCGTCATCCTCACCCATGAGTCGACTGTAATCCTTGACATCCGCACTGAGGATTGCGGTGAGCTTACGCTTGAAGGCTTGTGTATCCATGGAAGCACCTCCCTGGTGGTTTAGAGGCAGAAAAATCGGTTCGTGCCGTAAAGGAAAGAGCGTTAACCCGGACAATACGTGTCGAAGGGCATCAGCTATAAATCCAAGGGAGCAAGAAATTCAGGTGGGCTAATATTGATTCATAATACAATCAAATATCAGGGGTCAAGGTTTTACTTTATTGAGAGGTTGGGGAGTTTTTCTAAACAACCGCTACATGGATAATCTTTTTTAAACCGCATGAACTCACGGCAAGAGGTCGTAAAGAAAAAACAGGAAACTATCTTTGAAATATCAATAGGTTCTCTGTATCATTTTAAAATTCTTTTAAAGACACGATTTCGGTATGCGCCTGTTTTTTCTAACGATCCCTAAGCCACTCAGACAGCATGCTCTTTAAAAAAAGATCATCCATTCCGCTCACCGAGGCGTAGGCTCTACGAGCCGGAGGCTAATACTCAAGAATTTAGAAGAAAAACTCCCCGAGGGCTCACTTAATTACATATGTTTATCATTTGATAATTAAATGATCGAGGGAAATCATCAAAATAGGATCCTCTACTAATCTTGCTAACCTTGGCATAATCTGTAAATCTCATATTGGAAGATCAAGCACGTTCTGCACGAACGCTCCCACATTCGCACAAAATGGCGATCATATTTTAATTGACATGGCTACTACATTGTAGCATATATAATGAATGGAATTTTGAGGGAAACCATAATTGATGAATCTATAAAACGCCGAATTAACATAGTTAAACGTTGAAAATAATGTCATTTGGGGATATATTATCAAAGAATTTTATCACTTAACAAAACTGGAGCAACTTATGGACAATAATTATAACCTTGAAACACTATGTGTGCACGCCGGTCAGGAACCCGATCCTTCGACAACTTCAAGAGGCGTTCCGGTTTACCGGACGTCTTCATACGTATTTAAAAGCACTGAGCATGCTGCCAATCTTTTTGGCCTAAAAGAACTCGGAAACATCTATACTCGACTGATGAATCCGACCCACGACATCCTGGAAAAACGCATTGCAGCTCTGGAAGGCGGAGCGGCTGCTCTGGCGCTGTCATCCGGGACTTCGGCAGTTTATTATTCAATTATCAATATCTGTTCAGCAGGCGAAGAAATTGTTTCGGGAAGCAATCTTTATGGCGGCACCTATACGATGTTTGACAATATCTTACCTCAGTTCGGAATTCACGTTAAGTTCGTTAATCCCCTTGACCCGAAAAATTTCCAAAAAGCGATTACAGATAAAACCAGGGCGATTTTTATCGAAACCATCGGCAATCCCGTTCTTGAATTCACAGACATTGAAGCTGTAGCGGATATTGCTCATAAACACGACCTGCCGTTAATTGTTGATGCGACGTTTACGACACCATGCTTGTTACGAACAATTGAGCATGGGGCTGATATCGTTGTCAACTCTTTGACCAAGTGGATCGGAGGACATGGTTCGGGTATTGGTGGTGTTGTCGTCGACTCAGGAAAATTCAATTGGAAAGCCCCCAAATTTAAACTCTTCAATGAACCTGATCCAAGTTATCACAATATCCGGTATGCTCACGATCTTGGAGATCTTAATCCGCTGGCCTTTATTTTGAGAATGCGGCTTGTCCCGTTAAGAAATCTCGGTGCTTGTATTTCACCCGACAATGCATGGATGTTTTTGCAGGGGTTGGAAACCCTTCATCTGAGGATGGAACGGCATTGTGAAAATGCAGCCAAAGTCGCCGGACACCTTAAAGGACATCCTAAGGTTGTTTGGGTAAGATACCCCGGTTTGAAAGACGACCCGGCTTATCCTGTTGCCAAAAAGTACCTTAAGAAGGGCTTTGGCGGAATGGTTGTTTTCGGGATCAAAGGCGGATCGGATGCCGGAAAGAAATTTATCGAAGGTTTGACGCTTTTTTCGCATCTTGCCAATGTCGGAGACGCCAAAAGTCTTGCGCTTCATCCATCCAGCACGTCACATTCCCAATTGACCGAAGCGCAACAAAAGGCAGGAGGCCTGACACCGGATTTAATTCGCCTTTCCATCGGTATCGAGCATATTGATGATATTATCGAAGATCTGGAACAGGCATTTGCACGGGTTTGATGGTGTTGGTTTAGATCATAATGAGTGAATATATAGAACATGACAAAGCCGGTGTTTCGGTCGGGTTGGTGGAGAAGAAGTCTTACACATTTGCCGAACCGCCCGACGAAATGATGTTGGAATGCGGCGAAGAGCTCGGTCCGGTTACCATCGCATATGAAACCTGCGGCGAATTGAATGCTGATAAAAGCAACACGGTTCTTATTTGCCATGCGCTTTCCGGAGATTCCCATGTGGCCGGATATTACAGCGAAAACGATTCCAAACCAGGCTGGTGGGATATCATGGTTGGTCCTGGAAAGGGAATTGACACCAATAAATATTTTATTGTCTGTTCCAACATCCTCGGAAGTTGTATGGGCTCCACCGGCCCCTCATCTCACAAACCAAAGACCGTGGAACCTTATGGGCGTGATTTCCCGGTGGTTACCATCGGTGATATGGTAGAGGCTCAGAAGGCCCTGCTGGATCATATGGGGATTAAAAAGGTCCTTTCGGTCATCGGCGGTTCCATCGGGGGAATGCAGGTTCTGGAATGGAGCGTCCGATACCCTGAGATGGTGGTTTCGGCAGTCCCTCTGGCAACGACCACAAGACATTCGGCGCTGGCCATCGCTTTTAATGAAGTCGCCAGACAGGCGATTATGACCGATCCGAACTGGAAAAATGGAAAATATTACTTCGGTCCAAAGCCTAATGTCGGTCTTGCAGTCGCACGTATGATCGGTCACATCACCTATCTCTCAGATGAGTCCATGCGTTTGAAATTTGGACGACGATTTCAAGATAAAAATGATTTTTCCTGCGATTTCGATGCCGAATTTCAGGTGGAAAGCTATCTTCGATATCAGGGCGCGAAGTTCGTAGACCGTTTTGATGCCAATTCTTTTCTTTATATTACAAAGGCCGCCGATTACTTTGACCTTGAAAAACAACACGGTTCCGGATCGACAATCAAAGCCTTTTCCAAAACCGGAGCCAGATTTCTGGTTGTATCCTTTACTTCTGATTGGTTGTATCCAACATATCAATCCAAGTCCATGGTAAAGGCCATGAAGAAAAACGGCCTTGATGTGAGTTTTTGTGAAATAGAGGCTGAATGGGGCCATGACGCTTTCCTTCTTCCCAACGAACGACTGGCAGCCCTGATAAAAAATTTTTTAGAATCGACATATACAGAAAGCCGAAAAATATAAAATGAGATTCGATCTTCAGATAATCGCCTCCTGGATAGAAAAGGGGTCAAAAGTTCTTGATCTCGGCTGCGGGGAAGGGGATTTGCTTTACTTTCTAAAACATAACAGAGAAGTAAAATGTACGGGGATTGAACGTAAAGAATCGAGAGTCGCTCGCTGTATTGAAAAAGGCCTGTCGGTTTTACAAGGTGATATCAATACAGAAGTTCTCGATTATCCGGATAATACTTTTGATTATGTTGTTCTGAGCCAAACCCTCCAGCAGGTCTATGAACCGCCGGAGTTGATCAGGTCTATATTGCGAATCGGAAAAAAAGGGATTGTCAGCTTCCCCAACTTCAGCTATTGGCGAGTTCGCATGCAACTTTTGTTGACAGGATATGCCCCCATAACCCGACAACTCCCCTATGAATGGTACAATACCCCGAATATTCGGGTGATTACGCTTAAGGATTTCAGGAAATTTTCAAAACAGGTTGGTTTTAAAATTCTCAGAGAGATTGCCGTCAATAGCCATTCCTACGATAGAAGCGGAAAGTTCATTACATTTTTGCCCGATCTCTATGCGACTTACGGCATTTTTCTCATAGGAAAAGAAAAATGATAGGTGTCTATCCCGGCAATAAGGCATTTTGAACCGTTTCATATAGATGCCATATGGACAGGTTTGAGAACGTTCTGCATGAAGGTCCCCATTACAGAAAAATCATTAAGATTTTCTATGCCAATCGAACTCTCCATTGATAATAACAATTTGTTCTTTCCATTGGGATCGGTTAAAAAAAACCTTTGAACAGGCCCTATTTTTAATGATGAGTGACTGAAAACAGATAAACATTATTGATGATGCAAAGCCATATGCCAAGCTGGGAGTTTGATGATGAATTTGACGGCGGTGAGGAAACCTGCGGCCGGGTGATTGTCAATCTCCATCTTTATATCCGCGACCAAGAACCCGGCCGGCGGATCCTGGTGATCTCCCGGGATCCCGGTGCACCGGTCGAGCTTCCGGCCTGGTGCAGAATGACAAAAAACGAACTGATAAAAATGCAGCACCCTTATTATTTGATCACATTAAAACCATATCTATTACGGAGGAAATCATGTCAAACACCTTTTGTGTGACCATTACCCATTGTAAAACCGATCCAGACAAGGCCACTCTTGGTTTTGTCGTTGCAAATGCAGCCCAGGGCAGTGAAAAAGAAACCATGGTTTTCTTAAGTACTGACGGGGTCTGGTGTGGGGTCCCGGAAGAAATCGCCAAGGTTGATGAAGGCGCTCCCTTTGCCCCGCTTAAGGACTTGGTGGATAAATTCATCCAGGCAGGGGGAAAAATCTATGTGTGCACACCCTGTATGAAAAAAAGAGGAATCAAAGAGGAAGACCTGATTGAAGGGGCAACCCCCGCAGGCGGTGCAGCCCTGGTGGAGTGGCTGTCCAATGGATCACCCAGCGTGGCTTACTGAATCGTTCACAAGGATCCTGACCCATGGAAATCGATTTGAATTCAATCATGCCGGATGCAGTGTTTGACGGAGGCGATCTGGATTGCGGATCCGGTCTGATTCTCCTTATCCGGGAAAATATGTTAAAGGTTCCGACCAACGGAATTCTTGAAATGCGAAGCCGTGAGCGTACCGTTGGAGACGACCTGCCGCCCTGGTGCAGGATGTCCGGTCATGTCTTTCTGGGCGGGCTGTCGGCAGAGGGATATACACGGTATTTTGTCAGAAAGGGCGACACTGCCAAAAAGGATGAAGAGGACCTTAAAAAAGATAAGGATGCCGCAAAAAAATATGAATGGCGGCTTCGGGCCAGGTCCACCGGGCACCTGAAATCCTCAATTTATACCCGGAATTTTTCTTTTGATATGGGCCAGGCTGCAAGCTTTGAGGAAAAAGATGCCCACCCTTGTGCCGTGGAGTACCTGTTTGCCGCTCTGGCCGGATCATTGAGCACCGGTTTTGCCACGGAATGTGCCCGGGAAAACCTTGAAATCGATGATATCGAGCTGTCCCTGACCGGGACACTTCATAATATCCTGGCCCATATGGGCCTCGAACATGGAGATCCCTCTGTTAAACAGATTGAGCTTAAATGTTTTACTTCGACGTTTGATGAACAAGAAAAGGTCAGGGCCGCCTGGCAAAAAACCATAGACCGCTCGCCCATTGCATCCACCTTGAAAAAGGCAGTTGACCTTCAACTCAAATTGATTTTTGTTTAATAACAATGACTAAAAATGCTTCATTTTTAACAACCCAGGTGGGGTCATGGCCCCGTTCCCGGCTGATGCTTAAAACCCTTCGAGATTACCAGAAAAGCCGCATCGACCGCAACGCATTCAATGCTGTTGCGGAGGGAGAGATCCGCAGGACAGTGGAGCTGCAGGAAAAAGCCGGCCTCGATATCCTTGTTGACGGTGAACATCGGCGGGAGAGCTTTTATGCCTTTATCACGGACAAGGTTTCCGGAACACAGCTGATGTCTCTTGCCGATATGCTTGATTATGTTGAGGATAAGGCAGAATTCGAAGAGATGCTTCGGACCATGGACATGCCGGCATCCGCCGTGAAAAATCCCACCTGTACCGGGAAATTGTCTCGCAGGGAATCATTGGCTGGGGAAGATCTACGGTTTTTACGGACGTTGACGGACAAGCCAGTCAAGATTACGCTTCCCGGACCCTATCTGCTCACCCGTTCCATGTGGGTGGGGGCACTGACTCAAAAAGTTTACCGCAACCACAAGAAGATGGCCGATGATATTGTGAAAATCCTGCGTGAAGAGCTCCTGGAACTGCGGGATGCCGGGTGTGATTTTGTTCAATTTGATGAACCGGTGCTGACCGAGGTGGTCATGTCAGAGGAGTGTGAACGGCGTACCTTCATGTGAGCGACCCTTGCCACCCGCCGGGATGCGGGCAAGGAACTCAAGTTTGCCGCCGATCTCATCAATCGGATTGTCAAAGGTGTAGACGGTATAAGGATAGGGGTCCATATCTGCCGCGGGAACTGGAGCAAACAGGAAGAAGTCCTTTTGTCAGGTGACTATGCCCGGTTGCTGCCGGCCCTTGAGCGCATGAAAATCAACCAGTTTGTCCTGGAGTATGCAACACCCCGTGCCGGTGATATTGAAGTGGTAGGGAAAAACCTTTCTGACAGGGAGCTCGGCCTGGGCGTCGTGAATCCCAGGACCGATGATGTCGAACCGGTTGATTTCATCGTAGCCAAGGTTGAAAAGGCCCTTGAATTTTACCGCCCGAGTCAGCTCTTTCTAAACACCGACTGCGGGTTTGCCTGTTTTTCAAGCCGGTCTGTAAATATAGAACAGGTGGCATATGAAAAGCTTTGCGCCATTGTTGAGGCTGCAACCATACTGAGAAAAAAATATAGCACATAAGGGATGTTCGTACAGAACGTTCACAACGCTAAATGGATGTCATCTATACCCTGTTCTCTCCCTGCCGATTTCATTCGTGTATCACAAGGGTTCGTAACTTCAAGTGACCACGCAACATCCGCTTCGGAGCAACCGAGTTTCTTGACACCAATCCATGACAGCTTATCCCGTTGAATGCGTAGCCTATTCAACTGGGGCGAAGCCTATTTCTCCGGGGCGGCAAACTTAAAAATCGCTCAGCTTAGGTTATAAACTCATCTCGGTCTTACGAACAAGGTGTGTATGCTGCGCCCAATACTTCCCTTGCTGTCAAATACGGTGGAAGTTGTCTGCCCAATCCCTTCGTTACCCATGGAAGTACGGGCCGCCATCCCTGTCCATGGCCCCATGGGTTGACGATAACATCCAACCGTCATGTCAACCGGTACAAATGTCCATTTGAGAATATCGAGTTCTGCGCTAACGCCGTTGGCAGAGTCAATCATTAGGACAAGAGATTCAAGTCCATCTATTGCACGACCTTCTATCAACGGAATTCGAGGCCTTGTCCATACGGTGGCAGGTCCCGTTTTATCGAGGGCACCTTCCGTGAAGCGCCACTCTAAAGCTTCCAAATATGGAAAGTAATTTATCCCTGGAAAAGATTTCTGAACTTGTGGGCCAGGAAGTTGAGGTAATTTAAACCCATCTGATATGGGCCTGGATATACCGGTTTGTGATTCGATGCGCCAGGCATGAGCAAGCAAAAACGTTTTTCCTTCTGATATGTATTGCCCTCTGAGGAGTTCTATTTTTTTACCGGCACGGACCTTTTCGATTTTGATTTCGCAGGGTTTGATGGGAATAGCACTGAAAAATTCAATGGTTATTCTGACAATTTTGAGATCTTCGGGCGATGGGAATGTACGAAACGCATGGGTTAACAATGCACAGGGCGGTCCACCGTGCTGAAAATCTGATGACCAGGGACCGATTGTGGCTTCGGTTGGTTCATATTTTCTTTTACCTGTTTTCCGAAAAAATGAGGGGGGAAGATTCGAATTGTTCATTAAAATACCTGTTTATCATTTCGTTATGGCGCTCGTTTATACCCGTCTTGAACCACGATTCCTGCAAAATTACAGGGTATCCCTTATTCCCAAGGTCTCGGTTCTTGAATTTTCCAAACCAATAGCTATATTTTGGGATATGAACGCAATGGTAATGTTTTTGTAATAAGCCTTCCAGCACTTCTCTTGATGGAAAGTGTGAAGGGAAGGGGGTCCTAAAGTAAACAAAGCGTTCTTTAAGGATATAGTCCTGATTTGGAAAGGATTGCAAGGATTTTGATTAATGAAACATGTGCTCAAACTTGTCAACAAAGAGATTGACCATCAGTATCCCACAGCCGATACCGGAGAGGGACAAGCAAGAGATAATGATATGGAATTGCTGGATGCTTATTCCCGGGCGGTGGTATCGGTGGTGGAGTCTGTGGGACCGGCCGTGGTCAGCATTTCGGTGGGCGGTAAGCAAGACCATCACGAAGCCGATCAGGTCGGTGCCGGATCCGGTGTGGTCATTGCTCCGGACGGCTATATCCTGACCAACGACCACGTGGTCCGGAACACGAAGAATCTTAGGGTCAGGCTTACCGACGGTACCAGCCTTTCTGCGGCATTGATCGGCAAAGATCCGGCAACCGATCTCGCTGTGATTCGCGCCAATTCCGCTTATCTGCCGTCTTCAATTCTGGGCAGTTCCCACCGCCTGAGGGTCGGTCAACTGGTCATTGCCATGGGCAATCCCTTTGGCTTTCAATCCACTGTTTCCACAGGGGTGGTCAGTGCGCTTGGACGAGTTTTAAGAAGCACCCAAGGGCGGTTAATCGAAAATATCATTCAACATACCGCCCCGTTAAATCCCGGCAATTCCGGCGGACCGCTGGTGGATTCATCCGGAAAAGTAGTTGGAATCAATACGGCCATTATCGCCATGGCTCAGGGCATCGGTTTTTCGATCCCGGCCGATACGGCCAAATGGGTTGTCTCCCAGATCCTGACCCACGGCCGGGTGCGGCGCGGGTTTTTAGGAATTGCAGCGCGGCAGCGGCCCATGAATCGACGCATCGTTCGCTTTCACGGCTTGGACATCAATTATGCGGTTGAAGTTTTATCCGTGGAATCCCAGGGCCCGGCCGGGCTCGCCGGTTTGCGAGTAGGGGATTTGATTGTGGCCATCAACGAATCGGATGTTCAAAGCGTGGATGACCTTCATCGCTTTCTTTCGGATTGGCCCATCGGACGACCGGTGGAAATCGAAATCGTTCGCGGCCAAAGCCGCCGGGTCCTGATGATCGTTCCCAAAGAAGCTGTTGAATAAAACGTAGATGGCATATGATCAGGTTTGTGAACGTTCCATATTAAATTTATGGTCACTTATGTTGAAAAAAATGGGCTAAAATCTAAATGTAAACCGCGAGCTGCTTGTGTGAACCATCTGCCCGAAGTTTCTGATCCAGCGATTTTCTTCCTCTGACAATGGGCCTTTTTCCTGAAGCCGGCTTAGATTTTCATGGAGCTGCCGGCGGTTTTTAGGGCCCGTGAGCACCAGATCAACATGGGGATTGGACAGGCAGAAGCGATAGCAATCAGATGCGGTCATGACAGGGCCGTTCCAACCTTTTGGACGCTTAAGAAGACCACCCCATCTCGTGGCGGTATAAGAGACAATGGCTGGTTGGCGTTTGGCAAGGTGAGGGAAGATATCTTGCTCGGCACCCGTATGAGCGGCATTATAACGGATCATCAGCATGTCCAGCGGAGAATCTTCGGCGAGCCAGCCCGCCCGTTTCCGGTCGTGAATACTCACGCCAATGGCTCGAACCATGCCTGACTCTCGAAGGGAGGCCAGGGCGTCAATGGTGGATGGCCTCAAGGCGCTCATACGGCCCAGCCAAAACAGTTGAAAAACATCGATATACTCCGTGCCGAGTTCCTTAAGCAGTCGCTCACAGGCACGCCTGATACTTCTTCCGAAATATCCGGCGGTCGGCCCGCAAGCTACAATAATGGATTCCCGATCCCGCTTTATGGCTGCTTTGAGGGACTTCGTCACCCCTCGTGTTTTGGGGGTCCAAAAAACATAGTTTACACCCTGCTCAAGGGCCCACTCCAAGTCCACTCCTTCAACACCATAGTTGGTGGCCAATCCGAGCCGGAACACCCGACGCCCGAGAGCGGGAACATCCCGATACAAGAAGTCATCGTTCATAAACGAGGATTCCTTTCATCTATGGTAACACCCCCTCTGCTGCCGTAGTAATAAGTGCAATGGCGTGTGACCGGTCTTCAGGGGTTTGGATGCTTCCGGCCATGGACACCTGATTGCCGTTTTTGTCCTGATATGCAAACAGGCTTTTGTTATCGGTAAAACGGCGCGGATCGGCCGATTCACCGGCACCCGGAATGATTTCTGATGAGGCGTTGACAAGTGACACTTCTTCCGGTTTACGACCCAATACCATCTGCTGAAAGAGCATTTCTGCGTCTGCTTGAACAAAGCTCACTCCTCCGGAACCTCGGCCCATAATCGACCACGCATTGGGCACGGCCACTTGCTTGCCTTTCAGGTTTCTAAACAGTCGACCGACCATGGCACAGTGGTCCGGGCTGCCCGGGCGTGCCTGCAGCCATTGTTGGAAGGCATCGGCATCACTGACTTTCCGGCCGTCAGCAATCCCATGTGTTTTACGATAATTTTCTCTGGCAGCATCCACAATACCCGGCCACAGCGCTTCCATTACTTCCAGTTCTCTTTGAAGTGCTTCCCGGGCAAACGCTTCCAAATCCGGATCGAGGTCACCAATTTCGCTCAGAAATCCTAATTTTTCCAGCCCTTGATCTCGAAAACCGAATTGCCCGCCCACACGGATATACATCGATTTTACAATCGGCTTACCGTCATCGCTGCGCTTGACGGAACCGTCCGCATATTGTTCATACACAAAATCGGGTGTAATGACACATTTGGTGATACCGCCAATATCACCGGCTGTTACGGACTTAATGGGCCGCCACGGCATTTTTTTCCCTTTCCAATACTCCAGGCCGGGATCAATATTCTGGGTAACACCGCAAATTCCCATTATGGGGACAGCATCCCGAATTTGAACGCTTTCAAACAGGTTTAACAGATTGCCCGCAGCAAACACAAATGTGCCGTCCTCAGCCACCGCTGTGCCGTCCGAGGTTTCCAGGGCTTCAATGCGGCCGTCTTCGGCAAATCGTAAATTGGAAATGAGTGTTTCCGGGTGGAAGGTTACATTGAAGCCGGCATGTTTTATCATGTGATTGAGTACAAGACGCGCCGCAATCTCGGACTGAAACGCACCACCGTCTTGAAGCACACAGGTTCCACCTGCCAAATCACCCTTGATCTCATCCAGTCCATAAGCACCGTTATCTATAGTGGTGACTTCATCATATGATATCGACCGCGAATTTAGACCGTTTTCATTGCATATTTCAAGCCCATCGGTAACATAATTCGGCGGCAGTTTACCGTCCATGAACTTAAGAATACCACTGCCATCGCTTTCATAACCGTAAGTGAAATTGGTCCTCAGTCTGAAATCCGGTATAGGTCCATCCAGCTCGGCCATCACCTCTTGCCAAAGCTGCATGCTTCGGGTGCCTATTTGGATCTGTTTTCCCAAACGTTCTTCAAATTCGTCCCTTTCAACTCCCTGATCAGCAGCAACATATTGCAGCAGCCATTCCAGGCCACGGTTTCCAAATTCTTCCAAGCGCTTTTTAAGTCTGGTGCCCGGAGAACCCAGCATGCGGCCGCCATCAATAAAGGTTAAACGTAAATTTAGCCGGTGAATTCCATGCTCAAAATCATGCAATGTCTCATCAGGCTGTAAATGTGCACCAATCTGTGCGCTGATCTGCCGCGCCGCATCCGTGTTTTTGTCAAAGATGTGAATCTCCGGGAGTGTCAACCCCCCGGCTTCATAAAGCCTGGTGAGCCGATAGGCCGTCCATACACCGACATTTCCTGCGCCCACAATATAAATAACGGAGGGATATTCCCCGGAACCTTTTGTCATCACTTTTTCTCCTTTATGATATTGGTATTAAACCCCTTTAAGCAGCAGCCTGTCAAGATTTGACACCATACCCACATCGTATTGAATTTGCATCCTATCAGATGATGAGTTTAACATTCTCTACCTATACTTTTATCATGATCCTCTGCAAATATCCGGGCTAACCGGCCATCCCAGTGTTTATCATATCCAACCGTCTATTAACAAGGTTTTCCAACTGGAGTGAGAAAGCCTGTGCACAAACGTACGGCACTGCAAGGAAAACCGCAAAAAAAGTTACCCATCTTAGAAGGCAGGGCGCTTTAATAAACTTGTCATTATTAGACTGACAAAAGGATTATAGGATGATTTTTATTTCCATTCAAATCCCGTTGTCAAGATTGACCCCCAATTAACTTGACACACAAGTTCAAACCCTTATAATTTCTCTTATGGAAAGTGACCTCTGATCATTTTGCTTAAAGTGGTTTCAAAATTATATAATTTGATTTTATTTTTTTCACCGCAAAGACGCAGAGCGTGCAAAGAAAAGACACTTTTCTTTTTCCGTTCAAAAATAATTATATCATGTATAATTTCAATATGTTGGAAGATTGATTAACACTTTAACCGGACAGTAGTGGGTTCCGATAATGAAAATATTATACGGCATAATGCTGCTTTTCGTGGCGCTAATCACTGCCTGTGCCACCAGCATTACGGGAAGGCGTCAGCTTATGATCGTTTCGGAAGATTCGGCCATTGCCGCGTCTAAAGAAGCATACGTCGAAATGTTGCGGCCATATGCCGAGAAAGGCGACATCGATAACGATCCGGCCTTGAAGAATCGGGTCTATAAAATCACCGGGCGTTTGATTGCCCAGGCCATTAAAATTCGTCCGGAGACAAAAAACTGGGATTGGAGCATCAAGATCATCGATGATCCCGAGACAGTCAACGCATGGGCCATGGCGGGGGGGAAAATGGCTCTTTATACGGGTCTGGTAGAAAAAATTAAACCCTCCGATGACGAGTTGGCCCAGGTCCTGGGCCACGAGATCGGCCATGCTTTGGCCAAGCACTCGGCTGAAAAGATGTCGGTAGCCATGGCCAGTCAGGTCGGTGTGATGGCGGTGGGCATCGCAACGAAGAGCGATGGATTGGCACTGACAGGTGCGTCGCTGGCCGCCGCGTTGGCAATCCAAATGCCAAACAGCCGTGCAGCAGAGTCTGAGGCGGATCGTATCGGCATCGAGTTGGCAGCCAAAGCAGGTTACGATCCCCGCGCCGCTGTTTCTTTATGGCAAAAAATGGCCATCGTCGGTGGTAAAGGTCCTCCCGAATTTCTCAGTACCCATCCGGCACCGGGAAACCGCGAAAAAAACCTCACCTCCCTCATACCTCAAATGATGCCCTACTACGAGCAGAAGGGAATACGTCCGGCCTACAACCTCAATTGAGCGTAAACAACACCGAGAACTATCATAAAAAATTTATTTCAATAATTGTTTTGATGATTCGACTGAGTTTTAATATCTCTAATACTTATCGTGGCCCGACCCTCATTCACGATTACTTGATTGTCTCAAGAGATCTTAACCCCCAAAATACCCAACAACTTTCCATTCGTGCTTTTCCATATGCGCAAATTTTCAGCTTGACCCATTATGCCACAAAGTGGTAATGAGGTGGGCGTTGCATACGTAAGCCCTGATTGTAGTTATGATGAAGCTATTTGTTTTTGAAGAGTGGGTAATGAAAAGGAGATATACAAGATGATATCAAGAAAGTGGTCTGTACTGATGGCTGTGGCAGTGGTTTTCTGGTTGGTGATTCCGGCGAATGCCGGGTTTGTTATGTTGGATCAAAATGGTGAGACTACGTTGATTTCCAAGGGAAGGATAAAGAACGTCTCGGAGGGGATTGTTTTTATATTCAACGGTCCCAGCGATGAGATGATTTTTATTAACGATGAGCAAAAGACGTATTCCCGTGGAGCGACCGATGAGTACTGCAATTCCATATCGGCAACGTTTGAGCAGATGATGAAGAGAGTTCCCGAGGAACAGAGAAAGATGATGGAGCAGATGATGGGAAAAGGCAAAGGGACCTCCGGGCAGGATGTATCCATTGTCAAGCTCGGTGATGGCGGAACCATCGCAGGTTATAAAACGGTAAAATACAAGGTTCTGGCAGGCGGTGAATTGTTTAAAGAAATTTGGCTGACCCTTGATTCATCATTGATGAAAGAATACAAACCGTTAATGCCTGTATTAAAAAAGTTTAATTCCTGCACGAGTCGCATGGAGATGGAGTTTTCGCCGGAAAATACACCTGAATATCAAAAACTCTCGGAAGCAGGATTTGAGCTTAAGAGCGTGAGGTATGAAAATGGCAACCCGGAGCCCGAAACGGATGTGGTGCAATTGGAAAAAAAGACTATCTCAGAAAGTGAGTTCAAAGTTCCTTCTGGATATAAACAGGTTTCTTTTGCTGAATTGGTGAAGGCACAGATGGAATAGAAAAGGATAAGAACTGCATTTACATTTAGGGTCGGGCCACACCATAGTCGCTAACTAGTGTCCATCCATAAAAGTCCATTTTGTCCAATATCTTCGTTATGCTCAAAAATTAATCCTCAGAATATCAACTATATGCCTGTGGTTAATTTCCTCGCATGCCTCGATCTTGAACAAAATATCTCATTTCTGGATGGACATTAACTATAGTAACAGCAAATGAAGAATAAAAGAGGCCCTGAAATCGTGTCTATAAAAGAATTTTAAAATGATGCAGAGAACCTATTGATATTTCAAAGATAGTTTCCTGTTTTTTCTTTACGATCTCTTGCCGTGAGTTCATGTGGTTTAAAAAAAGATTATCCATGTAGCGGTTGTTTAGAAAAACTCCCCGACCCTTAACCCTCAAATAAAGTTTGTGAACGTTCTGCACGAATGTCCCCAACTTCAAAAGTTCACCATTAAACTGTCGTCCAAATCTCCTTGAGCCTTGCCAAATTTTAAAACTGGTCTTATTTTTTCGTCATATAACCTGGGACGAGTTGCCTCACACTCGGAACGGACAAACTCAACAACGAAGATTAAACGAACAAATGCCATCCACGAAGGTTTGATGGATATTAACAAGGAGGTGAATCTCATGACCTCAGAAAATAATCAAAAGGCGTTCGACGCCGACAAAGCAGAAGCATTTTCAGAAAAACTCTTAATGGCACTTAATTATGGCTCATTGTCGTTGATGATGTCTATTGGGCATCGCACGGGGATTTTTGATGCCATGAGAGCATTGCCCCCCTCGACCTCGGAGGAGGTTGCTAAAGTTTCCGGCCTGAACGAACGCTACGTCCGTGAGTGGCTGGGAGCGATGGTCACTGCCGGGGTGATTGACGTCGACCCGACGAGCACAAAATATAAGCTACCGGCCGAACATGCCGCCTTTTTGACCCGGGCGGCGGGTGCAGACAATTTCGCCGTTTTCACCCAGTACATCGGTGTGCTGGGCTCAGTGGAGGATAAGATTGTCGAGTGTTTCAAAAAAGGCGGCGGTGTGCCGTATGACGATTTCCTGAGATTTCACTCCGTAATGGCAGAAGACAGCGGGCAGTCGGTGATTTCGTCTCTAGAGACCCACGTGCTTCCGCTCGTGCCCGGTCTTACCGGCAGACTCGCTAAAGGCATCAGCGTTTTGGATATCGGTTGCGGTAGCGGGCGAATACTGAACCGATTGGCCGAACTGTATTCGAATAGCCGGTTTACGGGGATGGACATTTCCGTGGAAGCGATCGGTACAGCGCGTGTTGAGGCATCACAGAAACGCGTGCGGAATGTTGAATTTGTGGTCCGTGACCTGAGCGATTTCGACGAAACGGCCGAACCTGAGGCGTTCGATCTTATTACTTCTTTTGATGCCATACATGATCAGATTAAACCGCTCAACGTTCTCAAAGGCATTTGCCGTGCTTTGAAATCCGACGGCGTTTACTTGATGCAGGATATTAGGGGATCAAGCCACGTCTATAAAAATGTTGACCATCCGGTCGGAACATTCATTTACACCATCTCGACTATGCACTGTATGACGGTTTCTCTATCGCAAGGTGGTGAGGGACTGGGGGCCATGTGGGGTGAAGAAAAAGCGCGGGAATACCTCGAGAAGGCTGGTTTTAAATCGATCGAGACAAACCAGCTTGCGCACGATATTCAGAACAACTGGTATGTGGTCAGAAAATAAGTCGATGCCCATATTGTGGTTGTCCTGTCTCAGGCAAAAGTTGTGGTATTTCAAACGATTGTTATAATTTAGGGGCGTCCCGCAAGTCCACGTTAAGGATGGGTTTTCGGAATTGTCTATGACATTGATCCTTTATATGGTGGCGGTTTTTTTTACTGGAATCGCTGAGCAGTAACAACATCCATAGACAAAAAATGCATACTACCATTGGAATGACAAATACTATTGTTGACATAATTCCTACTCTCTAGTTGTTTTTCGATAAAATAATTCTTGATTGGCATTAAAAAGCCCGGACCGTATTGAGGTATTATTAGGCTACATTAACTTGACAAGTATCAGGTTACGAACCAGGCTGTTAAACAATTGCTCAAAAAAGGAGCATTAAAGGAAAAGGCCTTTTATATTATCGCAATTCATTTATCAAGATTTTTTTTGCATTTGGGGTCGCATTTGGGGTGCGCATTTAGGGTCGGGCCGCAGTAAGCAGCTATAATAACAGCAAATGAAGAAAAAAATAGGATTTAAAACCGTCTTAAACGACTCTTTTTGACCCCAAAAAAGGACTATAAACAGCTAAATTAGAGTTCTTCTTATATATATTCAAAAATTTATCGTGGTCAGACCCCTCGTCCCTAAATGTGGTCTTTAGGAATCCGTTGATTCATGTTAATTCTATCGTAAAAAAGCTTCGGCTGGGGAATGTTCTTTCGACCCATCATGGGAGTTGTCATCTCGTTAAATCTTTCAAACCATTGGGTTCTATCAAGAAGATTCTTCATTATCGATAACTATTTGGGCAAAAACCCGTCAAGCTTGGACACCATCTTTCTCTATCACTTATGAATTTCTTTATACATTGGCGGTATCCAGGGACCTGGAAGCTTTTCCGGCTGGATGATCGACTTCTGCTCATAATTGTCGGCACATTTGGTGGGGGTTTTTGCTCCCGGGACTGGGGGCGGCCTTGTCCTCAATTTTTCTTAACAAGATCATGAAAGAAGGAGCAGGGCACGGAGTCCCCGAAGTTATTTACAGTATATCCCGCTATCGGGGACTGCTGCGCTTTCGCACCAGCTTTTCCAGATTGATTTCCAGTTGCCTGACCATCGGCAGTGGGGGATCTGCAGGCCCTGAAGCCCCTGTGGTTATTAGCGGGACGGCCATTGGCTCCATACTTTTCAGCCGTATGATCAATTACGTTCATGAACGGGCGGACAAGGTTACCCTGCCGGCATGGGTGCGTGCCTGCGCTGGAGGTTGTATTGTCGGCTTTATCGGGTTTTTCCTCCCCGTTGTGCTTGGGGAGGGTTACCCCTCTGTTCAAGCTGCAATTG
>Ga0210144_1000247_pt1 | contig 31650 bp, 16 predicted proteins | sample Muzzi_PWA_D2_FD_185532 | JGI IMG/M metagenome (GOLD analysis project Ga0210144, IMG submission 185532) | Wetland microbial communities from San Francisco Bay, California, USA, that impact long-term carbon sequestration - Muzzi_PWA_D2 (SPAdes) | ecosystem: Environmental > Aquatic > Marine >...
CTCGCCCAGGGGATGCCGCTGCCGCTCGACGAGGTCCCGCTCTACCGCTACGGCTATGACCCCAGCCAGAGCGCGGTCGAGCTCCGGCCCGGCATGCGGGTCCGGCTGGTCAACTCCGGCCTGTTCGACGAGAACACGTCCGCCTCACCCACCCTCACGTCCGCGTTCACCGGCACCGGCACGGCGACGATCGCCGTCTCTTCGGGGCCCCTCGGCACCGATCCGACCAAGCTGCCAGACCTGTCGCTCAGCCCGTTCCTCTCGCCGTTCGGGCTCCAGGTGGGGATCTCGAGCGGCTCGTGGAAGCCGGTCAAGTCGGTCCGCTACGCCGCCAGCGTCCTCGACCTGGTGAGCGCCGGCGACGCCGAGCCCTACCTCGGCCTGGTCTACTCCCCGTCGAGCAGCAAGGTACCGCCGATCGACCAGCCGACGGTCGACCTGGACGAGAACCCGGTGCTGGTCTGGGCACAGACGCCGGAGGACCTGGCGAGCCAGATCGAGCTGTTGAGCGCCGGCGCCACCTCGGAAGCCTGCGGGACGAAAGGGGTGTGCACCGTCCTCTACGGCCGCGCGGCGCTGGTGCCGGAGATTCAGGTGACGGTCAACCTCCAGCCGGTCTGGGTGCCGGTGGGAACGACGCTCCGCCAGGTGATCGCGGCGACCCGGGACTGGACCGGCCCCGACACCACGCCCACCGGAGCCCTCCAGACCTTGCTCTGGCGGATCGTGCCGCCAACCTCCCAGGGTCAGACCGCGGGCCTGGCCCAGGTGACCTTCCCCAGGGCGCAGGGGAACTTCAACGCCAGCGCCACGCTGCGGCCCTCCGCGTTCGACGTCCCCCTGGTCCGCGGCGACCAGATCGTCCTGGGCCAGTCCCCCAACTCCGGCACCGCCGGCGCGCGCTGAGGAGACGGCGCCATGTTGACCTTCGTCCGCCACCAATCCGGCCTCTACTTCCCCGAGGGCGTCGCACCCGAGAACGCCCGCCTCGCCTTCCTGTTCGCCGACTCCGGCCGCCAGGATGAATCGATCACCCTCCAGGCGACCTGGGCGCCGGAAATGCTCGGCTACTACGCGCTGTTCGCACCGCGCCAGGGCGGCTGGGACGGGTTCGCCGCCCAGGCCCGGAGCTCATTCGAGGCGGGCGACGACCGGCGCATCGGCTGGCTCGACGCCGACGGCGACCCCACGGGTGCCTTCGTCGAGGTCGCCGCCGCGCCGGTGGCGGAGCGCGTGCTCGCCAGCCCCTTGCGGCTCCCCTTCCGCAACGTCCAGCTCCAGGCCCGCTCCTTCACCTCGGACCGCACCGGGATCTCGCTCGACGGCGACACCTTCCACGTCCAGAACAAGCAGGTCGTGGTCGGGAGCCAGAGCCTCTGGACCGTGGTGCTCGAGACCACACCGCCCCACGGCGACCTGGTGCAGGTCCCGGCCGAAGGCGACCTCTTGCTGCCCATGTCCGGCGCCCAACCGGGCAACGCCAACGTCCAGCTCCACCTCGCCACCGAGACTCCTCCGGGTGAGGGTGCCGTGTCGCTGGCGAGCCTCGAGGCGGGGTGCCTGTACTTCGCCGAGGCGGCGGAGGGCGAGGACCTCCTGACGGCGCTCCGCTACCCGCTGGTGCGGCCGGCGGCGGCGGCCGAGGGCACCCTCGGCGACGGAGCGACCCTGGCGTTCGACTGTTTCCTCGACCTCAACCTGCCCGAGGACCCGGACCGTAGCTTCTTCGCCTTCGCGGACGCCGTCGTGGGCTCTTACTTCGCCACCACCCTCGGCCGGCCACTCGACCTGGCCCCCGAGAGCGCCCCCGAGAGCCCATCCGGGAGTGGCGGGAACGGCGATCCGGGCGCCCGCTTCGTCTTCGCCAACCGGCCGGTGACCTCGGTCGCCGACCAGGGCCACTACTACCTGACGCCGGCGGGGTCGTTCCGGCTGCGCCTCCCGGCCGCGGCCGCCGCCCCGGCGGACGACCTGTCCGATCAGCTCCTCTGCGCCGACCTCGGCACCGAGGCCCTGGACGTGGTCGCCGGCAACGGCACCGGCGGCGACCTCCTGACCTTCGAGCAGGGCCGGGCCGCCTACCGGCTGGCGCCGGCCCAGCGGGCCCAGCTCCGGGACCAGCTCCGGGCGAGCTCGGCGGGGGCCGCGGACCCGACCTCTGCCTTCTTGAGCACCGAGAACGGCAACGTGACCACCTCGTGGCTGCGCCTGACGCCGTCCGGCGCGGCCAACACCTACTACGGCCAGCCCCAGGAGTCGCCCCTCTACCAGCAGGACGCCGGAGAGTCGGCCGCACCGTCCGGTGCGTACCTCCTGTCGTTCAAGCCGATCCCCATCTGGCCGAGTGGGCCGAACGGGGCGGGAACCGGTGCGGCCCCGGGCCAGGCAGACCAGGACGGTGCGGCCGACCCCTGGCCGGTGCCCATGGTCCCCTACGCCGGAATCGACGCCGCCGAGACCGTCCGCTACCAGGCCCTCCAGACCATGGAGACGGAAGGCCTCAACCCGGCGCGGAAGGCCCTGTTCGTGGCCGCCGCCGGAGCCGGTGAGGGTGCCCAAGTCGCGGCCGGTGCGGACGCCGAGGTCGCGACCGTCTCGACCTGGGCCATGACCTCCCAGAGCCTCCTCGCCGGCTTCACCCCCGCCGACCTGTGGACGGCGCTCCGGGTGGCGATCAGCGGCTCCGGCACTCTCCAGCTCACCGAGATGGGCGACGCCATGCGCCGCGCTCTCAACCAGAACCAGATCTTCCTGGTGACCAGCACCACCCGCGACGGCTCCCTCTACCAGTTCGCCGGCACCGACCAGCAGATCGAGGTGGCCGACTGGCTGTTCGACCTCTCGCCCGAGGGGCTCGCCGGCCCGGCGGGAAACCCTCCGATCCTGCTGTTCAAGTTCTACGACGGCCGGTCGATCACCGAGCTGGTCGATGACCTGGCGCTCTGGTCCGAGCCGGACACCTTCAACGGGGACGCCGCGGCGATCCAGAGCTTCCTCCAGGCCGGCATCCAGGCGGCCTGCGAGAAGGTCTACGGCGCGGGCAACTGCCCGAACGGTCCGGCCGTGGGCGCCCAGCCGGACACCGGCTCGCTCTACTACCCGTTCTGGCAGGCGGTGACCGACCCGTCGTTCGCGGGGCTCCTGGCGGTCAACTGCAACATCTCGCTGGAGGACCTGCCGGGGGCGATCAAGTCCGTCCTGGGCGGCATGCGCAAGGCGGACGGCACCAGCAACATCGAGGCGTTCCGCGCCCACCACGTGGGCGTCCAGATCAACGACACCAAGGCCGATGCCGCCATGCCCCAGCTCGGCAAGAGCTCGCTCTTCGGCTTGGTCGACTACGAGAAGCCGGGCGGCAGCGGGTCCACGTCCCCCGCGGTGACCACCGCCTACGGCTTCGAGGTCGAGTACCTCCGGTCGCTGTTCACCAACTCGGAGCTCCGCGAGTTCCAGTGCAAGATCGACCTGACCATCAACGAGCTCTTCTCGGTCGACGTCAACCTCGGCAACGCCTCCGCAGGGGGTGAGGAGGCGAGCGGCGGCAACGTCATCTCCATCCTCGGCCAGTACCAGGCCCACTCGGAGAGCGGCAACGACGCGACCTCCGGCGAAGGGGTCTACTCGTTCGTGGTGGAAGCGCCGTTCCCGCCGTTCACCTTCGACGACAACCCCTACCTGGACACGCTCACCCTCAGCAAGGTCCAGTTCTCCGCCTCCGAGACGACCCAGGACGGGGAGACGGCGACCGCGGCGGGGACCTCGACCATCCGCTCCCGCTTCTCCATGTGGGGGGAGATGAAGTTCAAGGACCTGAACCTCCTGGACCTCTTCTCGTTCGAGAAGCTGACGTTCGCCGACATGGGCATCACCATGGGCTACGACCTCACGGTCTCGGCCGGGCAGCCGCCGGTGACGACCGCGCCGGAGCTCGCCTTCGCCCCGGGCAACCTGCGCTTCGATCTCACCCAGAGCAAGGAGCGCCAGACGGGTGACAGCCTGCTCGCCCTGCTGCCGTTCAAGCTCAAGTCCTTCCTGTACTCGGAGAACGCCGACCAGCCGCTCTCGGACCTCGGCTACTTCGCCCTCGGCCTGCCGGACGGATGGGGCGCCGACAACCCGGAGGTCGACCTCCAGGAGACCTTCAACTTCGCCCTGATCTTCGACCTCGACCTGGGCGGCGTCGGCGCCCTGGTCGGCTCGCTCGAGGCGTTCAAGTTCTCCATGCTGCTCGGCTGGCAGCCGCCGAGCGAAACCACCTCGCGGAGCGGCCTGACCATCGGCATCCAGCTTCCCGAGGCGGACGGCAAGCTCGAGATCTCCATCGAGGGCGTGCTCAAGATCCTCATCAAACGCTTCCAGCTCCAGTACCAGACGCCCGACGGCGGCGACAGGCTCCTGGTGGTGGCGATGCTCCAGTCTTCGGTCGAGATCCTGGGCACGCGGCTGCCGCCCAAGGGCGACGTGGACTTCGCGCTCTTCGTGCCGCTCAAGGATGGCAAGGACGGGGAGATCGGCTGGATCGTGGCGCTCAACAACGAGGGCGACGGCGCCGCCCGCCGCGCCCTGCCGGCGGCCGGCGACGAAGACGGTACGAACGACGACAAGGCCGTCTTCGACCTGCTCTACCTGGGACTCGGCCAGCGGACCGGACCGGACCCCAAGAACCCGCCGAAGACCTTCCAGAAGTTCCTCGACTTCATGACCGGGGACTTCTACAAGGCGTTCGAGAACAAGGAGTACGGCAAGGTCTACCACCCGGAGAGCGACTGGCTGGTGCTCAGCCACGCCAAGCTCCTGGGGATCGTCGAGCTCGGCTTCATCTTCTACGACGTCACGCCGTTCTACAGCCTCAAGCTCTCGGTAGAGAAGGTCATCGAGATCGAGATCACCTACACCAAGGTGAGCGACAGCGTCGGCCTGTTCCACATCGAGGTCGGCCTGCCGGACGCGGTGCGCAAGTTCAACGTCGGCGCCGCCTCGGTGACCCTGCCGATGCTGGGGATCGACGTCTACACCAACGGCGACTGGAAGGTGGACGTGGGCTTCCCCGAGGGCGACGACTGGAGCCGCTCGGCCCAGATCCAGGCCCAGGCAGGACCGATCCCGGTGACCGGCTCCGGCGGGTTCTACATCGCCCGCCTCTCGTCGGCCACCAGCGACCTCTTCCAGGGCACCTACGACCTGATCGCGGCCTTCGGCTTCGCCCTGCGCCTCGGCGTCGGCAAGGACTTCACCCAGGGGCCGCTCAAGGCCGGCGTCAGCCTCACCTTCTACGGCATCATCGAGGGCGCCGCCGCCTACGACACGGCCGACACCGCGGAGCTCGAAGCCTGGCTGGAGGCGACCGCGGCCGGTGCCGTGGCAGCCGTCACCGGCGCGGCCGGCCGGCCAGGAGAGGCCCTCGCCAGCGGGTCTCAGGCCCTCGCCACCGCGGCCGGGGTGCCGACGCTCTTGACCACGCCGAACGCGCTCTACCTCAAGGGCGAGATCGGCGTCATCGGCGAGATCTACGGCTCGATCGACTTCAAGATCATCCAGGCGTCGGTCAACGTCAAGATCCGCGCCGCGATCGGCCTCCAGCTCCTGACCGAGATCGAGACCAGCATCCTGCTCTACGTCGAGGCGAGCGTGACGGTGAGCGTCACGGTCAAGATCAACCTGGGCCTCTTCAAGGTCAAGATCGGCTTCTCCTTCAAGGCGAGCTTCCGCTTCGAGTGGAAGCTTGTGGAGAGCGGCCAGCAGGCCGGTCTCCTGGCGAGCGGCGCGCGGCTCGCGGCGCTCGGCATCACCGGCAGCCTGGCCGACGCCGAGCCCGCCTGGGACCCCACCTACCCGCTGGTCGCCGGGCTCGACGGCGATGTCGGCCTCTGGTACCTGCCGGAGCTGACCGTCGCCTTCGATCCGGCCAAGCCGTCGGCGGCCGGCGAGGCCGCCCTGGTCAGCTCCCTCGGCGTCGAGTACCTGACGCCCGCCGGGACCGGGCCGGTAGCCTTCGCCGACTTCAAGCCGTTCGAGGTCCTGGCCACCCAGATGGTCTTCTGGGCGGTGGCGACGGCCAAGGTGCCGGGCGCACCGGGCAACGTCACCCTGGAGCAGCTCCAGGTCCTCGACCAGGAGCCCGAGTGGCTGACCGGCGGCCTCTCCTACCAGATCCTCGAGCAACAGCTCGGCCAGAACTTCCAGGTGGCGATCACCGACGTCGGCACCCCGTCCGCAGCGGGAGACGACGAGGAGGAGAAGAACGCCTCCGTCTTCCCGATGATCCCGTTCCTCCGCCTCGTGACCGACGGGCGGCTCAACGGCTCCGGCGACCCGGACGACCTGGACTACGTCTTCGACACCAAGAACCCGGTGAGCGAGGAGTACGTGGAGGTCACCCTCCAGGCCTGGTTCGACCAGCTCCTGGTCAACACCTCGGCCGACGAGCCGGTGGATGCGGTCTCCTCCGAGGCCCTCCAGCCCCTCGCCGAGGCCCTCTTCACCGAGTACTTCCGCGGCGTGGTGCGGAGCGGCATCGACCAGATCGTCCAGATGATGCAGGACCGGGATCTCACGGAAGGCTCGCTCCAAGACCTGGTGGAGACCGCGGTGGGCTACGGCTACTTCCGGGACCTGGCGGGCTCGATGGCGAACAACTTCCGCCACGGCCTGCGCCTGCCGACACCGGACGGCGCCACCGCCCCCCCGGGCTTCACGGCGGACGAGACCACCACCGCCCTCTACGCCCTGCTCTGGCAGGAGTTTTCGGTCGGCGCGCTCAGCCCGATCGCCTTCGTGGCCAAGCCGCAGGAGTTGGAGCCGACCGCCTCTTACACCGTCAAGCTCGAGAACCCGGACGAGAGCAAACCCTGGGTGACCTCGACGGTCGACTGGCCGCTCACCGATACCCAGGTGGCGCCCTACCGCGACGTCACGCCGGACGCCATCGGCACCGGCGGCGACCCGGAGATCCTGCCGCTCCTGGAGCGCGGCCCGCAGTCCTTCGCGTTCCAGAATTCCCTCGACTGGACAGCCTCCTCCCAGGCGGGCGGCACCACGGAGCGGAGCCTCCGCCCGTTCCCGCCCAACCTCTCTCAGCTCCTGTCCCAGATCGGGGCCGGCCTCGACCCGGGGACCTCGGGGATCGACGTCTCCGTCCAGACGCGGACGACCGACAAGGCGTTCGCGCCGGACGGCACCCCGGTCGACCCGGCGAAGTTCTCGTGGGCTCTGCTGCTGCCCCTCACGGTCACCAAGGTCCCGGCCGGCACGGGGGAGGGGAACCTGGACCACGTCTACACGCTCGGCGGCGCCGACCCGTCGATCCAGCGCCTGCTCCGGCTGCTGCTCGACCAGATGGCCGGCGGGGACGGACCGGTCCAGGGCATCGAGATCCTCTACCAGCCCACCGCGGGCGCCCAGGAGCTCGACTCGGCGGTCGACCCGAAGAAGGTCTTCCTGCTCCGCACCAACACCACCACCCAGTCCCGGCCGCCGCAGCTCGCCGCGGCCCTGGCGACCCGGGCCGACGAGCCGGTGCCGGTGGCGGCGTCGCTCGACGACTTCTACGCCTTCCTGCGCATCCTGGAGCAGGCGAGCGTCACCAACGCCCCCGGCTACGACCTCTACTACGACGGGCTGTCGAGCGTCGACGGCGGCGACCTGCCCGCCGCGCTCTTCCCCGGGGGCGCGACCAGCGCGCCGCTCTACGTGCTCGTCACCCTCGCCGGCGAGACGCCGACCAACCCTTCCACCAACGGCCGGGCGCCGATCTACGGCAACACGCTGGTGATCGACGAGGACGTCACCGACCTCCTCTACGCCGCCACCACGGATGCCGCGCTCGAGACGTACCACGTGTCGGTCGCGGCGGGCGCCGCGGGCATCGGCTTCGTGCGCACGGACCCGACCGCCAGCCTCGAGGTGCCCGCCGAGCTGCTGGACACGCTCGGCGACGCCCTGACGGCCCACCTGGAGCGGGGCCAGCTCGACGGCACCACCGGCCTGAGCGCCGACCAGCTCGAGGAGGCGCTCCGCCGGGCCGGCGTCCCGGACGGCTACCGCCGCCGCCGGATGGTCGCCGACGCCGGCGGCGCCGCGGCGGACTTGAACCTGCTCTACAGCATGGTCACCTTCCGGACCGACGCGACGGACGGCTTCATCGAGAGCCACCTGTCCATGCCCTCCGGCCCGCAGCGCGAGTCGGAGGACTCGACCGAGACCGAGTACCGGGTCTTCGTCCCCCTCTACAAGGTGGCCAAGTCGAACCAGCCGCTCGAGCCGGGCAAGTACCTCGACCGCTACGCCGAGATCGGCCAGCCCTGGGGGGCGAAGCTCTGGCTGACCGACGCCTTCGGCAACCTGCTGCCGTCGCCCAAGACCGTGCCGGCAGGCGGCGCGGACGCGCCGAAGAACCTCTACTTCGACGACCTGGTGCCGGTGGCGGAGTGGGCCGGCGTCCGGACCGACTACGACTTCCTGGTCGGCGACACGCCGCGGGAGAGCAGCTACACCGTCTACCTGGTCCCGGACCAGAGCTCGCTCGACGCCCTGGTCGCCGACGGTAGCGCCGGCGGCATGCTCGATCTCTACCGCACCATCGACTCCCAGATCGGCGCCGACGGCGTCTCCTTCTACACCCGCACCGACCTGGACCCGGCGTTCGCCCGCCAGGCGCTCACGAGCGCCCAGGAGGGCGCGGTGCGCCAGATGGTCTCCGGCATCCTGCGGTATCTCGAAGGCGGCTCCTACGACTTCGCGCCGGTTGCGCTCTCGGTCACCATCACCGGCACCGGCACCCTGCCGGAGCTCTTCCCGATCTCGGTCTCGCTCGGCATCCAGCGGGACAAGAGCCTGATCGACCCCCAGCTCGAGGCGGACGGCAAGATCCTCTACACGCCCGCCCAGGACGTCTTCACCGACGTCCCGGCGCGCCAGTCGGTGGAGGGCGGAGCCGCCCTCGACGCCTTCGCGGCCCAGTTCGTCGGCGCCTTCCCGGAGCTGGTCCTCTCCGTCGGCCCCGCCGGGTCGATCCTGCCCGCCGGCTCCGGCATCGAGCGCGCGGAGCTCGAGGACGACGACGCCGACAGTCAGGCGGACCGCCCGAAGGCGTTCTGGGCCGTCCAGCGGAACCTGGTGCGGATCACCATCGGCCCGGGCGGCGACCCCTCCTACGCGGCACCCAAGCCGATGGACACCAGCTTGAACACCGGCGTCGTGCCGCTGCCCCAGGACCCGGTGCTCGGCCTGCCGCCGACCCGGACCTTCGCCGACGTCGACCTGGACGACTTCGGCCGCTCCTTCTTCGGCGCGGTCGACCGCTTCCTCGCACCGGGGCCGGCCACCAGCGCCTACCAGGTCGACGCGAGCTCCTACGAGACCGTCGCCCGGGCCCGGCGGACGATCGCCGACGAGTACAGCCGCTACGAGGTCGACTGGCTGTTCCCCGACGCCCACCGCGGCAGCCCCGACGACCTGGAGGAGGCCCGGGAGGCCTTCGGCCAGCAGATGCGCCAGGCGCTCGGGAGCGCCTACGCCATCGACACCGTCATCCAGTACCCGGTGGTGTTCGACGACGCGCTGCCGCCGAGCGTCACCGACCGGATCGCCCTGTTCGGCCAGGTGCGCCGCTCCGGTGCCACCGACCCCGCCTCCGCCGCCGGGCTGTCGACGGCGAAGGTCGACGCGGCGGCCGGCTCCGGCGGCCAGACCAGCCTCCTCACCTTCCTCTACGGCACGCCGGAGATCGAGGAGGAGAAGGAGGAGGACCTCGACCTGGTCTTCGACGTCAGCCACGTCGAGTACTACCTGGAGCCGAAGAGCTCCGGCAGCGACGATGAAGCGCCGCCGTCGATCTGGCTCCAGCTCGTCGACCCCTACCCCACCGGAGCGCCCCACGTGGGTCCGGACGGGCAGAGGACCGACATCCCCCTGGTGCTCCGCGAGTACCCGACGCCGCCCACTACCATCGCCCAGATCGCCACCCAGGGCGGCGGCTCGGACGCCTGCGGCGGCAGCGATCTGCGCAAGGCCACCTCCTGGCACCTCGACTACCAGTACCAGGCGCGGCTGACCGTCCACGACCAGATCTGGACGACGGTGCGCTACAACACGGATCTCTCCGCCTCCGGCGGCGCCTCGGCCAACGCGGCCCTCGCCCAGGAGCGCTACACCCTCTTCCAGTCGCTGGCGCGGTTCATCGCCGTCTACGGCGTGATCGGCCCGCAGATCCTCGACCTCCAGCCGACGACCCCGCCGGACGTGGTGCGGGCGTTCGCGGCCGCCGTGGCGACCGTGGCGAGCAACAGTGACTGGACGGAGGAGGCCGCGGCGCTCCGGGTCGGCATGACCACGGCCGAGGACCGGTTCGTCGTGACCGACGTGGTGGAGAGCGAGAGCGGCGGCGTGGCCAAGCACAAGATCACGATGTGCCCGGGGACGACGGTCGTCCCCGGAGCCCTCGTCCAGATCGCGCCGTTCGACCCGGCCTCCCTGGCCGCCGGCAGGCGCGCGCCCCGGCCGGCGACCGGGCGCGGCACGAGCGCCGACGACTGCCAGGAGGTCACCTACGACGCCCCGGCGTCCGAGACCTTCGTCACCCACCAGATGGAGGTCGACTGCCTGAGCGTGCTCTTGACCGAAAACGCTCTGGCCGGCGTCCAGCTCGCCCGGAACGCCGAGCTCCTGGGCACCGAGCCCCAGACGGAGTTCATCTACAAGACGCCGCTGGTCCGCTTCACCCAGCCGGTGACCCCGTTCATCGACAACGCGACCCCGGTCGACGTCCCGAGCCAGGTCCAGGCCCCGAGCCCGCCGACCCTGGCCAACTGGATCGACGCCCTGCTCGAGACGCTCCTGGCGAACACCGGTGACCTCGAGACGATCGTCGCGCTCTTCAGGCCGGGCCGGATCGCCACCCCGGCCGGCGACCCGGCGGACGAAGCCATCTACCGCCGCCTCAAGATGGAGACCCGCTTCGCCTACCCGCTGGCCACGGTCGGCGGCGGCACGGCGGAGGACTCCCCCTTCGCCCCCCGGGTGCCGGTCGTCCTCGCCCGCTCCTTCGAGCTCCAGGTCAACGACGGCGGCGCGGCGATCCAGGAGTTCTCGGACGAGTACGCCGCCGGCATCGAAGCCTGGACGACGGCACGGAGCATCGCCCTCGGGACCGACGACCCGCCGGGCGTCCGCCTGGTCTTCGACATCACCCTCTACGGCCAGCTCAGCAAAACCGAGATCCCGGTCCTCCGCCTGCGCGACCTGCGGCTGCCGCTCGAGGTGATCCAGCCGGCCGCCGGGGCGCGCAAGGCGGCCGCAGGGAGCTGAGATCGGGAGGCGCGGCCCCGGAATCGAGAATCCGGTTCCCGGATCTGGGGCCGCCGGGGTCTTCCTCCGACCGGCGGAGGTCTTCGCACCTCCGGCCGCGCCGGCCGTTCGCCTCCTCGCTCCCGAATTCGGGAATCGGCTCGGCGAGACGGTCTCTCGCCAGCGGGCCTGAAAAGCTCTCGAGGTCCCTGGTTGCAGGGAGCTCGGTGCCGGTTCCGCTCGCGCGAAGGTCTGGCACGAAAGCTGCGCTCTATCCCTCCAATCCCACTTCGACGCTCGACTGGATCAGCCGGCACGCGTCGTGTCGCAAGCCGGCGTGAATCCACCAGATGATCAGGCGCATGCCACGCGAACGGCCAAGGAGACCCTGGAAATGAACGGCGACCGGAACCGACGAACCGCCATCGAGATCGCATTGAACCGACTCCTGATCGCGGCGACCGCCGCCCTGGTGCTCGTCACGCTGACACCGGGCGCAGCCGCCGAAACCCTCGACAGCCTCCTCTCGAGCGGCGAGCTGGCCAAGGCCTACAACCCGGAGCTGCTGGACTACCTGCTCGAGGAGGGGAGCGACGAGCTCCCGGAGACGGTGCGGCGCAAGGCCCTCGACCAGCTCGTCACCGCCCTCAAGGCCGACATCGAGATCACGCCGGAGGAGCAGCGGACCGCCGCCCTGGCCGCCGCCGGCGCCGGCATCGCCCAGCTCTTCGGCAACCGGGACGCGAGCGACCTCGGCGACGTGGCCCAGGGAGCCACGCACCAGGTCTGGAGCGGCTGGGTGGACTCCGCCCTCACCCTCCAGCGCGCGGGCTACACGGACGAGGCGAACGCCTTCTTCGAGAAGTGCATCGAGGTGTTTCCGTACTCTGATCTCAAGGGGCGCTGCGCCATCGGGCTGGCCGCCGGCAAGCCGGCCGAGGCGTACGACCGGCTGCTCGCCCTGACGGAAAGTGCCGACCCGGAGGCGATCAAGTCGGCCTTGCGGCTACTCGGCCGGATGGCCGGTTCCGAGGGGTTCCCGGAGAAGCAGCGCGCGGCGGTGGTGGCGCGCCTCGAAGAATTCACCGGCGGAATCAAGAAGGCGACCTACGGCGTGGCGGCCTGCCAGGGGCTGGTCGCGACCGGCGACCCGCGCGCGGTCCCCGTCCTCCAGAAGCTCTCGACCGGCATGCTCAACACCGACTTCTACCCGTGCGCTCGGCGCGGCCTGCTGATCACGTTCGGCAAGCGCGACGTGGTACCGCTGCTCGAAAAAGAGCTCCGCGGGGGCACCTTCTCCACCACCAAACCCTCCGACAGGCTCGCCGCCGCGTCGCTGCTCATCGAGGCGGGCGAAGCGAGCGGCTACTCCTGGGCTGAGCAGCAGCTCCGTCCCAAGAAGGAGTCGAAGCTCAAGCGATTCATGAAGACCGACGACGACAAGGTCGACTTCCGGCCGGCCCTCGTCTCGGTGCTCGTGCGCACCGGCGGCGAGCGGTCGCTGGACGTCCTGCGCACCGGGTTCTCCGCGGCCGAGTCCGGGAGCTGGCTCCAGACCTGGATCGCGATCGGGATGCTCGAGCTCGGCGACACGTCGAAGATCGACCTGGTGCGCCGCGCGCTGAGCAATCCGGACTGGCAGTTCACGACCGTGCGGATCGCCACCGCCCTCGCCAAGCACGACGACCTGTCCGGCATCCCGGCCCTCGAGCGCCTGTACGGTGAGGCGGTCCGAGGCGTCGAGCCGACTCCGGGCAGGGCGATGCTCGCCTACCTCGGGGGCGAAGGAGCGGCCTACGAGGCGGGCAAGGCGAACGCCGAGTGGCGGCTGATCCGCCTCCGGACCCAGATCGCTCACGCCCTCGCCACCATCGACCGGCCCGAGTCCGAGGCCGTGCTGGTCACCATCCTCGACGATCCGGAGCCCTCGGTCCGGGCGAGCGCCGCCTACGCCCTGGCGCGGATGAGCGATCCATCGGCGGCGGCCGGGCTCGTCAAGGCCCTCTCAGTGGACTACGGCTCGATCGGCGGCGCATCCCGCGACCCGGTCGTCCAGGCCCACGTGCTACGCCGGCTCACCGGCCGGTTCGGAGACTCGCCCTCAGCGAAGGAAGGACTCGGGGTCGCCCGCAAGAGCCCGTACCTCTCGGTCCGCTTCCTGGCGCTCAGCCGCTCCGGCGGTTGAGCGCGGGAAGGCCTGGACCCGGGATTCCAGCCTCGGCCGGCACACCAGCACCGTGTAATAGGACGGAGCGCCGCCCTCGAGGTGGGCGAGCTGGTCGCGCTCCGCTTCGATGATCCGGTCGAGCACGGCCTCTCGGCGGCCGGCGCCACCGAGGGCGTCGAGGCGGAGGTGGGGATAGATCACGCTCAGGAAGTTGCCGCCGTAGGGACGCTCCTCGACGACGTCGAACAGGGACCGGACCACCGGGAGGATCTCTGACGACCGGATCGCCTCCGTCGGATCCCGCCAATCGACGGGGAGCTCCAGGTGCGGCCGGCGGCGGACCTCCGGGGGGAGCGAGCGATAGAGGGCGTCCGCCTCGGCCAGCAGGTCGGGATGCCATTCGGACCGCGAGGGACCGACGTACTCGTCGACGTAGAACAGGCCGCCGTCGACGAGCGCGTCCCGCACGGTGCCGAGGCAGTGCTCCAGGGACTCGACGTGGTGGAGCGCCTGGTGGAAGAAGGCGCCGTCGAAGGAAGCCCGGTCCAGCCGGAGCCGGTTGAGGTCGGCCCGCCGGTACGCGAGACCGTCCAGCCCCTCGGCCCGTGCCTGCGCTCGTGCACGCTCGATCGCCCGGCGGGAGAGATCGATTCCGAGGATCTGCCGACCCAGCCCCTTTCTCGCCAGGTCGCGCCCCAGCCGCCCGTCGCCGCAGCCGAGCACCACGCACCGGCCCAAGCGCTCCGCACCGACCAGGCCCTGGAGCCACGCCATCGGCCAGACGTCCGGCGAGCCGGTCACCGACTCGTTGATGAACCGCCGGACCGCCGGCTCCGCCATCCACGTCGTCGGGATTCCGGACGAGAAGGTACGGCCCCAGAACCAGCCGCCGACCAGAGAGCGGAAACGCCCCATGGCAGAGGATCTTAGCCTGCCTCTCGAGAGCCTCTCGTCCGGCCCGACGACTCGGCTGGACGAGAAGGGCTGTCCCCACCGGAATGACCTTGCGATCGCATGGAAACTGCTAGAAGATCGAGCCACCTGCCTTGAAGCAATCGCCACAACGGTACCCGGGCGAGGCATCGGAGCCCGAGGAGGCTGGACTGTCATGAACCGTTCGACTGGAGTCGTCGTCTTGCTCGCCCTCTTCCTCTGGGTGGCCGTCGCGCCGCGCCAGGCCAGCGGCCAGGACGACCCCTTCCCGCTCCGCGGCGCGGTCGCGAGCAAGACCCATGCAGGCCTCGCGGTCCGCGAAGCGCCGCCGGAGGTCACGGCCTTCTCCTACAAGCTGGGCAAACGGATCTGTGGGATCGCCAACGGCTCGGCGTTCACGGCCTTCGATCGGCACCTGGTGGCGAACGGCGAGATCTGGTACCAGGTCGAGATCACCAAGGTCACCCGCGCGCTGGGCGGCACCCCCTGCCCGGCGGTGCCTTTCTCCGGCTGGATGGTCGCCCAGGCCAAGAGCGGCCTCGCGGTCGAGGTCCTGGAGCGCAACGTCGAGGTGCCGGAGCGGCAGGTCTCGGCCCAAGCGTCGGCGGTGGACGACGACTCGACCGAGCCGGAAATCGATCCCTCGACCGTCGTCTTCCTCGCCAAGTACCTGTTCCTGCTCTTCGGAACCGCCCTCGGCGTGGCCGTGGTCGCCATCGAGAAAGCCCGCAAGGTCCGGCCGGCGGAGTGGCTCACCGAGCTCGTCTGGGTGGAGCTCTGCGTGTTGAGCATCGCGAACGTCCTCTTCGTCGTCCTCCTGGTCGACACCAAGTACTCGGCGAGCGACACGGCCGCCCTGGCGACCGGAGGTACCAGCCCGCTGTTCGCGCTGGTCAAGCTGCTCGAAGCGGCCGCCGGAGGCTACGTCGTCCTCGGCTTCGTCCTCACCGTCGTCTGGATGAAGTTCATGTCGTTCGCGGAAGGGCACTGAGTCGAGCCGCCGGAGGCGGGACCCGTACCTCACTCCCAGGCGATGCCGGGAGCTCCTGCCAGGAGCTCCTTTCCGTAGGACGAGGGCGTCTGGAATCCGGGGGCCACGTCGCCCGCGAGCACACGACGGGTGATCTCGCGCAGGCAGTAGGCGGTGAACAGGTACGCCTCGGGCCCCCGAAATGCGACCGACCGCTCTTCGGCCCCGTTCGAGACGATCGCCACGACGGACGTGCTGCCCCGCCGCAGCTGCCGTTCCGACGGCCCTTCCGGCAGGAACCGGAGCAGGTGGCGCAGGATCAGGTCGCGCAGCCAGAGCAGCCGGCCTTGCATCATCTGGACGACGAAGCCCGGAAAGGTGGAGTAGGTCTCGATGGTCTCGATGCCGGTGGACAGCCAGGCCGTCACCAGATCGGCCCGCCAGGGGTTGTAGACCGCGGTGAAGGTCTTGCCCGCGACCGAGAGCTCCCTAGACGATTCGGCCGGCGCGGCCGGCACCAGCTCGCCGCCGACCCGCCGCACTCCGGTCCGGTCGATGTCCCGGAGCACGGTCTTCAGGGTGCCACGGGAGGCGCCGCCCTCGGTCGCGTAGAGGATGCGGAGCGTCGTCGCGTCGGGAAGCTCCCGGCTCGCCAGGTACGCCGCGACGTCAGTCGGGACGACACCGAACCCCGCGCCCGGCATGAGCTGGATCCCCGCCTCCCGGGCCTCCTGGTCGAAGGCGTAGGCGGCCTGCATCGGTTCGACCTCGCCCGCGATGTCCAGGTAGTGACACCGGGCACGGAGGCAGGCCTCGATCAGCGGCCTCTGGGTCTGGTCGAACGGCCCGGCGAGATTGATCAGCAGGGCGACGCCGTCCAGGCTGGCCGCGATCTTCCCCGGATCGTCCAGGGGAAAGACCGCGGCCCGGCAACCCAGCTCCTCGGCCAGGGCCCGCACCCGCTCGCTCCTCCCGGCGAGGATCGGCCGGATGCCCTGCCGCACCAGCTCCCGGGCGCACAGCCTCCCCGTGTACCCGGTGGCGCCATAGATCAGGACCTCGTGCATGGTCGACGTGCTCCCGGCACTGCTCGCCGGGCGACCCCGGCCGCAGCTTCCCGCTCGAGCATCGAATGTTTCAGCACTCTAGCGGGCGGTTGCAGGGCCCGTCAACGCAGTCTGCCAGCCGGAACCGCCGGGGTGGGGCCCGGGCTCTACCCACGTCCCGTTCATACAGATTCCGGCACTTGCTTCTTTAGTGGCCATTGCGCCTCGATGGTCATGGGCGAAGCGCGGCATGCCCTTCGCCTCCTGAATTTCTCGTGGAGTGCCTGACCGGCTCCGGTGGAAGCCGTCAGGCGAATGACTCTGGAAACCTCCTCCACCGAGAAGCATCGACTCCCCTGAACGGGGCCTGAGGAGCAACAGAATGTCCAATCACGTCGGCAAGATCGGCCTGTTGGCGGCTCTCGTGCTGTTGATCGCTCATCTCTCCCCTGCCCATGCCGCGCCCATCGCCTTCGAGGAGGCGAGCGGTGCGATCCCCTTCTTCTCCTTCATCGTGCAGGACGGAGGCACCGGGCTCTCCGGTGCCATCTGGTTCGACTACGACCGCGATGGCCGGGTGGACCTCTTCCTCCCCAACGGTGCCGGCCAGTCCAACGCCCTCTACCACAACGACGGCGGCGGGCATTTCACCGACCGCGCCGCCGCGGCCGGGGTCGCGGCCAGCGTCGGCGTCGGCGGTGGCATCGCCGCCGACCTCGACAACGACGGCGACCAGGAGCTGATCCTGATCGGCGACAAGAACGCCTTCACCGTCCCGGGCACGATCAACATCCTGCTCTACCGCAACAACGGCGACGGCACCTTCACCGACGTCACCGCCGGCGCCGGCCTCGTCGGCCTGGACAGCAGCGTCTCGCTCGCCGCGGGCGACTACGACAACGACGGCGACCTCGACCTGTTCGTCGCCGCGCCTGGCAGCGTCATCTTGCAGCGGCAGGACGAGAACCGCCTGTACCGCAACGACGGCAACCTGACCTTCACCGACGTCTCGGCGGCGGCGGGGGTGAACACCGCTCTCGGCGGTTGCGTCGCCACCTTCTCGTACTACGACGACGATCCCTACATCGACCTCTTCGTCGCCAACTGTGGCGACGTGCACTTGGGGCTCACGCCGATGGAGCTGTTCCGCAACAACGGCGACGGCACCTTCACCAACATCGCGCCCTCGGTCGACATGACCGAGACCGGTCTCTTGATGGGCCTCGCCTTCGGCGACTACGACAACGACGGGGACGTGGACCTGTTCGTCTCGAACGCCGGCGTCGCCCCACCGGCCGGCGTGTTCCCTCACCCGTTCTACCGTCACGAGAGCGACGGCACCTACACCAACCTGGCGTCGGCGCTGCACCTCGACCAGTACCGCTGGGGGTGGGGCAACGCGCTGATGGACTTCGACGACGACGGCTACCTGGACCTCTTCTTCACCGGTGCGTTCCCGAGCCCGTTCGATCCGACGGTCTTCCTCGGTCCCAACGGCGAGGGCAACCCGGGCGTGCTCCTGGCCAACAACCACGACGGCACCTTCACCGACGTGTCGTCCGCGCTCGGCCACGACTTCCGCCACGACTTCTCGAGCGGCGTGGCCGCCGCCGATTACGACGATGACGGCTATGAGGACCTGGTGGTGATGGTGACCTTCGCGCCGCCGCTCTCCGCGAGCGGTCAGCCGGTGCTGCTCCACAACCTGGGCGGCAACAACCAGTGGCTCAAGGTGCGCACCGTCGGCACGGTCTCGAACCGCGACGGCGTCGGCGCCCGGGTCACGGTCCACGCCGGCGACCTCAGCCAGCTCCGGGAGGTCTACGCCGGCTCGAGCCTCTCCTCCATGCACTCCCAGACGCTCACCTTCGGCCTCGGCCAGGAGCGCCGGGCGACCGTGGACGTGCTCTGGCCGAGCGGGTACCACAACCGGCTCTACGACGTGCCGGCCAAGAGCAACGTCGCCTTCCCCGAGATCCCGTGCAGCTTCGACGATCCGGGGGTGACCCTGCCCCAGCTCACCCAGTGCATGACGACCGCGCTCCACCAGCTCCGCCAGGCCGGCCTCGTCGAGCCGGGCGTCGGCAACCAACTCCTGGGGAGCGCCGTGCGCGCCTGGCACGAAACCCACTGACGCCGCCGTCCGCGGCAACGACCCTTCAGGATCGAGGGCCACCTTCCGGGGTGGCCCTCGGCATTTCAGTGCCGAAGGTAGACCGCGCCCCATCATGCGCACCCCGAACCTACCGATATCGAACCTCTCCGCGGCCCCGGTCATCTCCGCGCTGCTCGCGGACGTCGTCGCCGTGCCCGGCAACCCGCTGGCAGACGTGACGGTGCTCCAGCACGTCACCTTCGTCATGCAGGGCGGCAAGGTCTTCCGCGACGGTCTGCTGCGCGGCGACCCGGGCGGGATTCCCCTGGAGCTGCTGCACGAAGCCCACGGCGAGCAGTCGCCCGCCGTGGGCTCGCATCGGTCCGTCCAATCCGGATCGGATCAGTACGGGAAGCAGATCGGATAGCCGTACGGGGGGCCCCAGGGCGAACAGTAGTTGTTCGGCGGAGGCAGCTCCTGCCAGCAAATCTCCGAGTACGTCGTGTCGGTGATGAGGGTGGTGGTCGAGCTACCGTCGCACTGGGTGACCGTGCGCCAGACCCTGAGCCTCAGGGTTCGATATGCAAGCTGATGGACGGCACCGGTGCCGGCGAAGAAGCCGAGGAAGCACCCGTACTGGTTGTAGTAGCTGATGCCGAGGATGGTCGTGGTGCTCGTGTCTTTGGTCGTCGGGCAGACCGGGCAGCTCAGCACGCAGTCGTCGTAGTAGGTCTCGCAGTACTCGCAGCTCCCTCGCGGATCGCATCGGTTCACATAGCAGTCGTACCGCTCGTCGTCGCAGTGCTGGACGCACTCGGGATCGCGCCCGTCTTCGTACGACTTCGTCGCCAGCCGGTTCGGCCGGGTTCCGACCAGAACGTCCAGGCGCCGCGGTGTCCCCACGGGCAGGTCGGCCGGAGGCGTCAGCGTGGCGGTCTCCTGCTCGAGATTGGAGAGCGAGATCTCTTCGAGAAGCTGGCCGTCGAGGGAGAGGTCGATCCAGACGCTTCCAGGGTTCGCGGCCTCCAGCTTCTCCAGGAGCTCCCGCTGGTTGACGGGCTCCGCCACCAGCTCGACCACACCACCGTCGGCCAGGCCCGCCGGCAGCTCGATCTCCTGCCGGACCACGGGCTTGTCGTTCGCCCGGATCTCGACCTTCAGGACCGAGGCGTGGTCCGCCGGAAGCCCATCAGGCAGCGAGAAAAGGAGCGGCGGCGTGGCCTCGAGCGACGCGCCCGGAACCGCATCCAGGCTCTGCCGCCAGCGCGCGTCGACTCCCGGCGCGAGCTCCGCGGCGTGGGCGACGCTCCAACTCGTCGCGAGGATCAGGAGACAGACAACCACCAGGCGGCACGGGAAACGCGTTCCCTCGTTCATCACCCTTCCTCCTTGGATACACAGCATCCAGTAGTTTCGCGATCATTCGCTAGCGAGAAAGCTTAGCGATGACGCCGGAGGAAACAACCGTCCGGGAACACGGTTTTCGGCCCACCCCGCCGACCGGGACGCGCCCGCGGAGTGCCCGCCCGGCCACCTGTCTCTTTCGCAAGGGCTGCGCGCACTGCGCCTAGTGTGGGGCTCGAAGGCTGGTCTCCGAGCCCTTTCGAACCTGTCAAGGAGAAACCATGAGAGCGAGAATCGTCCTCGTCGCGTTGGTCATCGCCGTGGCTCTGGCCGCTGTGGCGTACGCCGGCGGCACCACCCAGTCGGCGGCACCGGCCGCCACGCCGGCGGTCTGCCCCGCCTCGTCGCCGGCGCCCAACGCCGGCGCCCAGCTGCCGGCCCTGGCGCCCCTGCCGATCGAGACAAGCCTCCCCTGCTTCGCCTACGGCGCTTGCCTGCCCTGTCCGGACGGCACCGCCCAGCCCTGCCTGATCGTCCAGTGCGGAACGCAGAAGACGACCAGTTGCGGTACCTGCACTCCGGACTGCGTCCCGCCGCCAGGTTGACGGTCGGAGGAAACTGTCGCGCTCACCGTGGTCCGTCAACCTTCAATGGACAGGGCATCCGTCGATTGAAGGTTGACGGACCACTATCGCGTGAGCGCGACGAGGCCCTGGGTCCAGGGCACCAGCTTGTCGATCAGGATGAAGCCGAAGGTCGCGAGGTAGAGCAGGCGCACCGCGCGGCGTTCGGGCTCGAGCTGGGCCACCCCCATGATGGTCAGGAGCCAGCCGAAGCCCGCGATGCTGGCGAACGGGTAGGTCATCCAGCAGAAGAACAGCAGCATCCAGTCGCGCAAGAAGGCGATCCGCAGGCGCCGCCGGAGCAGAAAGAGGATCGCCACCGCGGTCTCGACCAGCGCGGTCCACCAGGTGGCGACGTAGGAGAACACCACCTGTTGATGGGGCTCGGTGAGCTGGACGGCGGTCAGGCCCAGCTTCCCCTCGCCGAGCTGGCGCAGCAGCGCCACATTGTGCCGGTACGTCTCCGCCGTCACGCCTCCGGCCAGGAGCGAAAGCTCCCGGAAGCGCTGGTCGGCGAGGAGGGTGGCCCGGAAGAAGTGCCCGTTCATGAAGTCGGGCGACAGGACCACCTTCCAGAGCACCGCCAACGCGAAGACGAGCCCCAACATCCAGCGCGCATTGGTCGCCAGGGTCTCACCCCGCTCGTCGCTGAAGGCGATGGAGCAGCCGAGGGCGAGGCACCAGTAGACGAGCAGGTAGGCGTGGTTGTCGATGAAGCTCCACGCCGGGATCACCCAGGACGCGACCGCCAACGCGAACAGGAACCAGAAGCCGGCGCGGCGGACGAGCCAGGGCACCAGGAGCCCGCAGGAGGCCATGAGCAGCACCGGCACATGGGCCCACCAGGGCCCCAGCGGTCGGACCATGAAGTAAACCAGGGTCAGCCGGGCCGCGAGATCGAAGGAATCGATCTCCACGAGCGACGCCGCGAGGCGCCGCCACCACGGTTCACGGGTTTCAGGGCGCGCCATGATCGAGCTCGTAGCGGACGCTTCGCCAGGGGCGAACCGAAAGGGTCGTGGTGGCGGGGTCGAAAGCGGTCTTCCAGACTTCCACCCGAACGGCGCGAACGGTCCGCTTCCCGGGGCGGAGCCGGGCCGCGACCCGACGGGCGAGACCTTCCAGGCGGCCGTCGGTGGGCAGGCAGCCAGCGGCATAGGCCGGGCCGCCCAGATCCTCCGGCAGCTTCAGCCGCCGCTCCCAACCGTCGCCGACGGCGTAGACCCGCACCGGCCGGAACGAGGAGCTGTCGAGGGTCGAGAACATCCCGAACCCTCCCCCTCGCCACGGCGTCAGGACCCAGAGCTTGGCCAGCGGGACCTGGACCGCCGCCACCGCCAGCAGCAGATAGAGGGCCAGGAAGCGCAGGGGATTCTTCCGGCGCCGAGAAGCTCGGCCGGCAGCCCCCCCTGCGGTTCGGGCGTCTGAGGTTCGGGCCATCGTGTTTCGCGCTCCGGGAGGGGATTCCATCACACCCCGGGGCCGAGCCGATGAAGTTATGCCCAACCGTCTGTTGACACCGCCCGACCTCGCCTAGATACTCCATCATCTCGCTTACAAATGGATGGAATCCAAGGGGGACGTTCGTGTATCGATCTGCGTTGGCGCGGCCAGAGGACTGGGGCCTTGTTCGAAAGACATTGGGCTGGGGCCTGGTGCTCTTCCTCCTGAGTGGAGTGGCTACCGTGCCCGAGCTCTGGGCGGCGACCTTCTACGTCAACGCGACGACCGGCGACGACGGCCGGACGCCCGCCACGGCCCAGGACAGCTCGACGCCATGGAGGACGCTGACCCACGCCCTGGCGAATGTGGCGAGCGGCGACGACGTCCAGGTGGCCTCGGGCACCTACAACCAGGCGCTGGGTGAGTCCTACCCCCTGGCGCTCCAGAGCGGGGTCGCCATCCAGGGCGCCGGCAAGGCGACGACGACCCTCTCGGCGCCGGCGGGTGAGCCGGTCTTCGAGGACATCGACACCCCCCTCGCCTCGGGCACCACCCTCACCGGCTTCACGCTGACCCACGACGGTCCGTCGATGAGCCAGAGCCTGGTCCACCTGATGCCGACCTCGGTGGCGATGGCGCCGTCCATCGACGACAACGCCTTCGTTCCTCTCGACAACACGGAGTACGGCATCTACGTCGACACCGACGCGGAGTCGCCGGCCGCGCGCAGCTACGGCGGCACGATCAGCAACAACACCTTCGACGGCTTCTACGTCGGGCTCTACATCTCGGCAGACCTCGAGGCGGAGCCCGGCGGCAGCTACATCCTCTCGCCGACGATCACCGGCAACACGTTCACCGGCAACGCCGCCGCCATGGCCATCTCCCTGGACGACTACGAGGGGACCTCGTTCCGGGACACGACGAAGATCGTCGACAACGTGGCGACCGGGTCGCTGGAGCACGACGTCTACTATTACGCCGACCTCGAGACCGGCAACGCCACCGCGCAGCCGCTGATCTCGGGCAACAGCTTCACCGGCGCGGGGAGCGACAGCATCTCGATGACGATCGAGACGCTGGGCGCCTACTACCCGTCGCCCTCGGGCATCGACCTCGCGACCGGCTCGCCGACGATCACCAACAACACAATCGGCCATCCCAGCGGGAACGGGATCTACGTCGATTACTCCTACGCCACCAGCTCAGTGGTCATGCACCCCGAGATCAGCGGCAACCACGTCACGATGCCCGGCGTCGACGGCATCTATTTCCAGATCTTCGAGGAGTTCGGCGCCGACCCGGCCGATGTTCAGATCACCATCGCCAACAACTCGGTGACCGACGCCGACCTCGACGGCATCCACCTGAGCGGCACCTCGCTCGACGAGTACCCTACCTTCACCAATGGGACGACGACGATCGCCGGCAACGTGATCGACGATCCCGGCTCGACGGGGATCATCGACGCCTTCGAATACGACGACGACGCCTACGGGACCCTGAGCCGGGTGATCTCCGGCAACACGGTGACCCACGGGAACGGTAGCGACGGCATCTTCGCCTATGGCGACTCCCAAGACAGTCTCGATGCCGCCAACCTCGAGATCCGCGACAACGTGGTCGACGGGGGCTTCGGCCACGGCATCCACTTCGACTACGACGACTGGCCGGAGGGAAGCCGGGTCCTGGCGACCTGCAACACGGTGACCAACAACGTCGTGGGCTTCCTGGTGTCGGGCAGCTCCACCTCGGCGAGCGAGACGGCGGACCTCGGGGGCGGCGGCAGCGGCTCGCCGGGTCGCAACTCCCTGTTCGACAACACGACCGACCTGGCGGCCCAGGCGGACAACGTCTCCGCCCAGAGCAACTGGTGGGGAACGACCAACGTCCCGACCATCTTGAGTCACATCGGCGGTGCCTACGCCGGCGGCGTGAACTTCTCCAACTTCCTCTCAGGGCCGCCCAGCGTCACCGCGGCCAACGACCTGACCGCCTCCCTCTCCGGAGACGTGATCACCTACACCGCGACCATCGAAGGGACCGGCAACTGCGGCTGCGCCAGCAGCACGTTCACGGCACCGACGCCGGCCCACACGACGACCGTCCCCGATTCGGTGGCGGTCTCAGGGGCCACGGGCCCCTCGGTCCAAGGGGAGGACCCGGTGGAGGTCCTGGTGGGCGCGCTCGGCGCGGGCGAGATGGTGACCGTGAGCTGGAGCGTCCAGATCGACCCCGGCTACAAGGGCGACATCTCCGAGCAGGCGAGCTTCGGCTGCACCCAGCTCGCCGCCGACGTGGCGAGCGACGATCCCTCGACACCACCGGGCGGCGATCCCACGATCATCAGCAACGTCTCGGTGCTCGACGTCCCGACCCTCCAGGACGCGGGGCTCGCGACCCTCATCGTGCTGCTGCTCCTGACCGGGTGGTTCATGGTGGAGGACAGGCGCCGGCGTCTGCTCCTGATGCTGGTCCTCGGGCTCTCCCTGGGCGCCCTCGGAGTGCGGGCGGCGGTCCGGGGGCCGGCGGCCTCCGCACAGAACCCGGTGCACACCGCGAAGGGGGGCGCAAAGACTGCCGCGACGCACGGATCCCGGCGCCCGGAGGCGATCGCCCGGGCCGAGCAGGCACGCCTCGCCCGGCACTCGATCCGCGCGGCGACGTTCTCGCGGCTTGCCGTTCAGGGCAAGACCGTCCGCCTGGCGCTCGCCGACGGGACGACGTTCACCGTTCCCAAGGGCCACCTCCAGGTCCGCCCGCAGCGGCTCGCCCCGGGAGCGGATCGAGGGATGTCTCGCCAGGAAAGGCGCGCCCTGCTTCGCCAGCGGATCGAGTCGAAACGGCTCGAAAGCCTCCGGCCGGGGCAAGCCCTGGTGGTCAAGGCTCGCTACGCCCCCGACGGCTCGGTGCGCGGCGTCACCCTGCGGCCCGCGGCCGACCTGGCGGCGGCCGAGGCCGAGGTCGCCCGCGTGCAGTCGGTCCGCGCCGCGCGCCGGGCAGGAGCGGCGCGGGCTTCGGGCCGCTGAGCCCCTCGAGTATCCGCGCTTTCCCTACGGCCCGTCCGGTGTTCCGGGCGGGCCGTTCGCTTGGTAGACTCCTCGCCCCCTCTCCCAGACGAATGCGCAGAGCCCTCCGTTTCCCGGTCGCCCTCCCGCTGCTCCTACTCCTCGGGGCCGTCGCCGGCTGTGGCGGCTCGTCCCGTCCCAACGTCCTCCTGGTGACCTTCGACACCACGCGCTGGGACCACATGGGCTACGCCACCGGGCGTAAGGGCTTGACCCCCATGCTCGACGCCATGGCCGCGCGCGGCACCTGGTTCTCCGACGCGGTCACCGTGGCGCCGCTCACCCTGGTCTCCCACACCAGCATCATGACCGGCCTCTACCCGCCCCACCACGGGGTGCGCGACAACGGCATCTACTCCGTGCCGGAGCGGGACGAGACCCTGGCCGAGCGCCTGCGGGACGCCGGTTACGCTACCCACGCGGTGGTCTCCTCGTTCGTCCTGGACAGCCAGTTCGGCCTCGACCAGGGGTTCCAGAGCTACGACGACGACCTCTCCGGCGGGCCCCAGCAGATCCAGTTCATGTTCAAGGAGATCAAGGCGGCGCAGACGTCGGCCAAGGCGGTGCGCTGGCTGGAGCAGGAGCGGCCCACCGACCGGCCCTTCTTCCTCTGGGTCCACTTCTTCGACCCCCACGCCAACTACGATCCCCCCGCCGACGTGGCGAAGCTCTTTCCGAACGACCCCTACAGCGGCGAGATCCACTACGCGGACCGCGAGCTCGGGCGGATTCTCAAGTCCCTCGACGACTCCGGGCTGCTGGCCAACACCCTCTTCGTCTTCACCGCCGACCACGGCGACAGCCTGGGCGAGCACGGCGAGACGACCCACGGCATCTTCGTCTACAACTCGACCACCCAGGTGCCCATGCTCCTCGCCGGCCCCGGGGTGCCCGCCGGGCGCCGGGTCGACTCCCTGGCGCGCACCGTCGACCTCGAGCCGACCATCCTGGAGCTCCTCGGGCTGCCGCCGGCCGAGGGCCTCGACGGGCGGACGCTCTCCCCTCTCTGGAGCGGCCGGGAGCCGGACGACCGGGTGGCCTACATGGAGGCACTGACGCCGGTCTTGAACTTCGGCTGGGCGCCGCTCCGGGCGCTCAGAACCGCGAGCTGGAAGGTGATCGACTCGCCGCGGCCGGAGGCCTACGACGAAGCCCACGATCCGGAGGAGAGCCGGAACCTGGCCGGCGCCGGAGCCGAAGAGCCGGCCCCGGCCCGGGAGCTGGCGACCAAGCTCGCCGGGTACGCCGCCTCCGACCCGTTCGAGCACGGCGAGCAGCAGCCGGGGCAGGTACCCCAGGAGACCCGCCAGAAGCTCGCCGCCCTCGGCTACCTGAGCGGCCGGGTCGACCCGCCGCCGGTCGGCCCCGCCGAGGAGCGGCCCGACCCGAAAGACCGGATCGAGGTCTGGAACCGCTTCGAGGAGGCGCAGTCTCTGATCCGCATCGGCGACTACCAGGCCGCCGCCGACCGGTTCGAGACCCTGCTCGCGGGAGACCCCGAGAACGAGATGGCCATGCTCTCCTACGCCCAGGCCCTCGCCCGCCTCGGGCGCAAGGACGACGCCCTCGCGGTCTACCGACAGGTCATCGGCCTCGATCCCGGCCGCGACACCGCCTTCCTCGGCTCCGCGCGGCTGCTCCAGGACCGGGGCGATTACGCCGAGGCGCTGCCACTCATCCAGCACGTGCTCGAGATGGAGCCCAAGGACCCGAACGGCTACACCGCCATGGGCGACCTCCTCCTGGCGCAGCAGAAGTTCCAGGAGGCGGAGACCTGGTTCCGGCGCGCCATGGACGTGGACCCCAACTCCATGCTCGCCGCCTCGGGCCTCGGCAACTGCCTCAACCGGGCCGGCCGGGTCGAAGAGGCCGCCCGGGTGCTCCGGACCGCCTACGACCGCGATCCCACCAACGAAGCGGTGGCCTACAACCTGGGAGTCGTCGCCGAGCATCTGGGCGAGCTGGACGCGGCGCTCGAGCTCTACCGGCACACGATCGAGCTCGACGCCGAGAGCTCCATGGCCTGGAACAACCTGGGCTCCCTCCTCGACCGTTCCGGCCGGCGCCGGGAAGCGCTCCAGGCGATCGCCAAGGCCCACGACCTCGATCCGGAGAACGTGGAGGCGAGCTACAACCTGGGGTCGCTCCTGGCGCGCCAGGGCAGACCGGGCGAAGCGCTCCCGCTCCTCGACGCCGCGATCGCCGCGCGCCCCGACCTGGTGCAGGCGCAGGTCGCGCGCGCCGACGCCCTGGCCCATCTCGGCCGGATTCCCGAGGCTCTCGCCGCCTGGCGGAAGATCGCGGCCACTCGGCCCGCTCGGCCCGCCGCCTGGCTCCAGGTGGCCCGCCTGGAGCTGGCGAGCGGCGACCGCGCGAAGGCCAGGGAGGCGTTGCAGCGGGCGCTGGCGACGGGCGGCGACAAGGCGCGCCAGGCGGCCGCCCGGGACCCGAAGCTCCAGGCCCTCCTACGCGCCGCTTCGCCCTGATCGATCTGCGCTCCAAAGCCTCACTCTCTGCGTCGAACGCGGCCCGGCTCTTGACAGCCGGCGTGATCGCTGCGAGCACCCAACGGCACGGTGCAACTGCGAGGCTCAGCGCTCGCGGGCTGCGAGCCAGGGCACGCCACGGTAGGAATCCGCCACGACCCAGGCGGCGGCCGTCAACGCCACGGAGACGGTGGCCTCGCTCCACTGGGAGGCGCTGGCGCCGGTTGCGAGAACCGGCCCCCAGACGAGCAGGGTGAACAGCCCGAGCTCCACCGCCGAGAGCACGGCCGCGAGCCGCGCCAGCACGCCGAAGAGCACCGCCAGGCCCGCCGCGATGAGGGCGCAGCCGGTGAAGATCGCCCAGGCCAGGTGCCCCGGCAGCCAGTTGGGCACCATGGAGACGGTGCGATCGAGGTAGGTGAAGTGCGCGATGCCGATGGGGATCAGGGCCAGGCCATAGAGGGCCCTCGCCAGGCGTAGACCCCCGGAGCCGCTGGCGAACCCGGGGCGCTGCCCGTCCCGGTCTCCGACGAGCTTCACGTACAGCACCCAGGCGGCCGCCGCCATCACCGCCGCCTTGCAGGCCGCCCAGGCCACCCCCATCGTGGGCGAGAGGAAGAGGAGCGGTACGCGTAGCAGCAGCAGCCAGGCCAGAAGGCAGGCGACCAGCACCCGGGAGGCGATGGCGGCCGTGCGGTGCCAGAGCAAGCCGAGGCCGGAGCCCAGCAAGACGAGAGCGCAAAGATAAACCAGCGCTTGTCTGGCGGGCAGGCCCGTGGGAACGGGTATCCAGATCGGGGAGAACGCGCCCTGGATCAGGCTCGTGAGCCCGGCACCGGCCAGGAAGAGGGCAAAGACCACGTGACTCAGGCTCGGGATGCTCACCGTCCCCCCGCCCACACTCGTCGATTCGACCATCGCATCGCCTGCGTCGCCCATCTTCCGCCTCCCCCTCTCAAGGTCTCGGCCTCCAGGGCCGGGGCGGATGTTCTCACGATCGAGGAGGGGTCAGCCCTCGGAAGCGCCCCCCGAGAAGACGGGAAGCTCCGCAACGCCGGGCGGAACCTCCTTCCTGCGATAGGTCAGGAGCAGCATGCCGAAGAAGAGGGGGACGAAAGAGACGAGTTGGAACCCCGTCGGGGCGGTCCCCAGGATCAACCATGCGAGCAGGAGGGTCAGCAGCGGCTCGAAGCCGCACATCGCATCTGCCTTGGTCACCGAGATACGGTGGATGCCCTCGATCCAGAAGATCTTGGAAAGGCCGAAAAGAACGAAACCGTTGATCGCCACCGCGACCCAGACCGAGCGCAAGGCGGCGGGGGAGATGGAGTTGCCGAGGAGATAGGCCAGGAAGAGGATCACCGGCGCGTGCATGATGCTGCGCAAGAACATCATCGTTTCGCTGGAGATCTCTTTGCGGGCCTTCTGCTGGAAATAGTTGCCGAGCGGCGCCATGGCCGTACCGGCGAGGATCAGCATGTCTCCGGGATTGATCCGTTGAGCGTTCGGCAGGAGCACGATCGCGGCGCCGAGAAGCATCAGCAGCGCCCCCAGGATGTACCGTTTCGCAAAATATTGCCGGTGCCAGACGTTGAAGAGGAGGAACGAGTAAAAGACCTCGGTCAACGAGATCAGGCTCGCGTTGCCCGGGCTGGTGAACTGGAGGCCGAAGAAGAGGAAGCCGTAGTACAGGCCGATGAAGAGCGAAATCCAGACCATGTAGCCGAGCGCCGTGCGGTTCTTAAGCTCACCCCACTTCTTCCGCTTGGCGATGAGCGCCGCAAAGAAGATCCCCGCAAGAAGCGTCGTCCACCCCAGGGAAACGAGCGGCGCGGTTCCCGCGAGGGACAGGGCGGTGATGATCGGAAAGATGCTCCAGAGAACACCCCCCGCGGCGATGAACAGCTCCCCCTTGCGCTCCTCGGTCATCGCGCGATTGTAGACGGTCGGATGGAGGCCCTGTGGCTCGGTCGCCCGGCCCGCTGGCCTGAGGACGCCGTCAGTGAGCCCGCGACCTGCCCGCTCGAGGACGGCTGCTTCCTGGAAGCCGCGGCTCCAGGCGTTTTGCCGCGGCGTTACCCGGGTCGAGCGCCAGGGCGTGGTCGAGGGCCTTGCGCGCAGCCCGCGGGTGGTCCCGCCCGATCTCGAGCCTGGCGATGGCGACCAGGGGCTCCGGCAGGTCCGGCGCCACCCGGTGCGCGCGCCGGTAGAGGCGTAGGGCCTTCCTGGCGTTTCCCGATTCCAGCTCCAGGTCACCGCGCGCGATGAGGACGAAGGGCGTCGCGCCGGAGAGATCGGCCGCCTTGAGCGCCGAAGCGGCCTCGTCCTCGCGACCGAGGGCGTGGTAGAGGCTGGCCAGGTTGTTAAGGATCGTCGCGTTGCCCGGGTCGATCTCCAGCGCGCGACGATAGGTGTCGAGCGCCCCCTCCGCGTCTCCGCCCATCCGCCGTGCGACCCCGAGGTTGGCGTAGAGCGCGGTGAAGTCGGGAGCCAGGCGGACGGCCAGCTCCAGATCCTCCGTCGCCTCCCGGACCTGGTGGCTCCGGAGCTTGTCGGTCCCCCAGTTGTTGAGGTAGATGGCGCTCAGCCAGACGTCGTCGAGCACCCGGAACCCGGCAATCGGACGGCCTCCCTCCCGGGCGAAGTCGTAGACGGTGACGCGGTCGGGCTCGGGGAGGGCGGCCACCATGTGGTTGTTGACCACCACGAAGCCTTCCTGCCGCTCCGCCTGCGCCTGCTCGAGCAGCGCCGCCCGCACCGGAATGCCCACGGCGCGGCCGAGAGCGACGAACAGGCTGGTGTAAGAGACACAGTTGCCGCGCCGGAGACGGAAGGTCTCCTCGGCACCATAGGTGGCGGTCGGGTCGTAGACGAAGTGGAAGCGCGGGCCGGCCAAGAGCTCCTGCAGCCGGCCCAGGCGCTGCCGCGCACTGCCCTCCCCCATCGCGGCCCGGGCGAACGCGGCCATCTCCTCGGAATACGTGACGGGGTCGACCACCTCCCGCGGATCCACCCCCAGGTGACGGACCTCCCGCAGCCAGACCTGATGGAAGGTCGCTCCCGACGCGCAACCGCCCAGGGGCAGCGCGAGAACGGCCGCCACCGCGACCCAGAGCCGGCTCCTGGGAGACCTGCGAACCATGGATTTGCCTCGAGCAAGCACAGGCTAACGGAACGGCGGCCAGGGCGGCAACGGCAGGCGGGGGCCCACCCGAACCGGCGCCCGCCTCGAGGCTCGAGCCAGAGAGGATTCGAACCCCCAACCTTCTGATCCTTAACCAGGATGCCGGGATTAACGCGGGACGATCCTCGACATGGCAAGTGGGGACCTCTTCGTACCTTCCGAGGGGAGGGAAGCCGACGTACCGCGCAGCTTCCTGGACGCCCCTTCCCCCCGCAATGAGAAACGGTCTCGGTGAATTCTCCACGTATGTACTGAGAGAGAGGAGACTCCGTGACCGATCGACCCAGGCGTCCCATGCTCCCCTCCATCCTGTGGATCCGGTGGATTTCGTGGATGATCCTCCTGACGTCAGGGGCCGTACTCGCTGCGCTCGCCGCCGCCCCACACGAGCCGGTGGAGATCACCGGCCAGGTAATAGACGAGGCGGGCGCGCCCCTGGCCGGCGCCCGGGTGGCGCTCTATCCGGCGACGTCGCCGTCGGAGCGCGGGGTTCTGTGGCTCGCAGGCCGGCAGTACCCGGAGCCGTCCGCCCGGACCCTCACCGGCGCGGACGGCGGCTACCGCCTGGTCGTCCCGGACTCCGGCGGACTTCTCTGGACGGTGGTCGCCGGGACGGAGGCCCACGTCTCCATGGAGCGCGACGTCGGGCCGCTCTTCGACTCGACGCGCCTGGAGGCGGTCCGCCTGGTGGCCCGGGTGCCGACCTCCGTGCGGGTTGTGGGGCCGGCGGGCGAGTCGGTGCCGGGCGCGGCGGTCTTGCTGCGGATCTCGCCGCAGGCTCGAAGGATCACCCAGGGACGAGATTCGTGGCGGCCGCCGGTGGCCCGCGTGGCGCGTACAGGGAAGGACGGCCGCGCGGAGCTCGCACGGGCCGAGGGTGAGCACGGGTGGCTGCAGGCGGTGGCTCCGGGGCGGCTGGCGGTCACCAAGCTCGTCGGGGCACGGACGGAGATCACGCTCCCCGCCGCCGCCGGCCGCTCCCTGCGCGTGGTCGATGCGGACGGCCAG
>Ga0210144_1000248_pt1 | contig 31601 bp, 29 predicted proteins | sample Muzzi_PWA_D2_FD_185532 | JGI IMG/M metagenome (GOLD analysis project Ga0210144, IMG submission 185532) | Wetland microbial communities from San Francisco Bay, California, USA, that impact long-term carbon sequestration - Muzzi_PWA_D2 (SPAdes) | ecosystem: Environmental > Aquatic > Marine >...
CACGCCGAGCGGCCGCCGCCGGCCGCCGGTCGCGCCCGCCGAGAGCGCGATCGGCAGCACCGGCAGCACGCAGGGCGAGAGCGCCGTCGCGGCTCCGGCCACGAAGCCGAACAGGATCAGCAGTGCCATGCGCCCGAGCTTGGCAGCTCGGGATTACAGGGAGGTGACGGCTTCGAGCTACCGCCGACGGGGAGGTTCAGCCAGCGGGGCGGGCGGTGACCGAGGCCTGCGGGCGACCGGCGACATCTGCGCAGCGGCCCTCCGCTTCGCCGATCCCGTAGTGGGCGCCGATCGCCAGCTCGTGCTCGCGCAGCAGCGGGCGGGCCGGGTCGACGGTCGGCGCGGAGCCCAACGCCCGGCGCGGCAGGGCGATCCAGACGCGGCCGGCGGCGGCGGCGCACTCGCGCAGCGGGACCGCCACCGCGGCGCCCCGGCGGCGGCCCAGGAGCCGGCGCTGCCCGAGCGCGACGACCAGCCAGGCAGGCGCGCCGTCGCCGGCGTCGGCGAAGACGCCGTGCACCCGCCCGACCCGCGCCCCTTCGAGATCGTCGACCTCGAAGCCGACCCAGCGGATCGCCTCCTCGAGGGGCGGCGGCGCGGCTGGCGGCGCCTCAGCCATCGACCTGCTCCTCCAGCAGCGCGCCGGCGGCGCTCGCCGGATCCAGCTCGCGCCGCACCACGCGGTCCAGCAGCGCGGCGACTTCGGGGTCGTCGGCGACCGTCGCCTCCAGCCGCCGCCGCATCCGCGACGCGGCGATCCCCAGCACCTCGTTGCGCAGGTTGCGGGCGCGGCGCTCCTCGAGCGTCCCCTCGGCTTCGATGTGGGCGCGGTGCTCGTCGATCTTCTCCGCCAGCTCCGCCACCCCCTCGCCGCGCGCCGCCTCGGTTCGCAGGATCGGAACCTGCCAGCCGCCGGGCCGCTCGGAGAGCGAGAGCACGCTGCGGACCTCGCGCACCATCGTGTCGGTCATCGGGTGGTCCGCCTTGTTGACGACGATCAGGTCGGGGATCTCCATCACCCCCGCCTTCAGCGCCTGGATCGAGTCGCCCGAGCCGGGCATCAGCGCCAGCACGATCGTGTCGGCGTGGTCGACGATGTCGATCTCCGCCTGGCCCACCCCGACCGTCTCGATCAGCACGTCGTCCTTGCCGGCCGCGTCCATCGCCAGCGCGACCTGCAGCGCCGCCTCCGAGAGGCCGCCGAGGGCGCCGCGCGAGGCCATCGAGCGGATGAACACGCCGGGGTCGAGGAAGTGCTCGGAGAGGCGGATCCGGTCGCCCAGCAGGGCGCCGCGCGTAAACGGGCTGGAGGGGTCGATCGAGAGCACCGCGACCCCCCGCTCGGACTTGCGCAGCTCCACGGTCAGCGCCCCGATCAGGGTGCTCTTGCCGACCCCGGGCGGGCCGGTGAAGCCGACGATCCGCGCCCGGCCGGTGCGCGGGTAGACCTCGCGGACCAGCTCCCAGCCGGCCGGGTCGTCGGACTCGATAAGGGTGATCGCCCGCGCCAGCGCCCGCTTGTCGCCGGCGACGAGGCGCTCGGCGAGCGAGGCCGATTTCGCGGCTCCTGGCACTTACATTGCCTCCCGCTCCGCTCGCGGCGCGAAGAACCAGATACCCGGCAACCTCACCCTCGCTCCGCACGGGTTCGGTGGCACGCTTGCTCGCTCCGTGCTCACAGAGGCCAGTCTAAAGTCCTGGCCGCCGTGATCCGCTTCCTCCGCTTTTGCGCCCGCAACCGGATGCTGACGCCGAAATACGCGCTGCTGGCGCTGCGCTACCTGCGGCGGCGCCTGCTCACCCCGGCCGGCTGGCGCTGGCGCACCGACGGGCCGCTCTTCCTCGGCAGCGGGCTCGAACTGCACATCGCCCGCCGCGGCCGGGTCGAGTTCGGCCGCTTCGTCTGGCTCGGCCACGGCACGAAGATCCGCTGCCACGAGGGCGTGGTCGAGATCGGCGCCAAGACGGTGCTCGGCCAGGAGTGCACGATCTCCGCCTACCGCCGGGTGCGGATCGGCGAGCAGTGCGTGATCGCCGACCGGGCGATGTTCATCGACTTCGACCACGGCGTGGTCGAGGTCGAGCGCCCGATCCGCAAGCAGGGCATCTACACGCGCGAGGTCGAGGTCGGCTCCAACGTCTGGATCGGCTACGGCGCCTGCATCCTGCGCGGCGTCAGGGTCGGCGACAACTCGATCGTCGGCACCGGCTCGGTGGTCACCAAGGACGTCCCCGCCAACGCGGTCGTCGCCGGCGTCCCGGCCGAGGTGATCCGCATGCGCGAGGCGCCCAAGGACCTGCGCTGGACCGATCCGGTCGAGCCCTAGGCCATCTGCGTTCCGAGCCCGTTGGTATCATTTTGTCTGTAATACAGGGGAATCCCGCTGCGTGTAAGGGCTCGGCGTATGGAGGACGAGGGGCCGGAGCCAGCCGAGCCGGAGCCGGGCTGAGCGGAGCGCTCAGGCGCGGCTCGCCTCGCCGACCAGCTCGGCGTAGACGGCGGCCGTCTGCTCGGCGACGTCGGCCCAGTCGAAGCGGCGCAGGTGCTCGTAGGCTTCGGCGACGAGGCGGTGACCCAGCTCGTCGTCGCGGAGCACCCGGATCGCCACCTCGGCGAGCGCTTCGGGGTCGTGCGAGCGGAAGCGAAGGCCGACCTCCTCATGGGGGACGACCTCGCGCAGGCCGCCGGTGTCGGCGACGATGCAGGGGCATTCGGAGGCCATCGCCTCCAGCGCCACCAGGCCGAACGGCTCGTAGATCGAGGGGACGACGGTGAGGTCGGCGATCCGGTAGAGCGAGTGCAGCACGTCATCGCCGATCCAGCCGAGGAATGTGCCGTGCTCCATCAGGCCCAGCTCCTCCGCCTGCTTGTGCAGCTCGGCCTCGTGGGTGCCCGAGCCGGCGACCAGGAAGCGCGTACCGGGCGCCTCCTCGATCACCTGCGGCATCGCCTCCAGCGCCAGCTGGAAGCCCTTCTCGTAGACCAGCCGCCCGATCAGCAGCACCAGCTTCTCCTGCGGTGCGGCGAACTCGGCCCGCAGCCGGCGCAGCTCGGCCGGGTCCTGCGGCTGCAGGTCTTCGGGGTCGATCCCGTTCGGGATCACGACGATCCGCTCCTCCTCGACCCCGAAGATGTCGGCGATCTGCTCCCGCATGTAGTGGGAGCAGGCGATCACCCGCTGCGAGCGGTTGACGATCCAGCGCTCGACGCCGTGGATGTAGGTCTGCGGGTGCTCCTCGACCCAGCCCTGGTGGCGGCCGTGCTCGGTCGCGTGGATCGTCGTCAGCAGCGGCGCTTCGAAGCGCTTCGCGAGGTGGTCGCCGGCGTTGGCGACCAGCCAGTCGTGGCCGTGGACCAGGTCGAAGCTGTACCGGTCGCCCAGCTCGACCCCGGCGGCCAGCATGTCCGAGTTCATCCGCTCCACCCAGGCGACGAACTCGCCGAGGTCGGTGGGCCGGGTCGGCTCGCGGATGCGGTGGATGAAGACCCCGGCGCGGCGCTCCTCGGCCGGCGACTCCTCGCCGCCGCGGGTCAGTACGTGCACCTCGACGTCGCCTTCGACCAACGCCTCCGAGAGCTTGCGGACGTGGCGGGCCAGGCCCCCCTCGATCAGCGGGGGGTACTCCCAGGAGAGGATCAATACCCGGGTCATCGCAGCAGGTCGTCCCCCCGCGCCGTCCGCGTCGTCCGGGAGGGCGGCTGGCTGGGGTCGATCATCAGGGCTCGAGCAGTGGGGCGAGGCGCAGGTCCGGGGCGAGCGCTCTCATGCACGGATCGGTGTCGTACGGGGAGTCTATGGCCTCCTGCATCGCCTCGCCGTGCCCGGTGGCTCGCTGAAAGGCGTAATCCCCCGCCTGGCCGCGCTTGTCGAGGAAGGCCCAGTCGCTCGACTGGACGGCGAGCAGCTCGCGCGAGGCCCGCACGGCGGCCGGCCCGCGCAGCCCCTCGGAGAGCCCCCGCAGCAGGCGCAGCTCCAGCCGCCGCGCCCCCCAGGCGAGGTCGGCGACGGCCGGCGAGTCCCAGGTGCGCAAGTCCTTCTCCTCGCCCCAGCTCGAGGCGGCGAGCGGCCGCTCGACCGGCCGGTGCTCGACCAGCGCCTGCGGCACGGTGAGCAGCCGCACCCGCGCCGCCGCGGCCTCCGCCAGCACCTCGCGCAGCCAGATTGCCCCCTCCGACCACCAGTGGCCGAGCAGCTCGGTGTCGATCGCGAAGACCAGCAGCCCGCGCCGTCCCCGCGCCGCGGCGAACTCGCGCAGGCGCGCGGCGACCGCGGCGAGGAACTCGCCCGCCTGGCGCCGTGCCGCCGCCTCCGCGGCAGCCGGCTCGTAGGCGCCGCCTCCCACCTTCCAGATCCGCACCCCGCGCAGCGACTTGCCGGCGAACTGGGCGTGCGCAGGGTCGGAGGGATACCCCTCGAGCGACCAGAGCCAGCGGATCGCCTCCCAGTCGATCGGCAGCGCCACCGGCCCCGCCGCCGTGACCACCGGCGTCAGCGCATCCAGGGGCTCCCGATGGGCGCTCTGGTCGACGCAGAACCAGCGGACTCCGTGCTCGGCCAGCGCCTGCTCCACCCCCGGGGAGTAGGCGCACTCGGGCAGCCAGAACCCGCCGGCCCAGCCGAAGCGCCGTCGGTGCGAGCGGATCCCGGCGTCGAGCTGCAGCCGCAGGCCGGCCCGGGTGGCGAGCAGCGGCAGCACCGCATGCGTCGCCGCCGAGCCGGCGAGCGCCACCCGCCCCTCCCCAGCGGCGACCTGAAACGTTCGCAACGGGTTCCCGCCGGCGGCGTCGAGCAGCTCGAGCGCGTGCCGGTACCGGGCCAGCTCCGCCGCGCAGGCCTCCCGGCACTCGACCGGCACCTCCCCGAGGTCGGCTTCTGCTGCCCCGATCCGCCAGTCGACCAGGAACCTGCGCAGTCGCTCCCGAACCCCGCCGTCCTCGAGCTGGTCGGCGAGCACCGGCGTCACCGTCATCGTCAGCCGCTCCGCCACCTCCAGCACCGGCAGGTAGGAGCGGATCACCGCGTCGAACAGCCACTCCTCTCCGAACGGATACGTCCCGAAGCCCTCCACGTAGGGCATGTGAGAATGCAGGGCGATTGCCAGGTCGCCGACGCTCTCCTCAGGCATGGCACACGGCGAGGAAGTCGAGCGCCGCGTCGGGGTTGCCTTCCCGCAGCGTGAAATCGGAGCTGGAGATCGCCGGCGTGAAGCGGCCGTAGAAGGGGCCGGTCAGGCGTAGCGCCTTGTGGACGCGGTCCCAGCCCAGCCGCAGCGCGATCTCGTGCGCCCGCAGCTTGCCGGCGTGGAAGACCCCGAGCATCTCGACCCGCTCGAAGTGGTCCTCGCAGAGCGCCCGGAACTCGGCCGCGCGGTACTCGCGCAGGTGCCAGGGGTTGCCGGACTTCTGCGCCCCCGGCGGCGCCAGGGTGAGCAGGTTCGGGGTGGAGACGAAGGCCGCCCCGCCCGAGTCCAGCATCGACCCGAAGTGCGCGAGGATCGCGTCGGGGTCCTCCAGGTGCTCGATCGTCTGCAGGAAGACGACCGCGTCGCAGGACTCCGAGAAGCTCTCGACAAGGTCGCGCTCGAAGCGCAGGTTGGGGCGCGCGTAACGCAGCCGGGCGTGCTCGTGGGCCTCCGGGTTGGCGTCGACCCCGACCACGCTCGCCGCCGTCTCCGCCAGCACGCGGGAGCCGTAGCCCTCGCCGCAGGCCATGTCGACGACGCGCTGGCCGGCGGTGCGCGCCCCGATCCACTCGTAGACGGCGAGGTGGCGCCGGTACCAGTAGTTCTCCTCGGGCACATCGGGCAGCGTCCGCTCGCCGGTCAGCGAGAGCGGCGGAACGCCGGGCGGTTGGTTCTCCTGCACGTAATCGCGCTCCATCGTGTCCGGCACCGTATTGCAGCCCTCGAGGTCGTAGTTCTTCCCGCAGACCGAGAGAACCACGACCTCAACGGTGGCGGACTAGAGTTCCCGGCTCGATGCCCGCCTCGCCGACGGCAACGCCGGAGCACATCAAGGACGTCAACGCCCGCTATCACGACGCGGCGGCCGAAGGATACGACGCCAAGTGGGGGATCGACTTCGGCGCCACCGGCCAAGAGCAGGTGCGCTTGAAGCTCGCCAAGGCGCTCGGAGGCCTCGACGGCGTCCGCTTCCGCGACGGGCTGGAGATCGGCTCCGGCACCGGCTACTTCTCGCTCAACCTCGTGCAGCTCGGGCTGATCGAGCGGCTCACCGCGACCGACATCTCACCCGGGATGCTGCACCGCCTCAGCGCCACCGCTGAGGCGCTGGGGCTGGACGCGGAGACGGTCGAGACCGACGCCGAGAAGCTGCCCTTCGAGGACGAGAGCTTCGACCTCGTCTTCGGCCACGCCGTCCTCCACCACATCCCCGACCTGCGGCGCGCCTTCGCCGAGTTCCGCCGCGTCCTGCGCCCGGGCGGCGCGATCGCCTTCTGCGGCGAGCCCTCGCGCTACGGCGACCGGCTGGCGGCTGCGCCGAAGCGGGCGGCGATGCTAGCCGCCCCCGTCTGGCGGCGCCTGGTCCGGGCCCGCTCCCGCGCCGTACCCGAGGCCGAGCGGTCTTGCGGCCATGCCCTCGAGGGCGAGGTCGACGTCCACGCCTTCGCCCCCGCCGACCTGCGCCGCCTTCTGCGCGACGCCCACTTCGAGCGGCGCCGGGTCGGCGGCGAGGAACTGCTCGCCAACGCCTGGGGCTGGGGCCTGCGCACGGTCGAGTCGACCGCCGAGCCCGACTCGGTCTCCTTCGCCTGGCGCCGCTTCGCCTTCCAGAGCTACATGGCCCTGCAGAAGGTCGACAGCCGCCTGCTCGAGCCCCGCCTCCCGGCCGAGCTCTTCTACAACCTGCTCGCCTCCGGCCGCAGGCCGGCATAGGCACTTCGCCGCACCCTGTCGGCCCGGAAGCGACTACGCCGAGGTCTGGTGGCGAGCGTCTTCGGCGAGTCGAGCGGCGACCGTCTTCAGCCCCCGCACGACCTCTTGCGGCGCGAAGCGGATTTGCCTTTCGGCGAAGCGCAGAGTGGTCAGGCCCGCTGCCGCATGCACCTGGTCTCGCCGATGGTCGGTGGCCTGCTCGCCCGGCGTGCGGTGGTACCGCCAGCCGTCAACCTCGACCACCAGCCTGAGGTCGGGCCAGTAGAAATCGACCCGGTATCCGCTCACCCGCGCCTGCGTTTCCGGTTGCGGCAGGCCTGCGGTCCTAGCCAGCGCGAGGAACTTGCGCTCCAGCCCCGAGTCGGTCAGTGCATCGCGGCCCAGTAGCCGGCGCAGGCATGCCATGCCCGACCTGGGCGGCAACGCGCCGACAGCGACGCGCAAATCCTCGAGGTCCACGAGGTCAAGTCGATCCGCCTCGTTGATCGCGCGTTCCACCCGCCATTCCGGGACGCACGAGGCCAGGTCGACGAGCGTCGACACCACGTCGGTCACCGGGATGCCGTCGACCAGCCGGCGGTGCACCGGGCCCAGGTCGGTCCGGCGATGGAGCCGGATCCCCGGCCGGCGCCGGTACGCGCTGTGGGGAATCACGACTTCGACACCCTTGAACCGGGCCACCAGTCCCCATAGGGCAGCTGCGCTTCGATGACTGAGCAAGGCGCCGGGTCCACAGCTCAGGACCGCCGCCATCCAGCGTCCCCGCTGGGTCACGGCGGGCCTTCCAACCGCATAGACGCCACGCCAAAGCGGGTGCAGCCGACCCGTACCGATCCGGCGCTGTATCGCACGCGAGCTGAAGCCGAGTGCCAGCAGCTGTGACCGGGACACGACTCCATGCTGGCGTCGCGTCAACTCCCAGGGCCGCACCGAGTCCTTCGGCAGCTTTTTGTCCCCCATAGGAGACACAAGGCTGCCCGGAGCGAACCTCGCCCCCCTCTCTGCGAGGCTGGGCCTAGTAGCCGAGCGAGGCGCGGCGGATGCGGTAGAGCGAGACACGCGAGTCGAAGCCCTTGAGGTGCTGCTCGCCGGCGAAGGAGTAGGCGAACCCCTCCCCCGCCGCCGCTTTCCCCACGGAGTCGATCAGGACGCTGCCCGGCCTGGCGATCGCGGTGAGCCGGCTCGCCAGGTTGACCGGGCGGCCGTAGTAATCGCCGGCCTGGACGTGGACAGAGCCGTGGGCGATTCCTGCCCGCAGCTGCGGGAAGGCCTCGCCCTCGGCGTCGGCCGCCTCGACCATCCGCAGCGCCGCCTCGACCATCGCGGTGGCGTCGGTGGAGACCAGCATCGCCGCGTCGCCGATCAGCTTCACCAACCGCACCGGGGGTTCGGCCGCGGCGCTGGCCAGTTCGTCGAGCCGGCCGGCGATCAGCCCCAGCTCTTCGGTCGCAACCTGCTCGCCCAGCCTGGTGAAGCCGACCAGGTCGGCGAAGCAGACGGACACCTCCGAGGTCGCCCGGATCTCCCCCGCGGCGAGGTCGGCGGCGCCGATCACGTCGCGGCGGATCTGCTCGAGCATGTGGGCGCGCAGCGCGTAGGCGAGGGTCGGCTCGATCAGCGGCTGCATGTACTCGGCCGCGGCGGCGAAGCGCAGCGCCAGGTCGCGCTCGCTGTCGCCGGGGTGCATGAGGGTGCGGATCACCAGCTCGCGGTTGGCTTCGGCGATCCGCGCCGTCGCCATCCCGATCGTCCGCGCCACCTGGAGGATCCCCTCCTCGGGCAGGCCGGCGTCGCGGAACGCCTTCACCCGCCGCGCCTCTGCCAGCTCCGCCTCGGTCAGCGAGCGCTCGTCGGGGTCCGGGTAGGGGATGCCGAGCGCCGCCGTGGCGCGCTGCAGCAGGTCCAGCTCGACCCCGGAGATCTCGGCGATCTCGCGCGGGGTGTAGCGGGGGCCGTCCGCCGCCAGGACCCGCTCGACCGGCAGCAGGGTGAGGCGGCCGGCGAGGATCGCCTCGCGCAGCTCCTCGAGCGGAATCCCTTCGCCCGCCAGGCGCTCCAACAGCTCGCGCCGCGCCTCGCGCCCCTCGCCCTCCAGCCCGGCGAGCAGGCCCTCCGCCTCGAAATCGATCGTCATGCGGTCGCCACGCTACCGCCTCGCCTCGGGTCGCCGCCGCCGCTCAGATCGCCCGTCGCGCGATCGCGGGCCACCGCCTGCACGCCGCCGAAGAAGAGGTTGAGCCGCGGCCGGCGCAGGACCGGGACCCCGCGCGCCTCGATCCGCGCCAGCGCCGCCTCGTCGATCCCCGGCTCGGCCTGGACGATCCCGGCCTCGAAGTGCAGTCGCGGCGCCCGCACCGCCTCGCCGGCGCCCATCCCCTGCTCGACCGCCCGCGCGACCGTCTGCACGATCGCCGAGCGGATCCGGTTGGAGCCGGCGCTGCCCAGCCCCAGCTCGATCTCGCCGTCGCGCAGCACCACGGTCGGCGCCATCATCGACGGCACCCGCCGCCCCGGGGCGATCGCGTGGAAGCCGAGCGGGTTGAGGTCCTCCTCGCCGAGCATGTTGTTGAGGATCACCCCGGTGCCGGGGACGAGCACGCCGGAGCCGGAGCCGTTCGAGCAGGTGACGCTCGCGCACATGCCGTCGCCGTCGAGCGCCGCGATGTGGGTGGTCGACCCGAGCACGTCGCCGGCCTTCAAGTCGAGGCGCGCCGGATCGAGCAGCGCCTCCTCCAACTCCTCGCCGTAGAGAGCCTCGGCGAACTCCTCGTCGCGGGCGGCGTTGGCGGCGTCCATCGCCGCGACCAGCTGCTCCGGGCCGCTGCTCTCCCCCAGCCGCTCCAGCAAAGCGAGCGTGTAGGCGATCAGGATCCCGCCCGAGGACGGCGGCGGGTTGGTGAGCACCTCGGTGCCGCGGAAGGGCGCCCGGATCGGGCGCCGCTCGATCGCCTCGTACTCGGCCAGGTCGGTCGGCCCCAGGGTGCCGCCGCGCTCGCCGACGAATCCGCTCAGCGCCGCCGCCACATTGCCGCGATAGAACGGCTCCGCCCCCTCGGCGCCGAACCGCTCCAGCGCCTCGGCCAGGGCCGGGAAGCGGAAGACGTCGCCCCGGCCCAGCGGCCTCCCCTCGGGCGCGTACAGCTCCCGCGTTCCCGGCAGCCGCTCGTGGATCGGCCAGAGGATCTCGAGGATGTAGGCCTGCTCGGCGTTGACCGGGGCGCCCTCGCGGGCAAGGCGGGCGCCGGGCGCGGCCAGCTCGGAGAGCGGCGCCGAGCCGAAGCGCCGCAGCGCCAGCTCCAGTCCCGCCGCCGTCCCCGGCACACCGCAGGAGGCGGGTCCGACGTAGAACGTCTGCACGGTCTCCGCGTCGAAGTGGACCGGGACGGGGGCCAGCTCGATCCCCCGCTCGGTCCCGTCCTTGCCGGGCGCGGACACAAAGAAATCGACCAACACAGTTCCGACCCCCTCCTCGGCTCCCACTCCCTCGCGAGAATCAGATCGTGACGCTCGGTAGCTCCCGCGGTCGGAGGGGGTCGGGTCAACGCCGGGTCCGCTGACGATCATGAACCCCCCTGCCCCGAACCCGGTCAGGGGGCTCTCGACCGCAAACGAGGCGAGAACCGCGGCGACGGCGGCATCGACGGCGTTGCCGCCCTCGCGCAGCACCTCGGCCCCCGCCTCGGCGGTCAGGGGATGGCCGGCGGCGACGACCCCGCTCATGGGGTGCGGGCTACCCGGGAAGGAACTCGGGGACGTCCAGGCTGCTCAGCTCGCCGGCCTTCTCGTTGCGCGGGGCGCGACCGCCGTCCCTGGTCCGGCGGATGGTCGGCTCGGCGGCGCGGCTCGGCTCGGCGGCGCGGCCGTCGAAGCGGGTGGCGACGACGGTGACCCAGATCTGGTCGCCCAGCTCCTCGTCGATGTTGGCGCCGAAGATGATGTTGGCGTCGGGATGGGCGGCTTCGCCGACCATCTTTGCGGCCTCGCTGACTTCGACGAGCGAGAGGTCGGCGCCGCCCGTGATCGAGAGCAGGATCGAGCGCGCCCCCTCCATCGAGGTCTCCAGCAGGGGCGAGGAGATCGCTTTCTCGGCGGCCAGCAGGGCGCGTCCCTCGCCGCTGCCCATGCCGATTCCGAGCAGCGCCCGGCCGGCTTCGGACATGATCGTCCGCACGTCGGCGAAGTCGAGGTTGATCAGCGCCGGCAGCGTCACCAGGTCGGAGATGCCCTGCACGCCCTGGCGCAGCACGTCGTCGGCGACCTGGAAGGCCTCGACCATCGAGGTCTGCTGGTCGAGCACTTCGAGCAGACGGTCGTTGGGAACGACGATCAGCGTGTCGACCTCGGCGGCGAGTTCCTCGACCCCCTTCTTCGCCTGGTTGCCGCGCCGCGAGCCCTCGAAGCTGAACGGCTTGGTGACGATGCCGACGGTCAGCGCGCCGACCTCGCGGGCGAGGCGGGCGATCACCGGGGCGGCGCCCGTGCCGGTGCCGCCACCGGCCCCGGCGGCGACGAAGACCATGTCGGAGCCCTTCAGCAGGCGCTTGATCTTGTCCTGCTCGTCGAAGGCGGACCGGTGCCCCACGTCGGCGTCGGCGCCGGCGCCCAGCCCCCGCGTCTGCTCGTCGCCGATATGGACCGTGACGTCGGCGACGCAGAGCTGCAACGACTGAAGATCGGTGTTGACGGCCATGAACTCGACCCCCGGCACGTTCGCCTCGACCATCCGGTTGACCGCGTTCACCCCGGCGCCCCCCACCCCGACGACCCGGATCACCGGCTGATGCGGCTCGCCGCTGCCGGGCGCCACGTACTCCGGGTCCTCGCGCCCGTAGCGGGGCGTCTGGAGCGGCTCGTCGCGCGACTCGGGAGGCTCGGCGAACACCCGCTTCAACCGATCGGGGGCGGTCTCGGGAGCTTCTCCCGAGCGAATCTGTTCCGCGGGGGGCGAGGACTCGGCCGAGCCCGACGCCTTGGGCGCCTCCTCCGCGACAGGACCTGCGGGCAGGTGCTCCGATGCCTCGGGCGGATCTGCGGGCGGGTCGTCGGAGGTAGAGCGGAACAGATCGGCGAGGGGGCCCTCGCGCATGCTGGCGCGCTTACGCCGGCTCATTCGCCAATACCTCCTTAGCAAGCTCCCGGTAGTAGTTGGCGGCGTTCCCCTCGGGATCGTACTTGAGGACGCTCGATCCCTTCACGGGCGCCTCCGCGAACTTGATCGCCTTCTTGATCCGCGACTTGAAGACGAGGTCGCCAAAGTTCTCCTCGAGGATCTCCACCGCCTCCTTGGCGTGGACCGTGCGCGAGTCGAGCATGGTCGGCAGGATGCCCTCGATCTTCACGTCCGGGTTGAGATTCTCCTGGATCATCCGCAGCGTGTTCTGGAGCTGGACCAGCCCGCGCATCGACAAATACTCGCACTGGACGGGGACGATCACCTTGCTCGCCGCGGTCAGGGCGTTGATAGTCATCAGCCCGAGACTGGGCGGCGTGTCGATGCAGATGAAGTCGTAGTCGCCGGAGACCTCCTTCAGCGCTTTCTCCAGCGAGCGCTCGCGGCCGATCTTGGTGCTCATCGCGATCTCCGCGCCAGCCAGGTCGATCGAGGCGACGGCGATGTCGATCTCGCGATGCTGGATCACCTCGCTGATCGGCATGTCGTTGACGAGCACGTCGTAGAGGCTCTTCTCGACCTTGTCCGGGTCGATCCCCTGGCTCATCGTCAGGTTGCCCTGCGGGTCGAGGTCGATGCAGAGCACCCGGTACCCGGACTCGGCGAACGCCACCGCGAGGTTCAGCGTCGTGGTCGTCTTCGCGACCCCGCCCTTCTGGTTGGCGAAGGCGAGCACCTCTGCGTGCTTGGCGGGCGCCTCGGCCTCGGCCCTCTCCACGGCTCCCTCGTGCCTGGAGGGAGCGATCAGATCCTCAGCTTTCATCCTGGCCGGGCCCTCGTCGTCGGCACCAGGCTCCTCTTTTGCGGCGACGGGAGCCGCAGGCGAGCCGTTGGTCCCTGGCTCGTCAACCGGTCGCTCCGGCACCACTTCCTCCATCTGCTCTAGCTCCTCGACGATCGGGTGCGGCTCTTCGGGCGGCGCGGATGCGGGCTTCGACCTACGGCTTAGGAATCCCATGCGCGGGTATTCGCATGGGCGCCCGCTTTTCCTGCCGCGTCGGGAAATTGCTAGGAATCACCCTGGATCCCTTTGCCCGACCTCCTCGACAAGCGGCTGGTCTTCGTGACCGGCAAGGGAGGCGTCGGCAAGACGACCGTCGCGGTCGCCCTCGGGCTGCGCGCCGCCGCGGAAGGGAAGCGAACGATCGTCTGCGAGGTCTCCTCGCAGGAGAACGCCTCGCGGTTCTTCGACCACACCGAAGTCGGCTTCCATGAGGTCGAGATGGAGGAGAACCTCTGGTCGATCTCGATCGACCCAGACGAGTCGATGCGCGAGTACGTGCTGCTCCAGCTCAAGGTCCGTGCGATGCGCGATCTGCTCTTCCGCAGCCGCATCTTCAGCTACCTCGCCGCCGCCACCCCCGGCCTCAAGGAGCTGGTGACGATCGGCAAGATCTGGGAGCTGGCGCAGCTCGACCGCAAGGTGAAGCGGGGACGCAAGTACGACCTGGTGATCGTCGACGCCCCCGCCACCGGCCACGGGATCGGCTTCCTGCAGACCCCGCGGACCTTCGCCTCGATCGCCCGGGTCGGCCCGGTCCACTCGCAGGCGCTGCAGCTCAACCGGCTGATCGTCGACCACGAGCACACCGGCACCGCGATCGTCGCCCTGCCGGAGGAGATGCCGGTCAACGAGTCGGCTGCGCTGGAGAGCGAGCTGCGCTCCGAGGTCGGCGTCGCGGTCGACCGCGTCTACCTCAACGCGCTCTACCCGGAGCGCTTCTCCAACCAGGAGGCCGAGCGGCTGGCCGAGTTGGCGGCGGGCGAGAACGGAGGCGTGCGGGCCGCGGCCCGCGCCGCCGTCTCCGAGCACGGCCGCGCCCGCTCGCAGCGCGCCCAGCTGGCCCGCCTGCGCCGCCGGGTCGAGACCCCGGTGAGGACGCTGCCCTTCCTCTTCGAGCCCGAGCTGGGGGTCGAGTCGGCCCGCGAGCTGGCCAGGAGGCTGCACTGATGCCCGCGGTCGACGAGATCCTCGCCGGCAAGGACATATGTATCTGCGCGGGCTCCGGCGGGGTCGGCAAGACGACCACCTCGGCGGCGATCGCCGCGGGGATGGCGGCGCGCGGGCTGAAGGTCTGCGTGCTGACGATCGACCCGGCGAAGCGGCTGGCCGACTCGCTCGGCCTGCGCGAGCTGGGCAACGAGGCGAAGCGGGTCGACCCGGCGCTGTTCGAGCGCCACGGCGTGGAGATGAAGGGCGAGCTGTGGGCGATGATGCTCGACGCCAAGGCGACCTTCGACGAGCTGGTCGCGCGGCAGGCGCCCGACGAGGAGTCGCGCGACAGGGTGCTCGGCAACCGCATCTACCAGCAGATCTCCAACGCGCTGGCCGGCTCGCAGGAGTACATGGCGATGGAGAAGCTCTTCGAGCTGCACACCGAGGGCCGCTTCGACCTGCTCGTCCTCGACACCCCGCCGACCCGCAACGCGCTCGACTTCCTCGACGCGCCGCGCCGGCTCACCCAGTTCATCGAAGGTCGCTCGCTGCGCGTCTTCATGAAACCGACCGGCCTCGCGGCCCGGGTCGCCGGCCGCGGCGCGACCGTGGCGCTGGGCGTGCTGAAGCGGATTGTCGGCTTCGACCTGCTCGCCGACCTGGCCGAGTTCTTCAACGCCTTCAGTGGCATGGTCGACGGCTTCCAGGCCCGCGCCAAGCGCGTCAACAGCCTGCTCGCCGACCCCCACACCTGCTTCCTGGTCGTCTGCGGCCCGCAGGGCGAGCCGGTCCGCGAGGCCGTCTACTTCCACCGCAAGCTGGTCGAGGCGAAGCTGCCGTTCGGCGGCGTGATCGTCAACAAGGTCCACTACCCGACCGAGCGGCTGCGCGGCGACGGCGGCGACCTCGGCGCGGCGCTCGCCGCGAGGCTGGGCGACGAGGAGCTGGCCGGCCGCGTCGCCGGGAACTTCGCCGACTACCAGGCGTTGGCCGAGCGCGACGCGGGCAACATCGAGCACCTCGCAGACGAGTTGCGGACCAAGGGCGTGATCCGCGTCCCCTACCTGGACGAGGACGTCCACGATCTCGGCGGCCTCGCCGAGATCAACCGCTACCTGTTCGCCAGCGCCGAGGAACGGGTGGCGCTGGCCGCCGGTCGGGCCTAGCCGGCGCGACGGCGCTCGTAGTGGTCGTACCGCAGCTCGCGGACCTCCCAGTCCGCGTCCTCGGGAACCGGGAAGAGGTGGCGGACGCGGGGCGTGTCGATCCGCTCGCGGCGCTCGACGTCCCCCTCGACCGCGGGGAAGTCGAGCGTGCTCTCCTCGACCTCGACCTCCTCCAGCCAGTCCCTCGCGGTGATCCGGATCTCGTCCTCGGCCGGGACCGGCTCGAGGATGCGCGTGTCCTGGTCCATATCGTGCTCCTCCTCGTCGATCGGGGTCGGCTCTTCGCTCGCCCCAGTGGACTCGTTCCCCACGGGTTCGGGGGCAAAGCGTTCAGTCGCGGGCGCGGGGGGCTCCGGTTCGGGGGCGACGGCGATCGCGGCGTCGCCGCTGCCGAGGCCCGTGGCGATCAGCGACTCGTCGGCGGCCGCGCCCAGATCGGCGCCCAGCTCCCCGAGCGCCGCTTCGCGGAGGATGCGGCGAACGCTCTCCTCGATCCAACGCGCCAGCTCGGCCGTTCCCTCGACGCGGGTGCCGGCCATCAGGCCGTGCTCCAGCTCCACGGCCGCTTCGATCCGCTCGCGGACCGCGACGCGGTCCGCGGACCCGGCGGCGATTAGCGCGGCGGCGCGCATCGGCAGCGAGGCGCCCACCGGCCCCTGGCCGTCGAGCACCGCACGCAGCGCCAGCAGGTGATCGCTGAGGCCTTCGAGCGCGGTCTCGCGCTCGCAGCCCAGCTCGAAGCGCCGCACCGCCCAGGACAGCGAGCCGTCCGGGTCGGGGCGGGCCTCCAGGGCGCTCGCCAGCTCGGCGAGGCGCTCCGCCTCCTCCTCGTCGAGCCGGTAGCCGCCGCCGCGCGGGGCCGGGGCGCCGGTCGCGATGCGATGCCAGCCCCCCTCGCCGGTCGGCGCGAACGCATAGGGCCCGAGGCCGAGGCCGCCGTGCTTGAAGAGGCGCATCACGGTGATCAGCTCGCGCAGCTGGCGCAGGGCGGCTGCGGCGCTGTCCGAGTCCTCGCCCTGCTCGGCGATCGCCAGGAACTGCGGTTCCCAGGCGGCGCGGCCCATCCCCTCGCTGCGCTTCGACTCGATCGGCGCCTCGAAGCCGTCGGCGCGGACGATCTGCGCCCCGTGCGGTAGCCGCAGGCGCGGCACGGGCATCCGCAGGCCGGCGATCGGCACGAGCAGCAGCTCGGCGTCGTCGGCCTCGCCGACCTCGGCGTCGAGCGCCGCAAGGGCGGCGTCGAGGCGCTCGCGATCGAGCGAGAACTCGGTGCAGCCGGCCCACAGCGAGGCGACGAAGACGGTCAGCAGGCGGGCGGCTCGCTCCCCCGGGTCGGTGGAGACGGCCTCGCCCCGCTGCTCCAGGTACCGCGCCGCAGCGCCTGCCTCCGCGACAGCTTCCCTGGCGGGCTCGAAGCTCGGCAGGGAGCGCAGCTCGGCCTCCCGCTCGCGCACGTAGCGCTCGGTCAGGGGGACGTAGCTATGGAAGAAGGCCTCGTCGGGTCCGGCCTGCTCGGCGACGTCGAAGGGGATCTGGTCGCCGCCGGCGACCAGGGTGGCAAAGTGCGTCGCAGCATCGGCGGCAAGCCGTCGCAGCGCCTCGTTGAGCAGGGGGTCGCGCACGTCCCACGCTTCCCTCCGGCGCGGGGCGCTCCTGCGCCTGCACGCCGCCTTGCAGGGTCAGGCGGGGACCGGCTTCGACTCTTCTTCGAACAGCCAGCGGGTGCCGTAGCGGCGCATGTCCTCGATCAGCGGGACCAGCGCCTCGCCTTTCTCGGTCAGCGCGTACTCAACCCGCGGCGGCACCTCGGGGAAGGTGTGGCGGGCGACGATCCCCTCTTCTTCGAGCGCCCGCAGGCGCAGCGACAGGGTCCGCGGGCTGATTCCCTCCAGCGAGCGCTCCAGCTCGCAGAAGCGGCTGCGGCCGTCGGCCAGGTCGCGGATCACCAGCAGCGTCCACTTGCCGCAGACCACGTCGGCCGTGCGGCAAACAGGACATCGGGAGTTGCTCTCGGCGCTCATCGCGAAATCGACGGGATCGACGGTTGGGAAGCTACGTCGATCTCCTCCAGCGAGTTTAGCGGCAACGCTTCACTTACTGAAGCTATGGCTTCGGCGAAGGCCCAAGCGCCGGCCCAGCGAAGCGCGCTCGAGGCGAACGCCTGTTCCCCGCCCGCCCGGCCGGCACGGTGTCGATGTTGGTCACCTTGATTCGGTAGGCGACCTTGTCCGGGCCGTACGCGAGTTCGAGCACGAAGCCCGGCTTGAGTTCGACCAGTTCGCAGAGCCCGCCGGGCGCCCGCGTGGCGCAGGTGTAATCGCCGTCCAGCGAGCGCACTTCATCGGAGACGAGGAAGAAGACCTTGCCGTTGTGAAGGTTGACCCCGCCCAGGGTCACAACCGGCGTCTTTTTCCCGGGCAGCTGGGTCAGCGACCTCACCCGGTGGCGAATCTTCGGCTCGCTCATCTTCTGGCCCCCGGCGGCGGTCGGTTCCGAGTGGGAGATCTGCACGTCGAAGACGAATTCGTAGAGCCGCACGCCCGAGTGCTGCGGGGCGCCGCCGCCTCCGGATCCGCCGCCACTCCCGGATCCGGCACCACTCCCCGAGCCGCCGCCACTCCCCGAGCCGCCGCCGGTTTCGACTTCGACCGTGGTGCTCCCGGTCGTTGACGATCCTTCGCCGGAGCCGGTCTTCGAGGTGCTCTGCAACTGAGCGCTCTTCGGCACCGCCGTGTATTTCTGCTTGAAGGGGTCGGTCGGCGAGCGCCGGTGGAGCCGCTTGCGGTAGTCGCGCAGCCCCGGCTCGGCCTGGACCACGGTGAGCCTCGCCCCCTTCGCTCCCAGCGCCGCGATCCCCGCGGAGGAGCCGCGGCCGGCCGGCTGTTCGAGCCTCTCTTCCCGTTCGTTGCCGAGCAGGAAGGGCGTGGCGACGGTCGCCACCAGCACCAGGGCGACCAGCGGCAGCAGGCGGCGGTCGCGCAGGTCGTAGTAGAGATCGGCGAGCAAGGCGGGCGCCCGCAGTTCCGGTCTCTTCAGCTCAGGCCTGCTCAGCTTCATCGGGCCGCTCCGATCGTCGCCGCCGCGGGGGTCGCTTCACTCGGCGCCGGGCCTTCCGGACCGGCCCCCGCAGTTGCGCCCTCGCCGGGCGGGGTCAGGTAGGTGGTGACCGTGAAGGCCGCTTCGAGCTTCGGGAAGCCCCGCCCCGGGTCGCCGGTCAGCGTGAAGCCGTCGACCGTCAGCAAGCGCCCGTCGACCGCGACCTTCGAGCTCTTCGTCGCGACCAGCCCGTCGAGGCCCTTGATGAAGTCGGCGAGCTGGAAGAAGTCGCCCTGGAAGGTGAGCTTGTAGGGCATCACCGCAAGGCCGGCCGGGCCGATCGTCGCGCCCAGCGGCAGCAACGAGGCGGCTGCCTCGGTGGCCGACACCGGAGCGGCTCCGGGGCCGGCGCTCGGCGCCGCCGACGCGGCTTCTTCGCCGCCGCCGGAGCCACCGCCGCCTTCCAGTTGCAGGGTGGCGAACCTCACCCCGACCCGATCGGAGATCCGGTTCAACTGGACCAGCAGGGACGCGGTTTCGGATTCGCGGGGCACCGCCTTGCCGAGCACGACCAGCTTCTGGTAGTCGACCGGGAACTGGCGGCGCGCGGCCAGCCCGGCGGCGACTTCGGCGCGGTGCCCGGCCAGCGACGTCTTCAATTCCTTCGCCTGCTTGCCGAGCCTGCTCGCTTCGTCGCGCTTCGGCCCCAGCGCGAGCAGCCAGAAGGCGACCGCCAGCGCGGCGACGGCGAGAAGCGCGGCGACGATCACGTTGGTCGAGCGGGTTCCCAGCTTCATCTCAGCCGCCTTCCGCGCTCGTCGTCGTCGAGGATTCGGGGGATTCGCCCGACGGGGCGGCTTTCGCCGAGGCTTCGCTCGACGCCGATTCCGCCTTTTCGGTCGCTGAGGGGACGGATTCGCCTTCCGTGGAGCCGGTCGTCGGGATCGGCGCCGCGTCGAAGGCGACGACGATCTCGAACTTGGCGATGAAGGCACGGGTGCGGCATTCGCCGCTCGACGAGCCGTCGCCGGAGGCCGAGCCGCCACCCGTCTGGCCGCCTTGCTGTTTTCCCAGTTCCGAGGACTGCACGCCCACCCTGGTGACGCCGTCGATGTCCCTCAGCGCGGTCACGAAGCCGGCCACCGCTTCCTGTCCGGTTGCGCAACCGGACAGTTCGAGCGCCGGCCCGGGAATGGAGGACCGCATGTTGCCGCCGGAGGAGCCCCCAGACCCACCGCTGACATTGGCTTCCGGGGTCGCCGACGCGGTGAGGTCGACCAGCCAGACGTTGCTGGGTAGAACCAGCGACAGTTCGCGCATCACACGCTCCCAGTCGAAGCGACTGTCGGCAAGGCTCTGCACGGTCTCCACCCGCTGTTCGCTGATGCTGCGGAACTGTGTGTAGGAGGCGAGGCGCGTCGCCCTGGCCGCCGCCGCGGCGTCTTCGCGCTTCAGCTTCGCGACTTCGTCCTTGCGGTCGGAGACCTGATTGTCCGTCAGGACCAGGGCGACGACGCCGATCAGCACGACGACCAGGGCGCCGAGCACGATGTAGGCGAGCGGGCCGGTGCGCAGCGGCGCCTGCTCGCCGCGGCGGTCCTCGGGGGGGATCAGGTTGACCGGTCGCATCTCGTCTCTAGTCCTCCAGGGCGAGGCCGAAGGGAAGGGTCAGCCGCGCCGCGTCGGCCTCCTCGAAGCCGGCCAGGGCGGCCGGGCGCGAGACGGCGATCGGCAAGCCGAGGCCGACCTCCATCCGCGGCCCGAGGCCGGTGATCGCGCTGCCCGGGCCGCAGAGGACAATCCGCTCGACCGGCAGCGCCCCCTCCTGGGCGCCGTAGTAGTCGAGCGAGAGGCGCAGCTCGTCGATCAGCGAGGTGACGCCCTCTTCCAGGGCGCGGCGCGCCTCTGCCACCGTCTCGGCGTCGCCCTCGAGCTGCTCCACCGGATGCTCAAGCCCAACGTGCGAGAGCCACTCCGTGGCATGCTCGGGGCTGAGGCCACCGGTGCTCGCCAGGCGCCCCGCGATCGACTCCAAGCCGGCGTACGAGACGCGGGTGAAGAGGCAGGAGTTGCCGCGCGCGACGGCGAGGTTGGTGACGTCGCCGAGACTGCAGTAGAGGGCGGCGCCGGGCGGGCGCGCGGAGTGCCCGGCGGGCTGCGCGGCGCCATCCGCGGCGCCCTCGCCGCCGTCGGCGGCAGTCTCGCCCGGGTAGGCCGTCTCCGCGGCACTTACACCGGCCACGTCGGCGGCGTTGAGGGCGCGGATCATGCCGAAAGCGGAGAGGTCGACCCCGACCGGGTCGAGGCCGGCCCTGCGGATCGGCTCGATGAAGGAGGCGACCATGTCGCGCCGGGCGGCGACAACGATGACGTCGACCTGCGCGGTCCCGCCCTCCTCGGCCGGGACGCCGCCAACCACCTGGTGCTCGAGCACCGCCTGGTCGAGCGGCATCGGCACCTGCTCCTGGGCCTGGAAGCGGACCGCCGCCTCCATCTCCTTAGGGTCCTCGATTGCCGGCAGCCGCACCGTGCGGACCACGACCCGCTGGTTGCCGATCCCGAGCCTGACCCGCTTGGAGAGCCTGTGCTCGGCGAAGAGCGACTTGAGCGCCGCCGCCAGGCGCTCGGGGTCGAGCACCTCCCCGTCGTGGAAGGCACCGGGGTCGAGCGGGCCGATCGCCGAGGCGGTTACCTGCGCCAGCCCGTTTACCGAGACCTCGGTCGCGGCGATGCTCCCGGCCTCTATCTCGAGGCCGACGAGGCTCCCGGTTTGCTTGTGGGTGAGTTGGAAGCGCATGGGGGTCGGCCGGCGCGACCGCTGATGGCGCCCCGGCCATCTATGAATCGGCAGGGAGGCCGTCGACCTTTCGCCTTGCAACTACCCATTTATTCCCAAACCTGGACGAACGGACGAGGCCGGCACCACCGCGTCAGAAAGCGCCCAGGTACCAGTCGACCAGCTGTTCGCCGGCCAGCAGGCCGACCACCCCGCCGAGGGCGAGGAAGGGGCCGAAGGGGATCGCCCGCTTGCGCGCCGCCGCGCCGTGGCGCACGACGATCGCCAGACCGACGAGCGAGCCGGCGAGCAGCGCGACGAACAGCGCCGGGGCGACGGCGCGGCCGAGGAAGAGACCCATCGTCGCCGCCAGCTTCACGTCGCCGAGCCCCATGCCGCGCGGATAGGCGAGAGCCGCGGCGAACAGCAGGCCGCCCGCCGCGGCGGCGGCGATCGCCCGCTCGGGCAGGCTGGCCGGGTCGGTCGCCGCGGCGATCGCCACCCCGAGCGCCGCGGCGGCGGCGAGGATCTTGTTCGGGATGATCCGCTGCTCGAGGTCGGTGAGAGTGACGGCGACGAGGGTGGAGACGAGGACGAGGCCGAGCGCCAGCTCGCCCGGTTCGCCCGCGAAGACCAGCGCCGTCGCCGCGAAGAGCAGCCCGAGGGCGAGCTCGGTCAGCGGGTAGCGCAAGGGGATCCGCTCGCCGCAACAGCGGCTTCGCCCGCGCAGCATCAGCCAGGAGAGAACCGGGACGTTGTCGTACGCGGCGATCTGGGCGCCGCAACGCGGGCAGCGCGAGCGTCCGCCGACGATCGATTCGCCGCGCGGCACTCTGTGGCCGACCACGGTGAGGAAGCTGCCGAAGACCAGTCCGGCCGGGAAGAGGAGGATCGCTGGCATCGTCTCTTTCAAGTGGCGGCCGCGTGGATCGTGGCCGCCACCCGTATCGGCGTGTCCGCGGAAGCGGTTTAGCCGCGGTGGCGGGCGCTCACGGCCAGGTCGGCAGCGTGCCGGTGGTCCCCAGGGAGAGGCGGCTGTCGAAGCTCGGCTCGTCGTAGAGGGTCTGGATCCCGCTGCCCGAGCCGGCGTCGACGCTGAGCGCCAGCCCGAGGCGCGAGCCCTGTGGCACGGGGATCTCGCCTTCGCCGGTGGCGAGATCGACCGAGACGGTCAGCTCGGTCCAGCCCGAGCTGGGCCAGGTCGCTCGGCTGTAGGTGACGTACGGCAGGCTTTCGAAGGGGTGGGTCAGTGCCGTATCGGTGCCCCCTTCGCGCACGAACAGCCAGATGCAGATCGTCGCCGGGTAGACGCCGTGTTCGATCGACTGGGTCCAGAGGCTGACGTTGGCTTCCCCGGTCAATTCCAGGTCCGCGGTGTTGACCGGCGGCGTGATCCACTTGTGCAGCTGCTGGAACAGCGTCGCGTCGGCGTCGGGTTCGCTCGCCACTTCGGTGGCCGGCATCGCGCCGCATTCGCTGCCGACCTTGACCTGCAGCCCCTTGTCGAAGTCCGGGTCGGTTTCCGGCTCGACATCGGTCGCGTAGTCGTAGACGGGGTTCTCATCGGAGAGAACCGGCGCTTCCGGCCAGAGCAGGTCGGGGGCGCCCGGTTCGTTGCCGTTCTTCGTGCCGTCGGCACAGACCCCGCGCGTGTTGTGGGCGAGGTGGTCGCCCACAGCCCCCCTTTCGGCGGGCGTCTGCGGTTCGGTCGCGTCGCAGGTCGTGTCGGTGAGCCAGAGGATCCACGTCGTTACCGTGCCGCCGCCCGGCGCCGGCCCGGGGTTTTCGGGAGGCTCCGCTTCCGGGTCGAGGAACTGGCTCTGGATTTCCTGGTAGCGCCGGTTTGCGCCGCCGGCCGAGGTCGAGTCGAGCCTGACGACGACGATCACGCGTTTCAGGAAGTCGCCGTTGGTGCAGGTCGCTTCCGGGCAGGCGGCCCAGACCACGTAGCGGTAGATCGAGCCCTTGACGTTTTCGACCTGGAAGGGTTCGGGCCCGGGGGCGACCGAGCCTTCCAGCACAAGCGGCCTCAGTCCGGTCCCGTCCCGCTTGGTGTAGAAGGCGGTGGCGGAGACGCGCGAGTTGGGGTTGTTCTCGCCGCTTTCGTGCGAGGGCAGGCCGCTCAGCCCGATCTTCCCGTAGGGCAGTTCGCGGATCTTCTCCATTTCCCGCTGCATCACGTCGTTTACGACCTGGCTCTGCTCGGCGCGGAAGGTGTTGCGGGTCGCGGCATCGACGATGCCGAGCACGCCGAGGCTGCCGATCACCAGGATGATCCCCGCGACCACGACCTCGATCACGGTCAGGCCTTCCTCTCCCCCGCCGAGCCGCGCGGCTGCTCTGCGCAGCGCAGCCACCATCACGACCCCCCGTTGCGCAGCGCGGCCCCGTCGGCGATCGTCACCGGCCCGCCTTCGCGCGTGGCGAAGGAGAGCTCCACGCCGACGTAACCTGGCCCGGCTTCCGGTTCGCTCGGCTGCGAGTAGCTGAACACCTGATCCGAGGCGAGGCCGCTGACCACCTGCACGGCGGGGCCGGGCGAGCTGCCGTCGGGTTGTGCCACCGTGCGCCGGCATTCGCCTTCTTCGCAGGCATAAGTCACGCGGCAGGCGATCGCTTCTCCCGCCGCCCCACCGCCGCAGGTGGACCGGTCGACGTAGGTGATCAGCGAGAGTTCGTCGGCGGCGGCGGTCAAGACGTCGGATCCCTGCCGCAGCTCCCGGGTCATCCGTTCGAGCGTGACCCGTCCCTGCTGGATCGCCGTCACCTTGGAGCTGGTCCGCGGCTCGCTGCGCACCGCGCCGACGAAGACCATCACCGCCCCGCCCAGCACGACCATCGCCATCGTCGACGCGACCAGCAGCTCGATCAGGGTGAAGCCCCTCTCGCACCGGTGCAGCCCGCCGGCAATGTCACCGACCGCGCCCATCCCTCAGCAGCCTTCGTTGGGTGCGCCGGTCGGGGGCTCCGCGGTGCAGTCGACAAAGCGGCTCACTTCGTAGTGCGGCGCGGTCAGCGGCAAGTAGAATTCGTCCACCCCGCTGCCGGTCCACACTTGGGCGTTCGAGTCCAGATGCACCGTGCTGCCGGCCATCGCACCGCAGAACGACGTGTTGCTTTCCATTTCGATGTCGGTGTAGGGGGCGTACATGATGAAGTTCTGCTCGCAGAGCACCGGGTCTTTGATCGTGGATTCGCTCCTCAGGAGGATGTTCGTCTCCAGGTTCGGCGAGCCGACGAAGAGCAGCGCCAAGTCGCTCGACTTCCCGGATACAGGGGTGATGCGGGCGTTGGAGCGCAGTTCGAGCTGCGTCACGCCGCTTTCGTACCCGCATGCCTCGGGCGAGTCGAAGTAGATCAGCACTTCCGACCCGGCAGCGACGTAGAGCGAGCTGTTGCTGTCCAGGGTCAGTTTGCATAAGCTGTAGACGGAACCGGCCAGCGTCACGGAGCTGTTGCTTCCGACCTCCAGTTCGCGCGTGCCGCATGAGTTGTCTTCTTTGCCGGTGCCGTTGTGGCCGTCGAAGCAGGCGGTGTTTTTGTTGCCGCTGATCCGGTCCTCGGTGAAGAGCCGGCCGTTGTCGTTTTCGGTCGGCGCGTCACCCTGGTTGACCGGGGGAAGGTCGATTTCTTCTTCCCCCGGTTCGCCCCCCGCGACTTCGCATTCGACGTCGGTGAAGTAGCCGCCGCCGCCTTGCTTTTCGTGGCCGACGCCGACGGTCGCCGTGCCGCACTGGTCGGCGTTTTCTTCGATCACGAGGTTGCCGTTGGTCGCGGAACCCGCGTGGATCTGCGCGTTCTGGTCCAGTCCGATCCATTCTTTGGACTGCACGGTCGCGTTGAGGAAGATGTCCTGGCCGGCGGAAGAGCTCGCGGTGACATCGACGCGTCGCGTCACCCCGGAGAGGGTGCCCACCGAGACGACCTCCACTTCGGTCCAGGCGATTTTGCCGCTGGGCATTTCGGTGCCGGTGGGCTTGACGCGGTAGGCGACGGAGGCGCCGTTGACCGTGCCGCTGGCTTCCGGGCACCAGCCTTCGGCGTCCGGCGCCGTGCCGCCTACAGGCACGCACGCCGCGGTCTCCGAGGCGACCCCATAGTGGTTGAACCGGAGCAGAGCCTGTTCGACTCCCGACTCCGCGACCCCCAGCGCCGACTTCACGTCCTGGTCCCGCACCGTGCCCCTCTGCCCCCCGATCGAGGCGGTCACCGCGGCGCCCGCAAGCGCCATCGCCGCGAGCAGCATCAGGGTCACGGTCGGCACCGCGAAACCCCGCTCGGACGCGAGGTCGCGGCGCAGGTCGCCCGCCCGGCTCGGCAGAGCCCGGCCTACGGCGGCGTGGAATCGGCTGCGCGAAGGCATCTGCCCCTCATAGATCGAGCGCAGGAGGCTGCGGCTTGAGCGCCGGATGCGCGCGGGCGCGAGGCGGGCGCTTGCCCCTGGACGGATCGGCCACCGCCTGGGCCTTAAAAATAGGTAAAGGGCGGGCCCGAAGGCCCGCCCTTTGGGTTGCCAGTGCCAGCCGATGCGCTGGCCAGCGTGGCTACGTCAGGCGACTATTTGCTCCAGTCTTTGCCTTCCGGGCAACCCCCGCGGTTTTCCTGTTCGCATGAGAACGTAGCTATACCTGAGCCTTCTTCACGGGCGATGGAAAACGTGTTTTCGGTCTTCGGCGAGGTGACGGTCACCGTGTACCCGCCGCCCCCGGCCGTTGCTTCAGCTTTCGAGAGGTACGGGGTATCTGGGCTTACTGCGTCGTTGATCGTCTCCTCGATTTTGTGGAGTTTTTCTGCATCGACTGCAGTGTATTTCCCGCCGTGTTCGGTCGAGTAGGTCTCCATCGCGGTCTCGGCCGTGCGGGCCATCGACTTGGCCTGCGCGTCGCTCGCCTTCTCCCGCTGGTTGAAGAACGCGGGGATGGCGATCGCGGCGAGGATGCCGAGGATCAGCATGACGACGAGGAGCTCGATCAGCGTGAAGCCGGCCTCCCCTTCGCCGTTGAGCCGGGCGCCTACCTTGGCCCGGAGATTCTGGAGAAACATTAGTGACCTCCTGTGGTCCCAATCGTTTGCGCCAGAGCCCCGTCGCGAGAAGCCACGTGGTGTCTGTCGACCCCGGTGGTAGCCCGGCCGACTTCCGTGCAGAAGTCCCGGCGGCTTTGCGCCCCCGCCTCACGACGGGTTTGCCTTTTGCACCGAGGCGCTGGCAGATTCATCACCAGGCCCTAATCGGCCGCACCCCCGATCCCTAAATCCTCGAAATTTGGGCTTCGTAGTGCGAAAACTCAGGTTCGTGGCCGACTGTGGGCGTGGTGCGCCAAATAACCCGTAACCCACACGGCCGCGCGCTCGCGCACGCGTCGAGTGCCGATTCCCGGGGCGGTCCCGGCCCCTACCGGATCTTTTCGTACAGGCTGAAGATCGGCAGGTACATCGAGACCACGATGAAGCCGACCACGCCGCCGACGAAGACGATCATCAGCGGCTCGATCAGCGAGGTGAGGGCTTTGACCTTTGCGTCGACCTCGGTCTCGTAGAAGTCGGCGATCTTGCTGAGCATCTGCTCGAGCTGGCCGGTTTCCTCGCCGACCGCGACCATGTGGCCGACCATCGGTGGGAATACGGGGTTGCGCTCGATCGGCCCGGCCAGCGAGCCGCCCCGCTTGGCCGCCGCGTAGAGGTCTTCCATCGATTGCTCGACGACGACGTTGCCGGCCGTTTCGCCGGTCAGTTTGATCGCCTGGAGCATCGGCACGCCGGCCGAGACCGCGCCCGAGAAGGTGCGCGACCAGCGGGCCAGCGCCACCTTCTGGATCACGTCGCCGATCCGGAACGGGATGCGCAGCTTGAATCGGTCCCAGACCTCCTTGCCGCGATCGGTCCGCTTCCAGCGGAAGAAGCCGACGGCTGCGAGGATCAGCGCCGGGATGATGATGAACCAGTAGCCGGTGATCGCGTCGGATGCGCTGACGCAGACCTGGGTCGGCAGCGGCAGCGCAGCGCTTTCTCCGGGGTGTTCTTCGGCCAGTTCTTCGAACACCGTGGCGAAGACGGGGATCACGAAGGCGACCACGCCGATCAGCGCCAGGGTCGCGAAGCCGAAGACCAGAACCGGGTAGGTGAGCGCCGATTTGACCTGGCGCCGCAGCGCGTCGGCCTTCTCCACCTGGTAGGCGATCCGGTCGAGCGCGTCCTCCAGCCGCCCCGATTCCTCGCCGGAGCGGACCATCGCCCGGTAGAGGCGGTCGAAGACCTCCGGGTGGCGCTCCATCCCCTGCTCCAGGGTGCTGCCGGCCTCGACGTCGGCCCGCACCCCGGCGGTCGCCTCGCGGATCCTCTCGTCCTGGGTCTGCTCCTCCAGGGTGTGCAGGGTGCGCAGCATCGGCATCCCGGAGGCGATCAGGGTCGCGAACTGGCGCGAGAAGACCGCCAGCTCGCGCACATCGACGCCCTTCCAGCGCCTGAACAGGTTCTCGAGCGCGAACGGCTCGCGCTTCTCGCTGACGTCGAGGACGATCAGGCCGCGCTGGCGCAGCTGCTCGCTGACCTGCGCCTTCGACTCGGCCTCGACCTCGCCCGCGGTCGCCGCGCCGGCCACGTCCATCGCCCGGAAGGCGAAGGTGGTCGCGGAGGCCATCGGCTAGGCCCCTCGCTGGGTGGGGGCAGGGGGCGGGGCCGACGCAGGGGGTGCGGACGGCGGCGCGGACGCGGCAGGCGGCGCCGGCGCCCCGTTGCCTCCGCCGCTGCCCCCCGCCCCGTCGCCCTGCAGCGCCGCCGGCGCCACCGGCGCCGCGCCGAGCAGTCGTTTCAGCTCCTCGGGCACCGAGGCGCGCGCCTCCGCCAGGGCGCGGGTGATCGTCCCCGCCCGCACCAGCCGCGCCAGGTCGGCGTCCATCGTCTGCATGCCGACCGCGCCCGAGGTCTGCACAGCGGCGTAGATCTGGTGCGTCTTGCCCTCGCGGATCAGGTTGCGGATCGCGGGCGTCGGCACCAGCACCTCGCAGGCGACGACCCGGCCCCTGCCGTCGGCGGTCGGCAGCAGCTGCTGGGTGACGATCCCCTGCAGGGCGATCGAGAGCTGGGTGCGCACCTGCCCCTGCTGCTCGGGCGGGAAGACGTCGATGATCCGGTCGACCGTCTGCGCGGTCGACTGGGTGTGCAGAGTGGCGAAGACGAGGTGGCCGGTCTCGGCCGCGGTCAGCGCGGTGGCGATCGTCTCCAGGTCGCGCATCTCGCCGACCAGGATCACGTCGGGATCCTCTCGCAGAGCGGCGCGCAGGCCGAGCGCGAAGTCGGGCGCGTCGGAGCCGACCTCGCGCTGGTTGACGATCGAGCGTTTGTGCTGGTGCAGGAACTCGATCGGGTCCTCGATCGTCAGGATGTGGTCCTGGCGTTCGCCGTTGATCACGTCGACCATCGCCGCCAGGGTCGTCGACTTGCCCGAGCCGGTCGGCCCGGTGATCAGCACGAAACCGCGCGGTTTGGCGGCCAGCTCGCGCAGCACCTGCGGCACGCCGAGCGTGTCGAGCCCGGGGATGTCCTGCGGGACGAGGCGGAAGGCGGCGCTGACCGCGCCGCGCTGGAAGAAGCAGTTGACGCGGAAGCGGGCGACGCCGGGGATCGCGTAGGCGAAGTCGAGCTGCTTGTTGTTCTCGAAGCGCTTGCGCTGGTCGTCGTTGAGGATGCCGTAGACGACCTCGCGGGTCTCGGCGTTGGAGAGCACCGGGAAGCCCTCCATCGGCTCGATCCGCCCCTTTTCGCGAATCGCCGGCGGGAAGCCGGGGGTGATGTGGACGTCGGAGGCGCGAGCCTCGACCATGCGACTCAGAACCTCTGCGAAGTCGAAATCCATGGCCATCTAGATCGACTTCGGGGCCGAATCCTTAAGCGGTGACACGGATGACCTCCTCGAGACTGGTCAGGCCGGAGCGCACCTTGGTGAGGCCGTCCTCACGCAGGGTGAGCATCCCCTCCTCGCGGGCCACCGCGGCGAGATCCGCCTCCGACGCCTGGTCGACGGCCATCTCCTTGATCCGCTCGCCCATCCGCATCACCGAGAAGATCCCGACGCGGCCGCGGTAGCCGCTCTGGTTGCAGCGCGTGCAGCCGACCGGCTCGTAGGCCTCGAGGTCGCCGCCGACCCGGATCTCGGCCTCGGCCAGCGCCTCCGGCGGGATCGCGATCCGCCGCTTGCAGTGGCTGCAGAGCTTGCGGGCGAGCCGCTGGGCGACCACGCAGTCGACCGCCGAGGCGGTGAGGAACGCCTCGATCCCCATTTTCATCAGGCGGGTGATCGCGCCGGGGGCGTCGTTGGTGTGCAGCGTGGTCAGCATCATGTGGCCGGTCAGCGCCGCCTCGATCGCGATCCGCGCCGTCTCGCCGTCGCGGATCTCGCCGACCATCACGATGTCGGGGTCGGCGCGCAGCATCGAGCGCAGCCCGGTGGCGAAGTCGAGCCCCGCCTTGCGGTTGACGTTGATCTGGTTGATCCCGGGCAGCCGGTACTCGACCGGGTCCTCGATCGTGATGATGTTCTTCTCGACCTCGTTCAGCCTCTGCAGCGCCGCGTAGAGGGTCGTCGACTTGCCCGAGCCGGTCGGCCCGGTGACCAGCACCGCCCCGTAGGCCTGCAGGAAGGCCTCCTCGAAGCGCTCGCGCGCCGTGCCGTCCATCCCCAGGTCGTCGAGCGTGCGCTGCGCGTTGTTCTTGTCGAGGATGCGGATCGTCGCACCCTCGCCGCGCTGGGTGGGCAGGGTTGTGACGCGCAGGTCGACGCGCCGGTCCTCGACCGTGACGCTGACCCGGCCGTCCTGCGGCACCCGCTTCTCGGCGATGTTGAGGTCGCTCATGATCTTCACCCGCGAGACGACCGCGTTGACCATCCGCTTCGGCACGTGGGCCGCCTCGCGCAGCACGCCGTCAACCCTGAAGCGGACCCGCATCTCCCCCTCGCCGGGCTCGAAGTGCACGTCGGAGGCCTCCTCCCCCACCGCCTGGCCGAGGATGCTGTAGACGAGCTTGATCACCGGCGCGTCCTCGGCGCTGACCTCCATCGCGGCGACTTCCGCCGGCTCCTCCTCAGCCTCCGCCTCGCCCTCGCTGACCGCCTCGCTGACCGCGCTCTGCAGCGTGTTGAGGCGGCCGATCAGCGCTTCGATGTCCTCCTCGGCGGCGACCGCGGCGCGGCAGTCGAGCGCCGTGGCGATCTGGATGTCGTCGACCGCAAGCACGTTGGTCGGGTCGGCCATCGCTACCAGCAGCGTGTCCTTGTCGACGAAGCCGATCGGCAGGGCGCGGTAGCGGCGTGCGGTAGTGACCGAGATCAGGTTGGCCGCGGCCATGTCGACCTGGAAGATGGAGAGGTCGACGTGGTCGAGGCCATAGCGCTCGGCGATCGCGCGCGAGAGCTGGTCGGCGTCGATCGCCCCCTGCTCGAGCAGCAGCTGCTCGGGGGGGCGGGCGGCGACGCGGGCCTGCTCGATCGCCCGCCGCGCCGTCTCGTCATCGACGAAGCCGAGGTCGACCAGCACGTCGGTGACGAAGCCGCTGGAGCGGCCGCGGGCGCGCGGCGGCGTGAGGCCGGGCGTACCGCCCTCGCCGGGCTCGAGCACCGGCGCGGTCGAGTCGCCGGACTCGGGGACCGGCCGTAGGTGACTCGGGTACTCGCGCGAATCCATGCCTCAGCTCTCCGCTCCGCGGCTCATACGTTCGCTTATTAGCTCGACAGCGGGCGGCTCTGCCTTGAATGCAGGCGATTCGCCTGCGGGGGCGCGAAACGATCGCCGCCATGAGGACCCGCCCGGTTCCCAAATTGCGCCGGTCGTGCCACAAGCAACACGAGTCGATCGGCGGAGAGCTCACCGGAGATAGGGCGCGGAACTCGGGCTCCCATTCGAGGACAGCTCGATGGCGACCAGGCCCTCGTCCGCGCCCTGCTCGAGGGACTGCACGACGTGCTGTTCGGGATCCCGGTGGCGTAGGGGGCGCTATGGGTGATAGTCGACGGTCGGGCCCTTGTAGCCGGCGTCAATCACTGCCTGGCGAACGCTCTGCGCGCTCTGGAAGCCGTAGCTGACCGAAGCGGTGGGGACGACGCGCTTGAAGCGCTTCGGGGTGACGACGACCAGCGCCGGCACCCGGTCGACCCCTACCCCCTCGGTGATCGCCGCGTAGCGCGAGATCTGGGCGGCCGGGACGACGAAGAGCGCCACGCCCGGGAAGGAGGCGACGCCCTCGGTGGCGATCTTGACCAGCCGGTCGTCGATGCCGCCGTCGCGGACGAAGAGCAGGACCAGGGTCTTGTTTGCGTGCCAGGCGGCGACCACCGGGCGGGGCAGCGGCGGCGCGTCGCTGACGCCGCCGCGGGCCCGGGAGAGCGCCGCGGAGAGCGCTTCGGAGGGGCTGCTCGACGCCGGCAGGTTGGCCGTGGTGGTTACGGTGGGCGATTCGAGCCCAGACGTCTTCGCCGATTCTTTGCCGCCCCCTCCCCCGCCGCCGCTCGAGGAGAGAACGAAGAAGCCGACCCCGACCAGCAGCACGCCGATCACGGCGAGCTGCACGAGCGGGTTGCTGTTCAGCGCGTCCCTCATACGTTCGCTTACCTAGCTCGGCAGCGGGGGG
>Ga0210144_1000249_pt1 | contig 31537 bp, 28 predicted proteins | sample Muzzi_PWA_D2_FD_185532 | JGI IMG/M metagenome (GOLD analysis project Ga0210144, IMG submission 185532) | Wetland microbial communities from San Francisco Bay, California, USA, that impact long-term carbon sequestration - Muzzi_PWA_D2 (SPAdes) | ecosystem: Environmental > Aquatic > Marine >...
GGGGGGTGGTGCGGGATTGTGCGGGGGCGCCGACCTCCGGGTCCGACCTAGTGCGGTATGCTGATCCCGCGATGCGGGGAACCCTACGTGCGTGGCTGATTCTGCCGGCGCTCGCGGCGTCGGCGTCCGTCGCCTGGGCCCACGGCGGCGGGCTGGACGCCCACGGCTGCCACCACAACCGCATCGAGGGCGGCTACCACTGCCACCAGGGGCCGCTGGCGGGCCACGAGTTCGTCAACGCCACGGCGGCGCGCCTGGCCGAGTGGCTGGTGGCGCGGCTGGCTGCCTCCCCCGCCGACACCGCCCGTCTCGGCGAGGGAACTCGGGCCCAGGTGGTGGACGGCGACACCCTGGACATTGGCGGCCACCGCGTCCGCCTGCATGGGATCGACGCCCCGGAGATCGCCCAGACCTGCACGGCCGACCGGCGGCGTTACCACTGCGGGGTGCGGGCGCGGCAGGTGTTGATCCGGCTCATTCATGAGCGCGGCGGTCCGGTGTGCGACGTGGGCGACTTCGACAGCTACGGCCGCTACCTGGGTGTGTGCCGCGACGCCCAGGGGCGCGACCTGAACGCCGCGATGGTGGAAGCGGGCTGGGCGCTGGCCTACCGGCAGTACAGCGAGGCGTACGTGGCCCAGGAGGCGCGGGCGCGGAAGGCGAAGGCGGGGATGTGGGCGGGACAGTTCACGCCGCCGTGGGAATGGCGGCACCGAGGGTGAGGGGGCGGAGGAGGACTGCAGCACCTCGCTCCGGATCTCCAGCCCCTTCCGCCGCCTCTTGTCCACCCGGTCCAAGACGCCAGACTTGGAAGCCGAGCCCGGTCGCCGGCTCCCGCGTCCGGATCGCCCGGCGCGTCCCGGGTGGTGGGTGGGCGCCTTACGAAGGCCCGGCGAGCCGCAGGGCCTCGGCTTCGATCCGCCGGTAGGCCTCGGCCAGCCGGGCGGCCCAGGCGGCGGCCTGCTCGGGGGTGCGCAGGCCGTCCTGGCGGATCTCGATCATGACGCAGGGCAACCCGCGGGCCTCGCCGTGGACGGGGACGGTGTAGTCGATGTCGTCCTCGATGGGGTAGGGCGCGTTGTCGCCGAGGGTGAGGTCGCCGCCGTTGGCCAGGGCGGCGAGGAGCAGGGCGGCGAGGCGGGGGTCGCGGCCGTGGGAGACGCCGATGTGCCACGGGCGGGCGCGGCCGTCCAGGACCGGCGTGAAGCTGTGGATGTCGAGCAGCACGGTCGGGCGCCGGGCGCGGGCGTCGAGCAGGCGGTCGATGGCGTCGTGGTAGGGCCGGAACAGGGCCTGGATGCGCTCCTCCCGGGCCGCGGGGGTCAGACCCCGGTTGGCCGGGACGGGGACCCCGGCGCTCTGCTCGGGGATGGACCCCGCGCTGCGCAGCGGGCGGTTGCAGTCGATGACCAGGCGCGAGTAGCCGCTCAACACCAGGGGCGCGTCGAGCCGGGCCGAAAGGCGGCGGGCCACCGCGGCCGCGCCCGGGTCCCAGCCGATGTGCTCGGCCAGGCGGGCGGGGTCGAGGCCCAGGGTGCCGAGGCGGCGGGGGACGCGGTTGGCGGCGTGGTCGCAGACCAGCGCCGCGCTGCCGGTCCCGTCGGCGCGGAGCACTTCGAAGGGGGGCGGCTCGTCGGGCGTCAGCAGGGGCGGCGCCTGGCCCGCGTCGGCCATCAGCGCGGGCCGGACGGCGGGGCGCTAGGCCCCGGCCCGGCGCGCATCCGCCCCGGCCTGGCCCGTCACCTCGTCCGCCCGGACCTTGAAGCCCTTGAGGACGTTGGGGCCGAAGGCGTTGCTCAGGGGCACGTCGGCCGCGTCGCGGCCCTGGGCGATCAGGATGCGGCCGATGCGCGGCACGTTGTTGCGCGGGTCGAAGGTGTGCCAGCGACCGCCCAGGTAGGCTTCGAACCAGGCGGAGAAGTCCATCGGGTTGGGGTCGGGGGGAACGCCGATGTCGCCCAGGTAGCCCGTGCAGTAGCGCGCCGGGATGTTCATGCAGCGGCAGAGGGCCACGGCCAGGTGGGTGTAGTCGCGGCACACGCCGGTACGGTCGTAGTAGGCCTCCAGCGCGGTCCGGGTATTGCGGGCGTGCTCATAGCCGAAGGCGATGTGTTCATGGACGAAGTCGCAGATCGCCTGGACCCGCGGCCAGCCGAGGGGCGTCTGCCCGAACAGGGACCAGGCGGTCTCGGAGAGCCGGTCGGTCTCGCAGTAGCGGCTGCCGAGCAGGTAGACAAGCGTCTCCGCCGGCAGGTCCTGCACGTCGTGCTGGGGGGCGGACGGCTCCACCGGGTCGGGCAGGCCGCTGTCGTGGATGAGCGCGTCGGTGGAGATGCAAAAGTCGCCCGGGGGCGCGACGAGGCGGCTGCACCAGTTGCCGAAGCCGTCGCGGTAACCCGTGATCGGCGTCGGCGGATCGGTGAGGATGTGGTCCGCCGCGACGAGGTCGGAGGCCCGGGAGTAGTGGACGTTCAGGGTCAGGATCATGGGCGTCGGCTGCGGACACCCGTAGATCATCTCGTATCCGACCCGGATCTGCATGGCACTCCCTCGCATTCCTCGATCCTGACGCCGCCCCCGCGGCCGTTGTCGAACCCAGGGTACGCTCGCGTCCGGGGACAGGGGAAGGGGGGGCGGGAGCCTCCCGGGTCCGGGGGCGCCCCTACTCGATCACCTCGCTGCGGATGTACAGCTCCTTGAGCTGCTTCTCGTCCACCTTGTCCGGCGCGCCCGTCAACAAACACGTCGCCTTCTGGGTCTTGGGGAAGGCGATGACGTCGCGGATGGAGTCCTCGCCGGCCAGGATCATGGCCAGGCGGTCGAGGCCGAAGGCCATGCCGCCGTGGGGCGGGGCGCCGCTGCCGAGGGCCTCCATCAAAAAGCCGAACTTGGCCTGGGCCTCCGACTTGTCGATGCCCAGCAGCTCGAATATGCGGCCCTGGAGGGCGGGGTCGTGGTTGCGGATGCTGCCGCCGCCGATCTCGGTGCCGTTCATGACGAGGTCGTAGGCGAGGGAGCGGGCCTGGCCGGGGTCGCTCGCAAGTAGCGGCAGGTCGTCCGGGTGGGGGGCGGTGAAGGGGTGGTGCAGCGCGACGTGGCGCTTCTGCTCGCCGTCGTACTCGAGGAGCGGGAAGTCCACCACCCACAGCAGGCTGTCGGGGCGGTCCTTGGTGAGCCCCAGGCGCTCGGCCACGTGCAGGCGCAAGTGGGCCAGGGTGTCGTTGACCACGCTGATGCTGTCGGCGATGAACAGCATCAGGTCGCCGGGGGCCGCCTCCAGGGTCCGGCGGACCTGCTCCAGGGCCTCGGGGCGGAAGAACTTGACGATGGGGGAGTCGAAGCCGTCGTCGGCCACCTTGATCCAGGCCATGCCCTTGGCGCCGTAGCCCTTGGCGAACTCGGTCAGGTCGTCCAGCTCCTTGCGGGACATGCCGGCCAGGCCCGGGGCCCGCAGGCCCTTGACCATGCCGCCCCCCTCCAGGGCGCCGGTGAAGACCTTGAAGTCGGCGTCGGCGACCAGCTTCGAGACGTCCTTCAGCTCCAGGCCGAAGCGGGTGTCGGGCCGGTCGGTGCCGTAGCGCTCCATGGCCTCGGCCCAGGTCATGTGGGGCAGGGGCAGGTCCAGGCTCTCGCCCCGGACCTCGGCCAGGGCGGCGGCCACCATGCCCTCCATGATGGCCATCACGTCCTCCCGGTCCACGAAGGAGAGCTCGACGTCGATCTGGGTGAACTCGGGCTGGCGGTCGGCGCGCAGGTCCTCGTCGCGGAAGCAGCGGACGACCTGGTAGTAGCGGTCCATCCCCGCCACCATGAGCAGCTGCTTGAAGAGCTGGGGGCTCTGGGGCAGGGCGAAGAAGGCCCCCGGGCTGGTGCGGGAGGGGACCAGGTAGTCGCGGGCGCCCTCCGGGGTGCTCTTGGTCAGGACCGGGGTCTCGACCTCCGCGAAGCCCCGGTCCTCCAGGTAGCCGCGCACGCAGCGCACCACGGCGTGGCGCAACAGCAGGTTGCGCTGCATGGCCGGGCGCCGCAGGTCCAGGTAGCGATAGGTCAGGCGCACGGCCTCGCCGGCGTCCACGGCGTCGTCCATGGGGATGGCGGGGGTGCGGGCGGCGTTGAGCACGTCCAGCCCAGAGCCCACCACCTCGACGCCGCCGGTGGGCAGGTCGGGGTTCTCGGTCTCCGGCGGGCGCGGGCGCACGGTGCCCCGGATCCGGACCACGTACTCGGCGCGCAGGTCGTGGGCGCGGGCGTGGAGCGCGGCGTCCGTCTCGGGGTTGAACACCACCTGGGTGACGCCGTAGCGGTCCCGCAGATCGACGAAGACCAGGCCGCCGTGGTCGCGGCGCCGGTGCACCCAGCCGCACAGGCTGACCTCCCGCCCCACGTCGTCCGGGCGCAGCTGGCCGCAGGTGTGGGTGCGCCAGGAAGAGGCCAGGGAGTCCGTCATCGCGGTGTCCTCGCTTGGGAAGTGGGGCGGCCCGTGCCGCGCCCCCGCCGGGGGGCCGCACGGGGACGGCGCGACGCGGGGGGCTTGCCGGAGGCCGTGTCGGCCCCGCCGGGGGCCTTGGGGCCGCCGGCGGCCAGGGCCTTGAGGCGCACCACCTCGGCGTCGGTCAGGCGGCGGTAGGTGCCGGGCTTGAGGGCGCCGGGCTTCAGGAAGGCGTAGGCGGTGCGCTTGAGCTTCAGGACGCTGTGGCCCACCCGGTCGAACATGCGCCGCACCTGGCGGTAGCGCCCCTCGTGGAGGACCACCTCGAGCCAGGCGTTGGTGCGCGTGGTCTCGATCAGGCGGACCTCGGCCGGGGCCGTGCGGCCGTCCTCCAGGGGCACCCCCTTGCGGAGCAGGTCCAGGGCCCTGGCGCCGGGGACGCCCTTGGTCTTGACCCGGTAGCGCTTGGGGACCCCGGAGGCGGGGTGCATGAGGGCGTGGGCCAGGTCGCCGTCGTTGGTGACCACCAGCAGCCCCTCCGAGTCCAGGTCCAGGCGCCCCACGGGGAACAGGCGGTAGGGCAGGTCCTGGAAGAAGACCGACACGGTGGGATGGTCCGGGGCCTCGCCCGCCTGGGTGAGGACGCCGCGGGGCTTGTAGAACAGGAAGCTGGCCAGGCGCTCGGCCCGGGGCAGCAGCCGGCCCTTCACCTTGACGTGGTCCTGGGCCGGGTCGGCCTTGTCCCCGAGGTGGGCCACCTTGCCGTTGACCGTGACGCGGCCCTCGGCGATGAGGCGCTCGGCCTCCCGCCGGGAGGCCAGGCCCGCCCGGGCGATGAGCTTCTGAAGCCGTTCCTGCATAACCGCCTATTGTACGGCCTTCGGGCACGGCCTTTCACGGAGGGGCGGCATTTTCACCCCCGGCGCGGCCGTTCCCGGCCCCGGTTCCCCCCGATCGAACGCGAAAGGGCCGGGGACGCAAGGCGCGTCCCCGGCCCTCCAAGGTCCGGGGCGGGTGGCCCCCTCGGGACGCTTCGCGTCAGGCCGACGCGGCCATGCCGGCGGCCTTCTTGGCGGCGGCCAGGGCGGCGTCGTAGTCCGGGTGCTCGGTCATCTCGGGCACGATCTGCTTGTAGGTGATCCGGTTGTCGCGGTCCACCACGAAGATCGCCCGCATGTCCAGGCGGTGCTCCTTGATCAGCACACCGTACTTGGCGCCGAAGTCGCCTTCCTTGTAGTCGGAGAGGACGTCCACCTTGTCGATGCCGGCCGTGTTGCAGAAGCGGCCGCCGGCGAAGGGCAGGTCCATCGAGACGGTGAGGATCTTCACGTCGCCCAGCTTCGCGGCTTCCTCGTTGAAGCGGCGGGTCTGGGCGTCACAGACCGGGGTGTCGAGGGACGGCACCGAGGAGATGATCCGGACCGTGCCGTTGTAGGTGCTGCTGTTGACGTCCTCGAGCCCCTTGCGCACGGTGAACTCGGGGGCGGTGTCGCCCACCTTCAGGTCGGGGCCGAGCAGGGTGAGGGGGTTGCCCTTGAGGGTCGCGACGCCGGTACGCTCCTGTGCCATGGTGCAGTTTCCCTTATGCAGGTCGTTGGTGAGCCGAGAAGGCGCCCCGGCGAAGCCGCTCGGGGCATATTGATTGTGACAATCGGGCCCATCATAAGGGGGCCCCGGACGTTGCGCAACCGGGGGCCCGGGGGGGGTGCCCGGCCGGCCGTTCAGCCCGGGGCCAGCAGGATCACCAGGCCCAGGACCACCCGGTAGGCGACGAACGGCCCCATGGCGTGGCGCTGGAGGTAGGCCAGGAAGAATTTGATGCACAGGTAGGCCGATCCGGCGGAGACCGTGAAGCCCACCAGCATGGGCACCAGCATGCCGTCCCCGGTGCCGGTCTCGATCAGGTCCAGCACCTCCAGGCCGCCGCTCAGGACGATGACCGGGATGGACAGCAGGAACGAGAAGCGCGCCGCCGCCTCCCGGGTGAGCCCCGTGGCGAGGCCCGCCGTCATGGTGATGCCGGAGCGGGACACCCCGGGCACCAGGGCCACGGCCTGGGCCAGCCCCACCACGGCGGCGTCGCGCCACGCCAGCCCCTCGGGGCCCCGGGCCCGGCGCCCCAGGCGGTCGGCGGCCCACAGCAGGAGGCCGAAGCCGATGGAGGTGGCGCCGATCAGGGTGGGGTTGCGGGCCACGGTCTCCACCCAGTCCTTGCCGGCCAGCCCCGCCAGGCCCACGGGCACAGTGGCGGCCACGATCATCCACCCCAGGCGGGCCCCGGCGGGATCGGCCGGGGCTTGGGACGTCAGGGAGCCGGCCCAGCCCCGCGCCACGTGCACCAGGTCGCGCCGGAAGTAGAGGCACACGGCCGTGAGGGTGCCCAGGTGCGCCACCACGTCGAAGGCCAGTCCCTGGTCGGGCCAGCCCAGCAGCCACGGCACCAGGATCAGGTGGGCCGACGAGCTGATGGGCAGGAACTCGGTCAGGCCCTGCACCAGGGCCAGGACCACGGCGTGCAGCAGCGGCACGTCAGCCCCCCCCGGCCCCCGCCGCCCCCGCCGCCGGGCCGGCCGCCACGGCGGTGGCCGCCTCCGGGCCCCACGGCACCTCCTCCACGTCGCCGAAGGGGGCGAGGGCCTCGGCGAGCACCTCGCGGTCGCCCACGGCCACGATGTCCATGCGGTCCGGGTCCAGGCGGCGCCGCATCACGTCCCGCACGTCGGCGGGGGTGGTGGCCAGGGTGCGGTCGTGGAGGCGGGTCAATTCATCGGCCGGCAGCCCGGCGTAGTCGTACCACATCCGGCGCGACACCACCCGGGCGGGGGTGGCGGAGGCGAACACGAAGGAGTTCAGGAACGCCTCCCGGCTGGCGGCGAACTCGTCCGGGGGCACCGGCGCGTCCCGCATCCGCGCCACCTCCTCCAGCATGGCGGCCACGGCCTGACGGACCTTGTCGGGGCGGGTGCGGGTGGCGATACGGAACACGCCGGGGTGGCCCATGCCGGGCGACAGGGCGCTGCCGATCCCGTAGGCCAGCCCCTCGCGGGTGCGCACCCGCTGGAACAGGCGGCTCATGAAGCCCCGCCCCCCCAGCAGATCGTTGGCCAGGTCGAGTGCGTACACGTCGGGGTCGTCCCGGCGGATCGAGACCTGGCCGATGCGGATGGCGACCTGGTCGGTCTCCTTGTGGACGAAGCGCACCCGGCGCCGCTCCGTGGCGGGCACGGCGGGGGGCTCCGCGGCGGGCACGGGCCCCGGGGCCCAGTCGCCGAACACCCGGCGCACGGCCGCCACCATGTCGGGCACGTCGAAGTCGCCGGTGATCCCGAGGGCGGTGTTGTTCGGGTGGTACCAGGCGTCGTGGAACGCCACCAGGTCGTCCCGCGTGATCCGGGCGATGTCCTCCGGCTCCGCCTCCCGTGCGAACGGGTGGTCCGGGCCGTAGAGGGTGCGGGCGAACAGGCGGGCGGCGACGGAGGCCGGGTTGTCGTCGCGGCGCCGGATGCCCTCGATGCGGCGGGCCTTGAGGCTCTCCAGGCGGGCGGGGTCGAAGCGCGGGCGCCGCAGCATGTCGGCGAAGCGCGCCAGCGCCTCGGGCAGGTGGCGGGTGAGGGTGTCCATGGCCGCCCCGGCCGACTCGGTCCCCACGTGGCTGGTCATCCGGATGGCGGCGAAGGCCAGGGCCTCGTCGAAGGCGTCCGGGTCCAGGTCGCCGGCGCCGCCGTCCCGCATCAGGGTGCCCGCCAGGGCGTAGGTCCCCACCCGGTCGGCGGGCTCCCAGGCGCTGCCGGCGCGGATCAGGGCCGCGACGTGGACCCGGGGCAGGGAGCGGTCCGGCAGCAGGTAGAGGGCGAGGCCGTTGTCCAGGGTGACGCGGGTGACCTCCGGCTGCGGCAGGGGCACGGGCGGGAAGCGCATGTGGCGCGGGTCCGGGGCCGTGGCGCAGCCGCCGGCCAGGGCGGCCACCAGGGCCAGCGTGGCCCCGAGGATGCGGGCCGGACGGGGCCTCACGGCGCGGCCTCCGGGGCCGGGGCGTCGGCGGCGGCGCCCTGTGCCGGGCCGCGCTCGAGCACGCCCACCACGCGCCGTTCCGGGGCCAGGTACCGCTCGGCGGCGCGCCGCACGTCCTCCGGGGTGAGGGCGGACAGGCCGTCGAGGAGGCGGAAGGGGTAGCGCCAGTCCCCGATCACCGCCTCGTAGTAGGCCAGGCGGTGCGCCAGCCCGGCGTTGTCGTCCATGCTGCGGACGATGCCGGCCTCCACCTGGTTGCGGGCCCGCTCCACCTCCCGCGCCTCGACCGGGCCGGCCCGCAGGCGTGCCACCTCCTCCAGCACGGCCGCCTCGACCTCGTCCGGGGTATGGGGGTGGCGGGGGGTGGCGCGGATCACGAACACGCCGGGGTCGCGCTCCCCGGGGCCGGAGCCGGTGGAGACCGAGGCGGCCAGGCCCTGGTCCAGCACCAGGTCCCGGTACAGCCGGCCCACGTGGCCGGCCCCCAGCACGTTGTCCAGGGCCTCCAGGGCGGCGTCGTCCGGGTCCCCCAGGGCCGGCCGGGGGTAGCCCACCAGGACCCGGGGCTCGGCGTCGTCGTACACCACCACCCGGCGGGGCCCGGCGGGCTCCGGCTCGCGAGTGGGGACGGCGTCGTCGGCGGGGCCGGCGGGGCTGGCGGGCAGGCGCCCCAGGGTGCGGCGCACCAGGTCCAGGGTGCGCTCCGGGTCCAGGTCCCCCACCAGGGCCACGACCATGCGGCCGGGCACGTAGTGGGTGCGGTAGAAGGCCCGTGCCTCGGGCCGGGTCAGGCGCGCCAGGTCGCTGGGCCAGCCGATCACCGGGCGGCCGTAGGGGTGGGCCAGGAAAGCGGTGGCCAGGAAGTTCTCCCACAGGCGCCCGTCGGGGCTGCTGTCCACCCGCATCCGGCGCTCCTCGGCCACCACGTCGCGCTCGGTGTAGAACTCCCGGAACACCGGGTGGGCCAGGCGGTCGTGCTCCATGGCGGCCCAAAACGGCAGGCGGTTGGCGGGCAGGCTGACGTAGTAGGTGGTGACGTCGTAGCCGGTGCTGGCGTTCAGGCCCACCGCCCCCTGGCGCAGGAACAGGTTGCCGTAGGCGTTGGGCTCGACCAGCGCCTCGGCCTCGGACTGGAGCGCGGCGATGCGGGCATCCAGGGCGGCGGTCGCGCCCGGGTCGTCGGGGTCGTCGGCCGCGCCGGGCTCCGTCAGGGCCTCGCGCCGGGCCATCAGTGCGTCCACCCGGTCGAGCAGGCGGGCCTCGCGGGCGGCGTCTCGGGTGCCCACCTTGCGGGTGCCCTTGAAGGCCATGTGCTCGAACATGTGGGCGATGCCGGTCCGCCCCAGGGGCTCGTCCACACCCCCCACCCGCACCACGATGACCGCCGAGACCACCGGCGCCTGGTGGCGCTCCACCATCAGGAGGGTCAGGCCGTTGTCCAGCACGTGGCGGTGCACCTCCGGCCCCGGCGGGGCGGGAGAGGCGGCCCGCGCGGCCGCGGGGAGGGCGAGCAGGACCGCCAGGGCGGCCGCCGCCAGGCGCGGGATGGCGGGGCGGCGCCGCAAGCTAGGGGGCGGGCGGGCCGACGGGGGCGGGCCCCGGGGCCGGGTGCGCCCCGTCGAGGTCCCGCACCAGGGGGATGACCCGGTCGATGCGGTCCACCAGGTGCTCGGGCCCGGCCCGGCGCAAGAGGTCCGGGTCGCCCATGCCGCAGGTCAGGCCGATGCAGCGGACCCCGGCGGCCCGGGCGGCCTCGGCGTCGGGCACGCCGTCCCCCACCATCACGGCCTCCCCGGGGGCCACCCCGAAGTGGGCCAGGGCGGCTTGGAGGATGGCGGGGTGGGGCTTCAGGTGGGGCGTGCTGTCTCCCCCCAGCACCAGCCCCACCCGTTCCTCCAGCCCCAGGGCGCGGACCAGCTCGCGGGTGTAGAGGAGGGGCTTGTTGGTCACGATGGCCTGGTGGCGGTCGGCGAAGGCGTCGAGCACCTCGTCCACGCCGGGGTAGAGGCGGGAGTGGTCGGTCAGGTGGCCCAGGTAGTGGCCCCGGAACACGGTCAGGGCGTCTTCGAGCCGCTCGGGGTGGTCGCCCACCGCCCGGGACAGGAGCATGCGCACTCCGTTGCCCACGAAGCCGTACAGCTCGCCGTTGGGGCGGGTGGGCAGGCCCACCTCCGCCAGGGTGCGGTTGACGGCGTTGGCCAGGTCCTCGCGGGTGTCCACCAGGGTGCCGTCGAGGTCGTACAGGAGCAGGCGGATGGGCATGGGAAGCTTCGGAGCAGGAGGCGGCGGCCCAGGGGACGCCCCGTCAACGTCAGGTCGTCGACAGCACTCGTCAACAGCACTCGTCAACGGGCGGCCGCGGGGCCGTCAGGGCAGTCCCGGAAAGATAACATAGACCTTGCCGGCCTGCTCGCGGGTCTCGACGATCGCCTCCGGTTCGCGGAACCGGCTCGGGTAGACCAGGTAGCCGCTCACCACCGAGATCGTGGCGTTGGGGGCGCCCACCACGATCTCGTCGCCGCCGTCGCCGTCCGTGTCGCCCGCGGTGACCGACTGGCCGAACTGGTCCAGGGCGGCCAGGTCCGGGGCGCCCAGGGTGGTCCGGTAGTGGGGCCGGCCGTCGGCGCCGGGCTCGTAGAGCATCACCGCGCCCATGTTGGCGCCCTCCGGCGTGTCGTAAAAGGGTGCCGCCACCGCCAGGTACATGGGGCCCGAGGCCCCCCCGAAGCGCCCCGCGGTGATCTGGGACCCGAACTGCATGCCCGCCTGGCGCACCGGCGGGAAGACGTGGGCCACCAGCCCGAACGACAGGCCGCCGGTGCCGTCGTACAGGTCCACGCCACCGGTCGCGCGCTTGCGGGGGACGCCCTGGTAGTCGCGCGTGATCGGGTCCACCAGGATGCGGTGGGGGGCCCCCACGGCCAGCTCGTCGGCGGCGTCGTCCTCCAGGAAGTTCCGGACCGCGAGGGACAGGCCGAAGCCGCTGTAGTACTGGTCCGGCGGCGGCAGCGGGTCGGCGATCTCCACGTGGGTGGCCCCGTTCAGGGACAGGCGCAGGCCCTCGGGCGTGTTCTGGCTCCAGGAGGCGGGGGAGAAGCCGTGCACCAGGCCCTCGCGACGCAGGAGCTTTTCCCGGCCTTCCGGGTCGAGCCCGGGCGCGCCGACGTAGAGCTCCGGGCGGCCGTCGCCGTTGACGTCGCCCACGGCGAGGGCGCTGCCGAAGTAGCCGCCCTGGCGGGGGGTGGGCTCGGCCAGGGTGGCCCGCACGAAGCCCTGGGTCCAGTCGCCGGAGGCCGGGGCCAGGAGCACCTCCACCAGCCCCGCGTCCCGCAGTCCGTCGTAGTCGGCGTGGGGCATGCCCACCACCAGGTCGTCCTTGCCGTCGCCGTTCAGGTCTCGGGCCAGGAGGCGGTAGCCGAACCGGATGTTGGAGCGGAGGTTGCTGCCGGTCCACAGGGGCTCGCCGGCGGGGCCGAGCATGGAGCGGCTGGGGTCGATCCGGATCAGGGTGCCCCCGAAAGCGCCCTGGGCGTCGAGCGGGTACAGGTCCACGAAGCCCACCTGCACCTCGGCACCGTCGCTCGACGGGGCCTGGGGAGCCGACACGGCGAAGTCCTCGTTACCGTCGCCGTTGAAATCCCCCGTCACCACCTGGGCGCCCCAGCTGGTGCCGGCGTCAGCGGCGCGACCGAAGTAGAACTGGATGGTAGCGAACGGCAGGGCCGGGTCCGGGTCCGCCGGGTAGCGCGGCAGGCGGGGCGTGATGCTGCTGTTGACCGACGGGTAGCCGCCCACCACCGAAGGCAGGGCCCGGGACGGGTCGGTCACGTCGCGCCCCAGGTGGGCAACCGCGACCGAGGTGCCGAAATGGGCGCCCTGCTCGGGCAGGCCCAGCTGGAGGGTGCCCTCGGCGGAAGTCAGGAGCTCCGGGTTGGTCAAGGTGGCCAACCGGTCGATCAGCAGCACGCGGGCCAGGCCCCAGTGGTTGGGGTCGTCCGGGTCGGCCAGCCGCACCAGGACCTCGTCGGAGAGGCGGTCCGGGGCGCCGGCACGGGCGGTGAGGAGGCCTTCCTGGTCGATCGTGCCCCCCTCGCCGGCGACGCTCCAGACCGACTGCTCGGGGGGCACGGAGCCGGTGAACCGGACCGTGCTGACCCGGGAGTTGCCGGAGCGGGCCAGGGTATGGAGCGGGGGGGTGACGGTGACCGGCGTGGCGGGCCGGGTCAGGTGCACCTCCACGGCGCCGCCGTCCGCCTGTCCCCCGACGGCGCTGCCGGGGGCGCCCGCCACCAGGTCGGGGGTGCCGTCGGCGTTCAGGTCACCCCAGGTGAACGCGGCCCCGTAGCCGTCGGCGTCGGCCCCGGCGGGGGCGGTGAACACCCGCAGGGAGCCGAAGTCGCCCCGGCCGGTGCCGTAGAAGACCGCCACCGAGCCCGCCGCAGCGGTCTCGGGGACGCCCACGGCCAGGTCGGCGAAGCCGTCCCGGTCCAGGTCCGCGATCCGCACGGTGGTCCCGAAGCGGCCGCCGGCCCGGGGGGTGGGTGCGCTCACGTGGGTCACCGGCAGGTAGCCCCCCACGCCGTCCGTGGCGTACACGAACACCATGCCCGCCACCAGCGGGGTGCCCCCCACCGGAACGGGCTGGCCGGGGCTGCCCACGGCCAGGTCGTGCAGGGCGTCCCGGGTCAGGTCGCCGGCCGCGACCGAGGTGCCGAAGCCGGCGCCGGCCGCCGCGACGGGCGCCGGGACCTCGACGCCGGGGTCGAAGGCCGGGGTGGCGCCGGCCACGGAGGTGTAGGCGAACACCCGGCCCGCCCCCGCCAGGGGAGTGCCGGCGACGGTCACGGTGGCGTCGGGCGCCCCGACGACGAGGTCGTTGAGCTGCTCGGCCTCGCCGCTCACCCCGTAGTGGGTGCAATCGTCCAGGCAGGCGGCCGTCAGGGCGGCCCCGAAGCCGGAGCCCGCCTCGGGCACGGGGGCCGTCAGGGGGGCGGCCAGGGGGAACGTCGGGGTCCCGGAGGCGGCGTCCACCAGGTGCACGGCCCCGGCGCCGGCCTCGGCCGGGGCGCCCACCGCGAGGGTGCGCACCGAGCCGCCGTCGAAGAAGCCGGCCGCGAGGGCCGCGCCGAAGCGGTCGCCGGCCGCCCCGGCGGCGGGGGCCGCCGCCACCGCGGGGTCGAAGCCCCCGGCGCCGTCGCCGAAGAAGATCCAGACCACGCCGCTGCCGGGGACGGCCCCGTTGCCGCCGGGCTCGCCCACCGCCAGATCGGGCAGGCCGTCGTCGTTCAGGTCGGACACCTGCACCGCCGCGCCGAAGCCGCCCCCGGGGGCCGGGTCCGGCGAGGTCAGCAGGGTGGGCGTGGCGGCGAAGCCGTCGGCGCCGAAGGTGCGGAGCCACACCACGCCGGCCCCCGGCACGGCGCTGCCGCTGACGTCCACGTCGGCGTCGGGGGCGGTGGAGATCACCTCGGCCAGGCCGTCCCCGTCCAGATCGGTGCCGGTGATGGCGCTGCCGAAGCGCCCGGCCCCCAGGGAGGTGGAGGCGGGCTCGGTGACGTCCGGCTCGATCGTCCGCACCGTGGCGATGCCGCTGCTCTCCGGGTCCACCGTGCTGGTGGCGCGCGCCACGGCGGTACCGGGCTCGGCGGGGGCGGTGTAGAGCCCCGTGTTGGACAGGGTGCCGACGCCGGTCAGGGACCAGGTGACGGACGGGTCGGGGGACCCGGTCACGGTGGTGCCGAGCTGCACCGTCTGGCGGGGCACCAGGAGGGGGGCGCCGGGGGACACCGTCACGGTGATGTCCACCCCCTGGCCCCGCACGGGCAGGGCGTAGGTGGGGTTGAAGGCGTCGTTGCTGGTCACGGTCACGGTGGAGACCACCGCGCCCACGGCGGTGGGCTGGAAGCGCACCGTGAAGGTGGCGGAGCACCCCTTGGGGATGGGCGGCAGCACGCCGGTCGCCGGATCGGTGGCGGGGCAGTCGGCGGAGGGATTCGCGATCCCCCCCGGCGTGACCGTGTACTCGGGCGCGCCAGGCACCAGGCCGGTCACCTCCAGCGGGGCGCTGCCGACGTTGCGCACCGTGATCGTGCGGTCGGGCCCGGTCTGGCGTACCGAGACGTAGCCGAAGTCCAGGGGCACCGGCGAGAAGCTGGCCACCGCCAGGGGCAGCCCGGGCGGGGGGATGTCCTGGGCCCGGGCGGCGGGCACGGTGCCCGGCGGGGCGAGGCACGCCAGGGCCGCCAGGAAGGCGGCCGGGACGATGAGGGGGGTGCTGCGGCGGCGGGACGGGGACGACATGCTGGGACCAATTATAGCGCGCCCGCCGGGGGCCCCCGGTTGGCGGCGGCCCCCGGGCGCGGTAGAATACCGCCCGCCCGCATGGCTCCCACCACCCCCAGCAACCCCGATTCCGCGCCGTGAGCCTCCCCCGGCGAATCCCGCAGCCGCCCCCGGCCGGCGGCGTGCTGCCCGTGCGGTGCCTGGCGCCCGGGGCCCGTCCCCCGCGCCGGGCCGAGACCGGCGCCGGCGGCTACGACCTGTACGCCTGCGGGCCCCAGGACGGACGCCTGATCGCCACCGGGGTGGCCGTGGAGATTCCCCTTGGCTGGGTGGGGCTGATCCGGGACCGCTCCGGCGTCGCCCTGGCGGGGCGCGGCTTCACCGTGGCGGGGGTCATCGACAGCTCCTACCGGGGCGAGGTGAAGGTCCTGTTCGACCGGGAGGTTCAAGTGGCCGACGGCGAGCGCATCGCCCAGATGGTGATCGTGCCCCACTTCGCCGGCGAGGTGGCCGTGGTGGAGGCCCTTTCCGCCACGGCCCGGGGCGCGGACGGCTTCGGGTCGACAGGAGCCCACGGATGAACCGCCGACCCGCGGAGGGCCACCCCTCCCACGCGCCCCACGCCGCCCACGCCCCCCACCCTCCCGAGGAGGCCCCGGCCTACGGCCTGATCGAGGACACCGAGGCCCTGGAGCGCTTCCTGGAGCCCCTGTCCCGCTGCCCCGTGCTGGCGGTGGACACCGAGTCCAACTCCCTGCACCACTACCGGGAGCAGGTCTCCCTGATCCAGCTCACCGGGCGGGAGCCGGACGGCGCCCTGCACCACGCCATCGTGGACCCCCTGGCGGACGTCAAGGTGGACCTCTTGGCGCCGCTCCTGGCGGACCGGGGGGTGACCACCGTGTTCCACGGGGCCGATTACGACGTGGTGTCCCTCAAGCGCGACTACGGCTTCGAGATCGCCGGCATCTACGACACGATGATCGCCGCCCGGGCCGCCGGCATGCCCCGCTTCGGGCTGGCCGACCTGGTGCGGGAGTACTTCGGCGTCGCCCTCAACAAGAAGTTCCAGAAGCACGACTGGGCCGGCCGGCCCCTGTCCCGGGAGGCCCTCGACTACGCCCACCTGGACACCCGCTACCTGCCGGAGATCATGGACCTGCTCAAGGAGCGGGTGGCGCGGGCCGGGCGGGAGGACATGGTGGCCGAGGAGTGCCTCCTGATCGAGCAGCGCCAGTGGGTGCGCAAGGAGCCCGACCCGGACGCCTACCTCCAGCTGAAGGGCGCCGCCCGCCTGCCGGAGCCGGCCCAGAAGGTGCTGCGGGAGCTGCACGGGCTGCGGGAGCAGATCGCCGCCAAGCGGGACTGGCCGCCCTTCAAGATCATGGGCACCGAGGCCCTGCTCAAGCTGGCCACGGCCGCCCCCACCGACGCCCGCGGCCTGGAGGCCGTCCTGGGGCGGGGCAACCGCATGGCGCGCCGCTACGGGCCCCGGATCCTGGACGCGGTGGCCGCGGGCCTGGTGAGCGACCGGCCGGTGCCGCCCCGCAAGCGCGGCGAGGGGCGGCGCTTCTCGCGGGAGGACGACGCCCTGTTCCGCCAGCTCAAGGAATGGCGCAACGCCCGGGCCGAGGCCGAGGGCGTGGAGCCGGCCATGGTGATGAACAACCAGGTGCTGCAGGAGGCCAGCGTCCGGCGCCCCCGAGAGCCCGAGGACATGGCGGAGATGCCCGGCGTGCGGCGCTGGCAGCTGAAGCGCTACGCCGCGGACCTGGTGGCGCAGGTGGCGCGGTTCGACGGGGGCGGGGCGTGAGGGCCCGGCGCCCGGCGGGGAGGCGGCGATGGGCTTGATGGCGGGCAGGCGCGGAGTCGTCCTGGGGGTGGCCAACAACCGCTCGATCGCGTGGGGCATCGCCGAGTCCCTCCGGCGGGAGGGGGCCGAGATGGCCCTGACCTACGCCGGCGAGGCCGTGGAGAAGCGGGTCCGGCCCCTGGCCGAGGCCCTGGGGTGCACCCAGGTGCTGCCGTGCGACGTGACCGATCCGGCCCAGGTGGCCGCCGCCATGCGCCAGGCGGGGGAGGCGTTCGGGAGCCTGGACTTTGTGGTCCACTCGGTGGCCTACGCCGAGAAGGAGGACCTCAAGAACCCCCTGCTGATGACCAGCCGGGAGAACTTCCTGCTGGCCCTGGACGTGAGCGCCTACTCCCTGATCGGCGTGTGCCGGGAGGCGGCCCCCTTCCTCAAGCCCGGCGCCGCCGTCCTCGCCCTGACCTTCTACGGCGCCGACAAGGTGATGCCCAACTACAACGTGATGGGGGTGGCCAAGGCGGCCCTGGAGGCCGCGGTGCGCTACCTGGCCCAGGACCTGGGCCCGAAGGAGGTGCGGATCAACGCCCTCTCCGCCGGCCCCATCAAGACCCTGGCGGCCTCGGGCATCGGCGACTTCCGCGACATCCAGCGCACCGCCGCCGAGCGCGCCCCCCTGCGCCGCAACGTGGACATCCAGGAGGTGGGGGATTCCGCCGTCTACCTGCTGTCGCCCCTCTCCCGCGGCGTGACGGGGGAGATCCATTACGTGGACGCGGGCTACAACATCATCGGCATGTGACCCGCCGCCGGGCCCCGCGGGGCCCGGCCGGAGGCCCCCGGATGGCCCCGACCCCCCAGAATCCAGACCCCCCCGATCCTCCCGTGGCGAACCGCGACGCGGCGTGGATGGCCCGGGCGCTGGCCCTGGCCCGGCGCGCCGAGGGGCGCACCTCCCCCAACCCCCTGGTGGGGGCGGTGGTGGTCAAGGGGGGCCGGGCGGTGGGGTCGGGCTACCACAAGGGTCCCGGGCGGCCCCACGCCGAGGTGGAGGCCCTGGAGGCCGCCGGGGCCCGGGCCCGGGGGGCCGTGCTCTACGTGACCCTGGAGCCGTGCACCCACACCGACAAGCGCACCCCGCCCTGCGCCCCGAAGGTCGTCGCCGCCGGGCTGGCCCGGGTGGTGGTGGGGATGGCCGACCCCAACCCCAAGGTGGCCGGCGCCGGCATCCGGGCCCTCAAGGCCGCCGGGGTGCCCACGGAGGCGGGCTGCCTGGAGGGGGCCTGCCGCACCCTGAACGCCCCGTATGTGCGGGCCATGACCACCGGGCTGCCGTGGGTGACCCTGAAGGTGGCCGAGACCCTGGACGGCAAGGTGGCCACGGCGTCCGGCGCCTCCCGCTGGATCACCGGCGAGGCGGCGCGCCGCCACGGCCACGGGCGGCGCGCCCGCAGCGACGCGATCGTGGTGGGGGTCGGCACCGTGCTGGCGGACGACCCGACACTCACCTGCCGCCTGGTGCGGGGCCGGGACCCGGTGCGGGTGGTGGTGGACGCCCGCCTGGAAACGCCCCCCGAGGCGCGCGTATTGACGGCGCCGTCCCCGGCCCCTACGATCCTGGGCACCCTGGCCGGCGCCGACCCCGCCCGCCGGGCGCGCCTGGAGCGGGCCGGTGCCCGGGTCCTGGAGCTGCCCGGGCGGGACGGGCGGGTGGACCTGGAGGCCCTCCTCAAGGCCCTGGCCGCCGAGGGCCGGCAGCGGGTGCTGTGCGAGGGCGGGCCCCGGCTGGCGGCGGAGCTGCTGCGGGGCGGCCTGGTGAACCGGGTGGCGTTCTACCTGGCGCCCCGCATCCTGGGGGGCGACGACGCCCGGGGCAGCGTGGGCGGCGCCTCCCCGGCGAGTCTGAGCGGCGCCCTGACGCTGGGGCCGCTCCGCGTCCGGCGCCTGGGGCCCGACGTGCTGATCGAGGCGGACGTGAACCCCGGCGGGGCCTGACGGCCCGGCCCCCCGGCGACAGGCAAGGAGGACACCACCCGATGCGCAAGCCCCTGGTCGGCACCCTGCCGATCCGCAGGCGATTGTTCGGCGCGCCGCCGATCCGCAAGGCATTGCTGTGCGCCCTGGTCCTGGCGATGGCCGTGAGCCTCGCCCATCCCGGCGCCGCCGCCGCCGAGGACATCGCCCTCAAGAAGATCATGCGCAACGGGGCCTACGGCGGGATCGTCGGGGCCATGATCGGGGGGGCCCTGCTGGCCTTCGTGCACAACCGCAGCGACCACCTGGAGTTCATCTCCACCGGCGCCGCCGCCGGCGTCCTGGTGGGCGTGGCGTGGGGGGTCTACGACTCCTCCTCCGGCAACCCCTACGTGATGATCGAGGACGGTAAGCTGCACGCGGCCTGGAGCCCGCCCCGGGTGTTCCGGGGGGCGGCCAGCGTGGCCGACCGGGGCCGGCGCGAGACCGTGCTGGCGGCCCGGCTGGTGGGCGTGCGGTTCTGACGCCGGAGGGAGGGCGGCGACGTGGCCGGGATGCGGATCGGGATCCCCAAGGAGATCAAGGACAACGAGTTCCGGGTGGCCCTGCCCCCCGACGCGGTGGACGCCCTCGTCGAGGCCGGCCACCGGGTGCGGGTGGAGAAGGACGCCGGGGCGGGTAGCGGCTTCTCCGACCAGGGCTACGCCCGTGCCGGGGCCGAGGTGGTGGACACCGCCCGGGCCTTCGACGCCGACCTGGTGCTGAAGGTCAAGGAGCCCCAGCCCTCCGAGTTCGTCCACCTGCACCCCGGCCAGGTGCTGTTCACCTACCTGCACCTGGCGGCCAGCCGCGAGGTGACCGCCTCCCTGCTCAAGACCGGCGTCACCGCGGTGGCCTACGAGGACGTGGAGGACGCCGACGGCCTGCTGCCGATCCTGCGCCCCATGAGCGAGGTGGCCGGGGCCCTGGCGGTGGTCATGGGGGCGGCCTTCCTGGAGCGGCGCTACGGCGGGCGCGGGATCCTGCTGACCGGCACGGCCGGCGTGCCGCCCGGCAGCGTCACCGTGCTGGGGGCCGGGGTGGTGGGCACCAGCGCGGTGCGGCTGGCCACCGGCATGGGGGCCCGGGTCACGGTGCTGGACCGCTCCGAGGAGGCCCTGGAGCGGGTCCGGGCGGCCTACCCCCGGGTGCGCGCCGTCCCCAGCAGCCCGGAGGCCATCGCCTCCTCCCTGGCCCACTCCGACGTGCTGGTGGGCGCGGTGCTCATCCCCGGCGAGCACGCCCCCCGGGTGGTCACCCGGGAGATGGTGCGGCGCATGCCCCGGGGGTCCGTGATCGTGGACGTTTCCATCGACCAGGGGGGGTGCGTGGAGGGGATCCGCCAGACCACCCACACCGACCCCACCTACGTGGAGGACGGCGTGGTCTTCTCGGCCATCCCCAACCTGCCGGGCGTGGTGCCCCTCACCTCCACCCGGGCCCTGGCGCGGGCCACCCTGCCCTACGTCCAGGCCATCGCCCGCCACGGCTGGGAGGAGGCGGCCCGGCGTGACCCCGGCCTGGCCCGGGGGGTGGTGATCACCGGCGGCCACCTGACCGACCAAAACATTGCGGAGGTCTTCGACCTTCCCTATAATCCCCTCTCCTTGTAGGTTCCCGCCGCCTTTGTGTCCGGGGCGTAGCGCAGTCTGGTAGCGCACACCGTTCGGGACGGTGGAGTCGGAGGTTCAAATCCTCTCGCCCCGACCACTTCTCCCGCCCCCGCCCCGCCGGTCCCTCCGGGCCGCTCCCTGATCCCGACCAGCCCGACCTGACGCCGCCTCAAGCCGTCCGGCGCCTTGGCTCAAGCCCCGCGCCCGTTCGGGCCGACAAGAGAGGTGAAGGGGTCGATGGTGAACGGCGACGTCCATCCACTTGCCCTCCTCCTGGCGGGCAACCCGGGGGACCGCGCCCTGTGCCGGCAGATGCTCAGGGGCGGTGCCGGGGACCGCTACGTCCTGTCCGAGGCCGCCACCGTGGCCGAGGCGCTGGAGCGGTGCCGGACGGCACCCCCCGACTGCGTGGTCACCGGCTACGCCCTGTCCGACGGCACCGGCCTGGACCTGATCGCCGCACTGGCCGGCCCCGAGGGCCGCCCCGCCGTGCCCGTGGTGCTGCTCAGCGGCACGTCCGACGAGCGCATCGCCGTGGAGGCCATGAAGGCCGGGGCCCGGGATTGCCTGTTCAAGATCCGCCTCTCCGGCCGGGGCATGCGCCGGGCGGTGGCCAACGCCGTGGAGCGGGGCCGCCTGGAGGGGTGCCTGCGGGAGAACCAGGCGCGCCTCGAAGGCCTCAACCGCGACCTGGCCCGCAAGAACGCCGACATCCAGAGCTTCTACCACACCGTCTCCCACGAGCTGAAGACGCCCCTCACCGTGATCCGGGAGTTCGCCATGATCCTGGCGGACGAGCTGAGCGGGCCGGTCAACGACGAGCAGCGCGCCTACCTGCACATCGTCCGCAACAGCTGCGACCGCATGAGCGCCATGATCAACGACCTGCTGGACTCCAGCCGGCTGGAGAACGGCAAGCTGGCCATCCACCCGGTTCCCACCGACGTGGGGGCGCTGGCGCGGGACGTGGTGGCCGAGATGCAGCCCCTGGCCCTGGAGAAGGGAATCACCCTGGCGTGGGAGGCTGCCGGGGAGCCGCCGCAGGTGCCGGCCGACCCGTGCCGGATCCACGAGGTGCTGGTGAACCTGCTTTCCAACGCCCTCAAGTTCACCGAGCCCGGGGGCCGGGTGACGGTGCGGGTGGCGCCCGAGGGGGAACCGCCGGACGGGGTGCGGGTGGACGTGACCGACACCGGCGTCGGCATCCCGACCGACCAGGTCCCGCATCTGTTCGAACGCTTCTTCCAGGGGAGGAACCCCGACCTGGAGGGCATGGGGGGGCTCGGGCTGGGGCTCAACATCTGCAAGGGTCTGGTGACGCTGCACGGCGGCCACATGGACGTGGACAGCAGGCCCGGGGAGGGGAGCCGCTTCGGCTTCACCCTGCCGGTCAACCGCAAGGAGGAGGGGCGCTGTGAACCGAATTCTGATCGTGGAGGACGAGCAGGACCTCGCCCTGGCGCTGGCGATCCGGTTGCGGTCGAGGGGCTATGAGACGGTCGTGACCCACGACGCCCTGATGGGCGTGAACATGGCGGTGCGCAACCCGCCCGACCTGGTGCTGCTGGACGTGGCGATGCCGGCCGGGGGCGGCCTGCTGGTGGCGGAGCGGCTGCGGGCCAACGCCCGCACCGCGGCGGTGCCCATCATCTTCATCACCGCCAGCAAGAAGCCCGAGACCAAGGACCGGGCGATGGCCTTCAGCCCGGCCGCGTTCTTCGAGAAGCCGTTCGACTCCGCCCTGCTGCTGACCACCATCGACGCGGTCCTGGGGACCGAGGCGCCGGTGGGCTGACGGGGCCCCTCGGGGCCCTTTCAGGCCCGGAGCCGGAAGGTGACCGGGCCGTCGTTCACCAGCCGCACCCGCATGTGGGCGCCGAACACCCCGGCCGCCACCTCTCCGTGGCGGGCCCGGGCCCGCTCCACGAGCGCCGCAAACAGGGCCTCTGCGGCCTCCGGCGGGGCCGCCGGGGTGAAGCTGGCGCGGGTGCCCTTGGCGGTGTCCGCCGCCAGGGTGAAGTTCGGCACCAGCAACAGGCCCCCGGCCGTGTCCGCCAGGCTGCGGTTCATGCGGCCGTCCGCGTCCGCGAGCATCCGGTAGGCGAGGACCCGCTCCAGGAGCCGCTCGGCGGCGGCTTCCGTGTCGTCCCGCTCCACCGCCACCAGGGCCGCCACGCCGGGGCCGATGCGCCCCACCACGCGGCCGTCCACCGTCACCTCGGCCTCGGTCACCCGCTGGAGGAGCGCGATCACGGCGCCGGGTGGGGGACGCGGGGGGAGCGGGGGGCGGGGACAGGGGCCTGGGGGGCGGGCATGGGGGCATGATAGCAGCCCGTGGCCCCCACCCCGGGGCGGTGCTACGGTGAAGGAAGGACCCCCCATTCACGACCGAGAGGGGACACGCGATGAACACACGGAACGTGCGCTACCTTTGGGCGCTGCCCGTGGCCGCGATCCTGGCCCTGGCGGCGCTGGCGCCGACGGCCGAGGGCGACGCGTCCCGGGAGGGCACGGGGCTGGCCGTGTCCATGACCGATTTCCGGGGCGTGGTGCAGGAGCGGGCGGGCTACGCCTTCACCCTGGATCACTATGTGGACCGGCAGCGCGCCACGGCGCGGGAGCTGGCCTGGTGGCAAGGCATGGCGGGCGAGCTGGCGGGGCGCGAGGCCCCCAACCAGGTGGTGGCGGCCTACTGGGGCGCCCACCAGGAGCGGCTCGGCTACCGGACGGCCTACGGCGCTTTGGCCGACCGCCGCGAGGGCATGCGCCAGGAGTTGCTGGGCCACCAGGTGGCCCTGGCCCACGCCATGACGCGGTCGGCGCGGCCCTAGGCGGGGCCCTTCCGGCGGGCGGCGGCCGCGGGGGCCGGCGCGGAGCCGGGCGCGGCGCCGCCGGACGCCCCGGCGGGGAGCGCCACCGGGGCGTCCTCGGCGAGCATCTCCATCATGCGCTCCGGCGGCTGGGGATGGCCGAAGAGGAAGCCCTGCACCACGTCGCAGTCGTGCGCCTTGAGGAAGGCGAGCTGATCGGCCTCCTCCACCCCCTCGGCCACCACGCTCAGACGCAGGCTGTGGGCCATGGCGATGATGGCCCGGGTCAGGGCGGCGTCGTCCGGGTCCCGGGGACAGTCGGTCACGAACGCCCGGTCGATCTTCAGGGTGTCCACGGGGAAGCGCTTGAGGTAGGCCAGGGAGGCGTGGCCGGTGCCGAAGTCGTCGATGGCCAGGCGCAGGTTCATGGCCTTGAGCCGGTCGAGGGTGCGGATCGTCTGCTCGACGTTCTGCATCATCGTGCCCTCGGTGATCTCCAGCTCCAGCAGCTCCGGCTCCAGGCGGGTGTCGGCCAGCACCCGGCGCACCGAGGCGTCCAGCCCCTGCTCCCAGAAGTGGCGCCCCGAGACGTTCACCGAGACCCGCACCGGGGGGATGCCGGCGTCGGCCCAGGCCCGCACCTGTCGGCACGCCAGCCACAGGACCCGTAAGCCCAACGGCACCACCAGGCCGGTTTCCTCGGCCAGGGGCACGAACTCCCCCGGCAGGATCAGGCCCCGCTCGGGGTCCTCCCAGCGCGCCAGGGCCTCCATGCCGACCACGCGGCCGCTGCTCAAGTCCACCTGGGGCTGGTAATAGACCCGGATCTGATCGCGCTCCAGGGCCTGGCGCAGGGCCGCCTCCACCTTCAGGCGGTGGGCCGCCCGGGTGCGCATGTCGCGGGTGTAGACCTGGCAGGTGTGGCGCCCCATGCGCTTGGCCTGCTCCAGGGCGGTGGCGCCGTTGCGCAGCAGGGTGTCGGCATCGGCGCCGTGCTGGGGCGCGACGGCGACCCCGGCGCAACCCCCCAGGGGCAGGCGGGTGCCCTCGAACTCGGCCACCGTGTCCAGGAGCCGCACCAGCTTCTGGGCCACGTGGGCCGAGTAGGTGGACTCGGGGATCTCCGGCAGGATGATGGCGAGGTCGTCCATGCCCCAGCGGGCGATGGTGTCCTCCTCCCGCAGGCTCGCCTTCAGGAGCGCCACGACGTCCTTCAACACCGCCTCGGCGGCGGCACCGTCGTGGGTGTCGTGGATCTGGCGCAGTCCCACGATCTCCACCAGGACCACCGCCACGTGGTGGCCGTGGCGGCGGCGCTGGGTGAGGGCCTGGCCCAGGCGGTCCCGGAGCAGGGTGCGGTTGGGCAGGCCCGTCAGGGGGTCGAAGTAGCTGACGTAGTGGAGCGCCTCCTGGGCCTCCTTGCGCTCGGTGACGTCGGTCAGGACCCCGTCGGCGAAGCGCCGGCCCCGCTGGGCGTAGGTGGCCATGGCCCGGTCGTGGACCCACAGCCAGCGGTCGTCGGCCCGCCGCATGCGGTACTCCAGGTCGAAGGGCGTCTCGGTTTCGAACAGGGCGCAGTAGGCGGCCCGCACGGCGCCCAGGTCGTCCGGGTGGACCCGCTCCCACCACGCCTCGGAGTCCGGGGCGAGGAGGGCGTTCGGGGGGCAGCCCAGCACCCGCTCCACATTTGGGGAGACGAAGGCCCGGGCCCCATCGGGGTCGGCGGTCCAGGTGACGTCGGGGATGCGCTCCACCAGGTCGTGGTAGCGGCGCTCGGTGCGCTCCAGGCGCGAAAGCATGGCCTGCTCGTAGAGGCCCATGAGCACGAACAGCAGCACGATGCCCGCCCGCACCCACATCTCCTGGGGGTCGGGCAGCACCACGACCGCCGCGAAGGCCCCGCCGCTGGAGAGGGCGTGGGTGACCAGGGGCTCCAGCAGCCAGCACATGGCCGAGAAGGCCCCCGCTGCCCACAGCAGGGTGAAGTTGGGTCGTCGTTCCTGTCCCCCCATGGGCGTCCCCTACCTGGCGCGCGGGCGGACCGGCGCACCGCCGTGTTGCAGGCGCACCCCTCTCTTATCGGCCGCCCCGGCCGGGGCATGACCGGCCGAGGCGGGGCTCAGCAGGCCCGGGACACCTTCCCGGGGTCCCCGGCCAGCAGCCGGGTCACCGCCTCCGCCGGGCCCGGCCGGCCCAGCAGGTACCCTTGGGCCGCGTCGCACCCGACGGCCTTGAGGAAGGCGAGCTGGGCCTCGGTCTCCACCCCCTCGCCCACCACGGTCAGGCGCAGGCTGTGGGCCATGGCGATGACGGCCCGCACGATGGCCGCGTCCTCGGCGTCGTCGGCGCAACTGGCCACGAAGGCCCGGTCGATCTTGAGGGTGTCCACGGGGAAGCGCTTCAGGTAGGCCAGGGCCGCCTGGCCGGTGCCGAAGTCGTCCACCGCGAGCCCCACGCCGACTGCCTTGAGGCGCTCCAGGGCGGCGCGGGCCTCGTCGGCATTGCGCACCAGGGCGCTCTCGGTGATCTCCAGCTCCAGACGGTGGGGGTCCAGGCGCGTCTCCTTCAGGGCCCGGGTGACGGTGTCCACCAGGGCCTGGCCCTCCAGCTGGCGGGCCGAGACGTTGACCGACACGCGGGGCGGCGCCAGGCCGGCCCGCTGCCAGCGCTGCATCTGCATGCAGGCGGTGTTCAGCACCCAGGCCCCCAGGGGCAGGATCAGGCCCGTCTCCTCGGCCAGGGGGATGAACTCCCCCGGCGAGACCGGCCCCTCCTCGGGGTGGGTCCAGCGCACCAGGGCCTCCAGGCCGACCATGGCGCCGCTCGCCAGGTCGATCTGGGGCTGGAAGTGGAGCCCCAGCTGGCCGGCGTCCAGTGCGCGGCGCAGGGTGGCCTCCAGCTTGAGGCGGCGCACGGAGGCCCGGTGCAGGTCGGCGGTGTAGATCTCGTAGGTGTTGCGGCCCCGGCGGCGGCTGCGCTCCATGGCGGCGGCGGCGTTCTTGATCAGGACCTCGGGGTCGTGGCCGTCGGTGGGGTAGAAGCTCAGGCCCACGTTGGCCCCCAGGGAGACGTGGTGGTCCCGCACCTCGAACACCGTGTCCACGGCGGCGATGATGGCCTGGGTGACGCGGGCGGCGTGGCGCGCCTCGGGCAGGTCGGGCAGGACCACGACCAGGTTCAGGTCGTCGTGGCGGGCCACGGTGTCCTCCTCCCGCACCAGGCGGCGCAGGCGCTTCGCCACCGCCTTCAGGAGGGGGTCGGCCACCCCCCGGCCCAGGGTGTCGGCGGCCTCGCGCAAGCCCCCCACGCCCACGTAGAGCACCGCGACCTGGTGCCGGTGGCGGCGGGCGAAGGCCACGGCCTGGCGCAGCCGGTCCTCCAGCAGCTCGCGCCCCGGCAGGCTGGTGACGGGGTCCAGGCGGCGGGCGGCGCGGTCGGCGTCGGCGGTGCGCTTGCGCTCGGTGATGTCGCGCACGATGCCGTTGGCGTAGCGGGAGCCCTCGCGCCGGAAGGTGAGCACCGAGCGCTCCTCCACCCAGATCCAGGCCCCGTCGCCCCGCCGCACCCGGTACTCCAGGGAGAAGGGGGCGTCGGCGGTGAACAGGCGGTCCCAGGCCCGCCGCACCCGGGAGCGGTCGTCGGGGTGGACCCCGTCCCACCACAGCCGGCCGCCGCCCCGGGCGTACTCGTCGGGGGTGTGGCCGTAGGCGCGCTTCAGGCCGGGGGAGAGGAACTCCCGCGGGCCGCCGTCGCGGGCGGTCCAGACCATGTCGGGCAGGGCCTCGAGCAGGTCCTGGAAGCGGCCGGAGCCGCCCTCCAGGCGGGACAGCGTGGTCTGCTCATAGAGACCCAGCAGGACGAACAGGCCCGCCACGGCGCCCCGCAGCCACAGGTCGCCCGCGTCGCCCAGGGTCATCGGCCCGGCCAGGATGCCGCCGGTCTCGATGGCCTGCCCGAGCGCCGGCTCGAACACCCACGCCAGCGCCGACAGGGCCCCCAGGGCCCACAGGAATGTGAAGTTGCGCCGCGTCTTTCGCCTCAACCAAGCCTCCGCCACCGCCCGGCTTCCCCGCGGACGAGGCCCCGGACGCCCCGAGGGGCGCCGGGGCGAACGTCGTCGTCCGGCAGGGACAGGCTCTTATCGGCCGATCCGCGGTCGTTTCTTGAGCAAAAACGCGGGGGTCAGGCGGCGGCGGGGGCGCCCCGGCGGGCGGCCCGCACCGTGTTGGCCAGGAGCATGGCCACGGTCATCGGGCCCACACCGCCCGGCACGGGGGTGATCCACCCCGCCACGTCGCGCACCTTGTCGAAGTCCACGTCCCCCACCAGGGGGCCTTCGGACAGGCGGCTGATGCCCACGTCGATCACGCAGGCGCCGGGGCGCACCATGTCGGCGGTGACGGTGCCGGGCCGGCCCACGGCGGCCACCAGGATCTCCGCCCCCCGGCAGGCCCCGGCGAGGTCCCGCGTGCGGGAGTGGCAGACGGTGACGGTGGCCCCGGCCTGGGTGAGCATCACCGCCAGGGGCAGGCCCACGTTGCCCCGCCCCACCACGGTGGCGGTGCGCCCCTCCACGGCGATGCCGGCCTCCTGAAGCAGGCGCATCACCCCCAGGGGGGTGCAGGGGGCGAAGGCCGCCTCCCCCAGCAGCAGATGCCCCAGGTTCACCGCGTGGAAGCCGTCCACGTCCTTGGGCGGCGCCACGGCGTTGCGGCAGTGGTTCTCGTCGATGTGGGGCGGCAGGGGCAGCTGGACGATCAGGCCCGAGACCTCGGGGTCGGCGTTCAGGGCCGCCACCCGGGCCAGCACGGCGGACTCGGAGGTGCGCTCCGGCAGGCGTTCCACCTCGCAGGCGATGCCGGCCTCGGCGGCGGCGCGGGCCTTGTTGCGGACGTAGACGGTGGAGGCCGCGTCGTCCCCCACCTGGAGCACGTGCAGGCGCACGGCCGTCCCGGCGCCCGCCAGGCGCGCCACGTCCGTTTTCAGCCCGGCCCGGATGCGGGCCGCGATCTCCTTGCCGTTGATGACCTGGGCCGCCACGGGGGCCCTTGTACCACACCCGCCGCCGCCCGGTCAGCCCCACCGCGCTATACTGCCGCCCGTGAACCGGGCGGCGCGGCAGCGGGGCGGGGCGTGAGCGACAAGCGGGTGGAGGCCCACGTGACCGGCCGGGTGCAGGGCGTGTGGTTCCGCGCCTTCGTCCGCACCACGGCCATCGGCCTGGAGGTGAACGGCTACGTGGAGAACCTCCCCGACGGCCGCGTCCACCTGGTCGCCACCGGCCCCGCCGAGCGGGTCAACGCCCTGCTGGAGGCCCTGAAGGAGGGCCCGCCCGGGGCCGAGGTGGAGGCCGTGGAGGCCCGGGTCTACGACGGCCCCGAAACCTTCCTAGAATTTCATATTCGCCACTAGGCGCCCTCGGGCGGCGCGTCGTCCACGACCCGCAAGGGCGTCTCCTCGAAGCCGTCCTCCCGGATCCGGTAGGCCTTCATGACGGGGTGGTCCGGGTCACGCAACCCCATGATGATCCACCGGAAGTCCGGGTCGTAGGTCATCAGCGAGGCGTTCGCCTGGTAGACGTCCGCGATGGACGGCACCGGGCTGGACTCGGTGTGGGAGTGGTAGATGCACACCACGTCCAGCCCCTTCTGTTCGCACAGCCGGTAGGCCGTCTCCGTGGCCTTCGGCCCGATGCGGAAGGTGATCGTGGACTTGTCGATGTTGTCCGCCGCCACCATCAGCTTCACGAAGCGGTCGGCGTTGGCCCCGAGGAAGCCGCAGCATTCGTTGGGCTTCTCGGCGAGGCCGTGCCGGAGCATGGCGTCGTGGATTTTGCGGGGGAGGGTGAGCATGGGGGGTGCCGTGCCGATTGCCGTTCGGTTGAGAGATAGGGGGCTTTAGGCGAGCGGACGAGGAAAGGCGCGCTCAAATTCCTCTATAACAGGGGATATCTCGTTAAACATTTGGTCGAGGTTCCACTCTTTACCTGCCCCGCCGCGGGCGAGAGTACAGTGCTGCAGGAACCTAGAGATATCTTCGAAGTATTTGTCATCTATTACTGCCGCGTGAGCCCTAATACTATCAATCTGGTCAGTTACGAGTTCACCATCGGTCAACATCGCGGGTCTAGCAAGGCTGGTATCGCCTTTGTCCTCACGATGATGTTTCCCGCTCAAGAACCGTACGAGATTGCGGAAGTGAAGCAGGAATCCTTCTAGGTACAGATTGCGTTCTCCATCCCCTTTCGTGCCCACTTTGTGAAGGCCCTGAAAGCAGAACTTAAGCATTTCAATCTCGTACGTGACGGTGCCACGATTCGATTTCTTGCTCGGTGTGGAGTGCACTAACAAAATCTCACTTACTCTGCTTCCGCAACCAGGGCATATTGAAGGTTCCACCGTACTTGGTGTCGCCTGGAACAGGCAGGGCAAACGACGGCTCGTGCTTCAGTGTAGGGCACTTTGAGCATCTTGTTGGCATCAAAAAATGTGCGCTCGCCGCAGGCTAGGCAGTCCATGTGTAGGGAGTGACGTTCAAAGACATGGTTGTCGCCCCTTCTTTGAGCAATATAGGAAGCGTCACAGTTCGGGTTCTGACACTGGACGACGTCATTCTCTTTGAGCAGGTTTGCATTTCGGACGATGTGTTGACCACACTTGCCACATTTGACCGTCACATTCGTAGAAAAGTGTGCATCAAACTTGGAACGAGCGATTTCTTCTACGTAAGAGATTACTTCATCAACGTACGAGCCGAGCTTAATGGTGTCTCGATCTCGCGGTCGGTCGCCCTTCTTTTCGGGCATACGAATGTGGAGGTATGAGCTCAGTTTTTGCCAGTGTTTTCCGATCTTCTTTGGATCTAATCCGGTTGTTTCGCCAAGAAGCACATACCGATCGCCATCTGCGTCTGTGTTGGCCTCGCCTGTAGCCATCTTTAGGAGCGAGGTCTGGTTTAGATGTTCATCTACCAGTTCCATGAGGCGTTCCATAGCGCGTCCAGGCTGCCATGCGGCAATTTCGTCGATAGTGATCTTGTCCAGGCGAAGTTGCAGTTTCTGGAATGCAATCCGCTCTAGGGCATATCGGAGTTCCAAGCATGCGTAATATAGTCGCTGCGGATCGTTGCTCTGTCGGTGTTCGCGGGCGCGCTGAACGTACGGGTCGGTTTCAAAGACCATTCTGTTCCTCGGAAGTAATAATGTGAGGGCCGCCACTTAAGCGAACAGCAAAGAGGTCGAGCCAACGCTCGCTGTGGTGAGGCCTGGGTGAAAGAGGGCGAGTTCCGCTTCGGATGACCCTCCGCCGACGGGGTGGGGCGTCGCGGGCCGAGGGGTGGCGGGCGCGGTACGGTCTAATGCCGCTGCAACGTGCAGCTGATCTCGTAGTCCAGCAGCTCGTGGATCTGGCGGTTGGGGGCGCACAGGAGGCAGCCGGGGTTTCCGGCGCACCATCACGCCGCGGACCGCACTTCCAGCACCACCCGCTTCCCCAAGGCCGCCGCCGCCTGCTCCACCTGGGAGAACCGGGACGCGTGGCCGAGGTCCAACAGCCTGTCCACCTGGGGCATGTGCCAGTTGAGGCGGCGGGCGAGGGCGGCCTTGGAGACGCCCTGCTCGCGCATGGCGGCGTAGATGCCCAGCTTGGCGCTCGGGAGGGCGTCGGGGCGGACCACGGGGCGGCCCTTCACCGGGCCCGGGCGCGGCAGGTCGCGGCGCTCGTCCACGTACATGGAAAGGGCCGTCTCCAGGGCGTCCTTGGCGGCCAGGAGGGCCTCGTCCCGGGTCTCGCCCTGGGTGATCGCCTCGGGGACGTCGGGGAACGTGACCACGAAGCCGCCTTCCTCCGCGGGCGTCAGGTCCACCGGGTAATCGAGCATCCCCATCGCTCCAAGCGTGAAAATGACAACGGCCGACCCCAAGGGGTCGGCCATGCCATCTTGCCGAGAATTCCCGGCCCTGTCGAGCGGAATTGCCTAATGCCGCTGCAACGAGCAGCTGATCTCGTCGTCCGGCAGCTCGTGGAACCAGCGGTTGGGGCCGCACGGGCGGCCGTCGGGGGGCCTGTCGCGCCGGGTGCGCGGGTCGGGCGGGTCGCTTGACCCGGTCCCCCCGGAAATCGTACCTTCGGCGCGATCAGGCGGACCGGTGGACGGCGTCCGGAGGAGAGGAACCATGAGAGGGATCGGTACGACCGTCTGGGTGGCCGCGGCGCTGGTTATCGCGTTGGCCGCTTGCACCAAGGAGGAGGCGCCCACGCCGCCGCCGGCGAAGCCGGCGATGGAGGAGCAGCCGATGGCCCCGTCCGGCGGGATGGGCGCGGGGGAGGGGATGGCGCCGTCCGGGGAGGCGGGGTCGCCCGAGCAGATGGCTCCGTCCGGCGAAACGGCTCCGTCCGGAGAGATGACCGGCGGCGAGCCCGAGGGCTGAGGGGCGCCCGGCCGGGTGCCCGGGCGGCGGCTAGTGCCGCTGCAACGTGCAGCTGATCTCGTAGTCCAGCAGCTCGTGGATCTGCCGGTTCGGCCCGCACAGCAGGCAGTCGGGGTTCTTGCGGTACTTGACGCGCATGAACTC
>Ga0210144_1000250_pt1 | contig 31527 bp, 35 predicted proteins | sample Muzzi_PWA_D2_FD_185532 | JGI IMG/M metagenome (GOLD analysis project Ga0210144, IMG submission 185532) | Wetland microbial communities from San Francisco Bay, California, USA, that impact long-term carbon sequestration - Muzzi_PWA_D2 (SPAdes) | ecosystem: Environmental > Aquatic > Marine >...
TCAGAACGTCGTGAGACAGTTCGGTCCCTATCTGCCGTGGGCGTTGGAGAGTTGAGAGGAGTCATCCCTAGTACGAGAGGACCGGGATGAACGTGCCGCTGGTGTATCTGTTGTCCTGCCAAGGGCATTGCAGGTTAGCTACGCACGGAACGGATAACCGCTGAAGGCATCTAAGCGGGAAGCCGTCCTCGAGATGAGCTCTCCCATCCCTTTGAGGGAGTAAGACCCCTGGTAGACCACCAGGTTGATAGGCCGGCGGTGCAAGCGCAGTGATGCGCTCAGCCGACCGGTACTAATGGGTCGAGGGCTTGACGGATGTTCTCCCTCTTTGGCCTTGTGCGGTTTTCAAGCTCCACCGGGGTGGTCTCGCGAGATCTCCGGTGGCGCATAGCGAGGGGGAAACACCTCTTCCCATTCCGAACAGAGCAGTTAAGCCCCTCAGCGCCGATGGTACTTGGAGGGCAACCTCCTGGGAGAGTAGGTCGCCGCCGGTTCTTGACTACGGGCCGCCTTCGGGCGGCCCTTCGTCGTCCTAGGGGTGTGTGGCGAAGCGATTGACGGCCGCATTCCACGCGCCCGTGCTGCGGATGGAGCGGCTGCGACGCCGCGCCTGGCAGGCCGCCGGTCGGGATTCGACCGGCTCCAGGCCGTACTCGCCGAGGGTGGCGAAGTCTATCGTCAGGTCCACTGCATCGGCCAGGCGGCGGCTGAAGGTCTTTCTCGTATCGAACATGAGTTCGAATTTACGGACGCCTTCGGACGCCTTCTTGATTCTGCACGCGGTTTTGCAGCTTGTGCCTGGCGGCTCGGTCGAACCCGAGGACCAGGGCGGCGGTTTCGGCCGGCTTCTCGACGTTGGGCGAGTGGCCGGCGCCCTGGATCAGCTTGGTCCGCGTGCCCGGATACGCTTGGCGGTATTCGGCCAGCCGGACGGCGGGATCTTCGACGATCTGCTCCTCGGCGCCCATCAGCACCATCAACGGCTTGCCGGTCGCCTTCATCCGCTGGTCGAGGCCCGCTTCGTCGACGTAGTCTCCGGAGCCCTGTGGCGAGTCGTGGTAGGAGCTGTAGGTCATCCGGTCGACGTCTTCGACGAAGGCGTCGGGGACGTCGAAGCCCGGCGCGAAGGCGACCTCCAATCCCTTGCGGACGGCGAAGTCGGGCTTGATCCGCCAGAAGGCCTCGCCGATCACCGGCGCGAAGGCGGCGTTGGCGATCAGTCCCAGCGAGGCCTCGTCGTGGGCCGGCGGGGTGTCGACGATCACCACGCTCTCGGCCAGCTCGGGCGAGCGTTCGGCAAGGCCGACGGCGACGGCGCCGCCGAGCGAGTGCCCGACCACCTCCGCGTGGCTCACGTCGAGCCTGGCCAGCGCCTGGGCCACCAGGTCAGCCTGGTTGGGAATCGTGTAGCCGGAGGTCGGTTTTTCCGAGCCGTCGTGGCCCAGCAGGTCGACCGCGATCACGCGGTGGCTGCGGGCCAGCCGCGGCATCATCTCGTCCCACCAGTCGATCCCGCAGCTGAAGCAGTGGACGAGGACGATCGGAGGGGCGTCGCGGGGGCCCTTATCGACGACTTGGAGGTCGGCGCCGGAGAGGCGGAAGATGCGACCGCCCGGTACAGTCACTTCGGGACCCTTCGTTTCGCTGTCGGTCACCACCGTGTTGAGGCCGAGCAGGATCGCGATCGCGACGACCACGCCGATCAGGATCTTCCAGCCTCTGCGCATCCCGGCGATACCCTACCCGGAGCTCTCATGGAGAAATTCGTCATCGACGGAGGAGTGCCGCTCTCGGGCGAGCTGACAGCGGCCGGCAACAAGAACGCGGCGCTGCCGATCCTCGCCGCCTGTCTGCTGACCGAGGAGGAGCTGCTGGTGCACCGGGTGCCCCGGATCCGCGACACCGAGGCGCAGATCGCCCTGCTCGAGCGGCTCGGGGTGGAGGCGGCCTGGACCGCGGGCAACAGCCTCCGCCTCTGCGCCGCGGGGGTCGCCGACATCGCGGTGGACGAGGACCTCTCGGAGAAGATTCGCGCCTCCTTTCTGCTTGCCGGGCCGCTGCTGGCCCGCTTCGGCGAGGCTCGGATGCCGCCGCCGGGGGGCGACTTCATCGGCCGCCGCCGCCTCGATGCTCACCTCGACGCCTTCGTCGACCTCGGCGCCCGGGTCGAGGGCGACCGCTGGATCGAGCTGACCGCGCCGCCGGGCGGCCTACGGCCCTGTGCGATCTTCATGGACGAGTCATCGGTGATGGGCACCGAGAACGCGCTGATGGCGGCGGCGCTCACCCCCGGCACGACGACGATCTCCAACGCCGCCTGCGAGCCGCACGTCCAGGACCTCGCCCGCCTGCTGAGCGCGATGGGGGCCGAGGTGTCCGGGATCGGCTCCAACGTGATGACCGTGCACGGCCGGGACCGGCTGGGCGGCGCCGAGTACACCGTCTCCCCCGACCACATCGAGGTGGGCAGCTTCATGGCGCTGGCCGCAGCGACCGGCGGTGAGCTGAGGATCCGCGACGCCGAGCCGGCCGACCTGCTGATGGTCCGGCGCCAGCTCCGCCGTCTCGGGCTCGACTCGAAGATCGACGGCGCCGACGTGATCGTGCCGCCCGAGCAGCGGTTGCGGGTGAAGGCCGACGTCGGGGACGCGATCCCCAAGATCGAGGACGGTCCCTGGCCGGCGTTCCCCGCCGACCTGATTTCAATCGCCCTCGCTCTCGCCACCCAGGCCGACGGCGAGGTCCTGATCTTCGAGAAGATGTTCGAGAACCGCCTCTTCTTCGTCGACAAGCTGGTCGCGATGGGCGCTCGGATCACGCTGTGCGATCCCCACCGGGCGATCGTCAGCGGTCCGAGCCGTCTTCACGCCGCCCAGGTCGAGAGCCCCGACATCCGGGCGGGGATGGCGATGCTCATCGCGGCGCTGGCCGCCGACGGCGTCTCGGAAATCGGCAACATCCGTCAGATCGACCGCGGCTACGAGGCGATCGAGGAGAGGCTGCAGGGGCTCGGCGCCAGGATTGAACGGGTCTCTGCGGAGATCCCCGCCTAGTGGGCTTTTAGTCTTCGCTCTCGTAAGGTCCGGCCGATGATTCACCCGATCCCCCCAGGGACGCGCGACATCCTCCCGGACGAGATGCGGGAGCTGCGTCGCCTGCACCGCGACCTGATCGAGGTTTTCGAAGGCCGCGGCTACGGCGAGGTGGCGACGCCCGCGATCGAGTACGACGAGGTGCTGTCGCGCGGCGACGGGCGCACCGCCGGCTCCGCCTTCCGATTCTTCGACGAACGCGGCGACCTGCTGGCGCTTCGCTCCGACATGACCGTGCCGCTTGCCCGCCTGGTCGCCTCGCGCTTTGCGACCGCGGAGCCGCCGCTGCGCCTCTGCTACCTGGCAAACGCCTTCCGCGCGGTGCGTCCGCAGCGCGGCCAGATGCGCGAGTTCGCGCAAGCCGGGGTGGAGCTGATCGGGGCACCGGCGCCGCAGGGCACCGCCGAGGTGGTCGAGGTGCTGGAGGCTGCGCTCGACGCCGCCGGCCTCGACCGCGCTGTGATCGGCCTCGGCGACGCCGACCTCTACCGCCAGCTGCTGGCCGAGCTCGGTGTTGAGGGCAGCGACCGCGACCCGATCCTCGAGCGGCTGGCGATGCACGACCTGGTCGGTCTCGAGGTGGAGCTCTCCCAGGCGGGGATCGGCGAGGACCAGGTGGCCACCTGCGCTGCCCTCTCGCAGCTTCGCGGCGGCCGCGAGGTGCTCGACCAGGCCCGCGAGCTGGGCGGGGCCGCGGTCGAGCGGGCGACGGCTCGACTCGGCGAGACGCTGGAGGCGCTGGAGCGGCGCGGCGCAGCGGACCGCGTGCAGATCGATCTCGGCCTGCTGCGCGACCTCGGCTACTACAGCGGCGCGATCCTCGAGGTCTACGACCCCGCCCTGGGACACGTGCTCGGCGGCGGCGGCCGCTACGACGGGTTGCTGAGGCGTTTCGGCCTCGACCTGCCCGCCGCCGGCTTCGCCCTCTACCTGGAGCGCGTCCACCTCGCCCAGATGGAGGAGTCGCGAAGGGGGGAGGACAAGTGAGCCTCGAGGTCGCCGGCCCCGGCCGGGCCAAGTCCGATGGCCCGTTGAAACTGGCGGTGCCACGCGGCGCCCTGCTCGAGGGCACCCTCGACCTGCTCGACGCGGCCGGGATCGAGACCGCGCCGGTGCGCGGCGAGTCGCGGGCGCTGATCTTTCCGGGCGAGGAGATGAGCCTGGTCACGATGCGTCCCTCCGACGTGCCCACCTACGTCGAGGCCGGCGCCGCCGATGTCGGCATCACCGGCAAGGACGTGCTGCTCGAGCAGTCCGACCGGATGGTGTACGAGCTGCTCGACCTCGGTTACGGGCGCTGTCGCATGGTGCTCGCCGGGCGCAAGGGCGACGAGAGCCTGGGCGAGTCGCAGCGGCGGCTGGGGATGATGCGGATCGCGACCAAGTACCCGCGGGTCGCGGAGCGCCACTTCGAGGCGACCGGCCGGCAGGTGGAGGCGATCGAGGTGAAGGGCTCGATCGAGCTGGCGCCGCTGATCGGCCTGGCCGACGGGATCGTCGACCTGGTCGCGACCGGCCGCACCCTGGAGGAGAACGACCTCGAGGTGCGCGAGGAGATCGTCGAGTGCACGGCCCGCTTCGTCGCCAACCGCGTCGCCCACAAGCTGCGGGCGGCGGAGGTCGACCGGCTGACCGCGAAGCTGCGGGAGGCGGCGGCGCGATGAGGGTTAGGCGATTTGAGTGGGAGGGGGCGGACGAGACCGCTCTGCGCGCTCGCAGGTGGGCGGAAGAAGAGGCACTTGAGGAAGTCACGACGTCCATCAACGAGATCGAGGCTGACGTTCGTAACCGTGGTGATGACGCTGTGCTTGAGATGACTGCCCGCTTCGACGCGACCGAGCGGCGACCGACCTCGTTGCGCGTCGACCCCGATGCGCCTGCCGCCGCGCTTGCCGCCCTCGATCCGGAACTGCGCGAGTCACTCGAGCTGGCGGCTGCGAACATCCGCTTGGTGGCAGAAGCCCAAGTGGACGAGGAACCGCGAATGGTTCCCTTACCGCAAGGACAGACGGTGAGGATTCGCGAGGTCGCCGCCAGCGCCGCTGGCCTCTACGCTCCCGGTGGCAGGGCCGCCTACCCGTCGAGCGTCCTGATGTGCGCGATTCCGGCCCAGGTCGCCGGAGTCGAGCGGTTGGTCCTCGCCTCGCCGCCAGACCCACGCGGTCGTGTTTACCCCGTGGTTCTTGCCGCAGCGGGGATTTGCGGAATCAGTGAGGTCTATGCGATGGGCGGCGCCCAGGCGATCTTCGCGCTTGCACACGGTACGCAGACGATCAAGCGAGTCGCCGTTGTGGCAGGACCGGGAAACAACTGGGTGCAAGAGGCCAAGAAGAAGGCCTTTGGTTTCGTGGGCATCGATTCGTATGCCGGTCCTTCAGAGCTGATGCTCGTTGCTGACAAGAACACCGACCCGGAGTGGGCAGCGCTCGATTTGTGTGCGCAAGCCGAGCATGGTGGTGGGGGTCCACTGCTCGTTGGGGCCGTCGAGACCTCTGTACTAAACGCGATCACCCAGGCCGTCGAGCGGGCCGCCCGGCGAATTGACGCCGAAGATGCGCCGCTTGCTCTGGTGCAATTGCCCAGCCTCGACGCCGCGGTTCAGCTGGCAAACGCCTACTCGCCCGAGCACCTCGAGCTGCTCATCGAAGGGGCGGCGACTATGGCGGAGCGTGTCACAACCGCCGGCTGCGTCTTCGCCGGACAGCACAGTGCTACCGCCTTTGGCGACTATGTCGCAGGCTCTAATCATGTCCTACCAACGCTGGGCGCAGGGCGCTTCTCTGGCCCGCTCGGCCCCAACGTCTTCCGGCGCAAGATCGCGACCGTGGAGGTGTCTGGGCAGGCGGCGGCGAAGCTCGCCCCGCACGTGAAGACGCTGGCCGAGGCCGAGGGCTTCCCAGTCCACGGCGAGTCGGCGATGATTAGGGCTAAGGACGCCTAGGGGAAGACGATGACCCGCACCGCGAACAGAGAGCGCAACACCGCCGAGACCCGGATCCAGCTCGCGCTGGATCTCGACGGGGGCGAGTCGAGCGCCGCCACTGAGGTCGGCTTCCTCGACCACATGCTCGACCTGCTCGCCCGTCACGGGGGGCTCGGGCTGCGGGTCGAGGCGAGCGGCGACCTCGAGACCGGGGCGCACCACACGGTCGAGGACGTCGGCATCGTGCTCGGTCAGGCGATCGACGAGGCGCTCGGCGATCGCGCCGGGATCCGTCGCTACGGCTCGGCCCTGGTGCCGATGGACGAGTCGCTGGCCGAGTGCGCGATCGACGTCTCCGGCCGGCCGCTGTGCGTATTCGAGGCCGACCTGCCGGCGACCTCGATCGCCGGCTTCGACACCGAGCTGGCCGAGGAGTTCTTCCGCGCCGTCGCCAACGGCGCCAAGCTGACCCTGCACGTCTCGGTTCGCTACGGGACCAACGCGCACCACATGATCGAGGCCTGCTTCAAGGCGTTCGCGCGGGCGCTCCGCGTCGCAGTCTCGCTGGATCCCGGCGAGACCGGCGTGCCTTCGACCAAGGGTACTCTGAGCGAATGACCGTGCGCATCTGCATCCTCGATTACGGCATGGGCAACCTGCGCTCGGTCGAGAAGGCGCTCGAGCGCGTCGGCGCGACGGCGACGATCAGCAGCGACGCCGGCGCGGTGCGCGACGCCGACGGCGTCATCCTGCCCGGCGTCGGCGCCTTTCCGCGGGCGATGGAGCGAGTGCGCGAACGCGGCCTCGACGAGCTGATCGCCGAGCGTCACGAGGCCGGCGTGCCGATCCTCGGCATCTGCCTCGGCCTGCAGCTGCTGTTCGACTCGACCACCGAGCTGGGCGGGGCGGACGGCCTCGGCCTGCTGCCCGGCGAGGTGTCCGAGCTGCGGGCGGGCGACCTCAAGGTGCCCCACATCGGATGGTCGCCGGTCCGCTGGGAGCGCGAGTCGAGGCTGACCGAGGGAATCGAGAGCGAGACGCCCTTCTATTTCGTCCACTCCTTCACGCCGCGGCCCGCGGATGCCGAGCTGCTCGGCAGCGCCGCCCACGGCGAGCGCTTCGCCTGCGCGGCGGAGCGCGGCAACGTCTTCGGCGTCCAGTTCCACCCCGAGAAGTCGAGCGCCGCCGGCCTGCGGCTGCTCTCCAACTTCGCCGGGGTCTGCGCGCGCGCGCCGGCCGCGGCGTGATCCTCTATCCCGCGATCGACATCCGCGGCGGCCAAGCCGTGCGGCTGACCCAGGGCGACTACGGGCGCGAGACCGCCTACGACGCCGACCCGGTGGACGCCGCGGTCCGCTGGGTCGGCGAAGGGGCGCAGTTCCTGCACGTCGTCGACCTCGACGGGGCGAAAACGGGGGCGCCGCGGAACCTCGATGCCGTGCGGCGGATCGCCGCCGCGGTCGAGTGCCCGATCCAGGTCGGTGGGGGGTTGCGCGACGCCGACTCCGTCGCCGCCGCGCTGGACGCCGGGGCCGAGCGCGTGGTGATCGGGACGGCTGCGTTGCGCGATCCGGGGTTCCTCGACGAGATGCTGAAACTGCACGGGGAGCGCGTCGTCGTCTCGGTGGATGCTCGTCGCGGCCAGGTGGCGCTGGCGGGGTGGACCGAAGCAGGTAAGGAGGGGGTCGTTGAGGCGGTGGCGGCTCTCGGGGAGCGCGGCATCGCGCGCTTCCTCTGCACCGCGATCGAGGTGGACGGGACGATGAAGGGCCCGGCGCTGGGCGAGCTCGCGCGGATCGCCGCGGCAACGCAGGCGCAGGTAATCGCCTCGGGCGGTGTCGGCGACCTGTCGCACCTCGAAGCCCTGGCGCGCGAGATGCCGGCCAACGTCGAAGGCGCGATCGTCGGCCGAGCCCTCTACGAGCGCAGGTTCACCGTCGCAGAAGCCATCGCCGCCCTTCGCCGTGAGCCGTTGTGACGAGTTGTTGTCGGATAGCGATAACAAGTCGTCACACTGGTTGGAATCATGGTCCTGAAGCGGGTCATCCCCTGCCTCGACGTCGACGCCGGCCGCGTCGTCAAGGGGACCAACTTCGTCGGCCTACGCGATGCCGGCGACCCGGTCGAGCTGGCCGAGCGCTACGACGCGGAGGGGGCTGACGAGCTGGTCTTCCTTGACATCACCGCCTCGCACGAGCGGCGCGAGACGATCGTCGAGCTGGCGCGCCGCACCGCCGACAACGTCTTCATCCCGTTCACGATCGGCGGCGGCATCCGCTCCGTGCCGGACGCCCAGGCGGTGCTCGACGCCGGCGCCGACAAGGTCTCGGTCAACTCCTCGGCGCTTGCCCGTCCCGAGCTGCTGACCGAGCTGGCCGACCACTTCGGAGCCCAGTGCGTCGTGATCGCGATCGACGCGAAAAGAACCACGCCCGCCGCCTCCTCTGCTCCCGCCCAGCCGCGAGAATCAGATATGGACGCGGCTGGGCTCCCGCGTCCGGGGGCGGCGGGGTTGCAGCCCACCTGGGGCGTATATGTGAACGGGGGGAGGAAGTTGGTCGAGGGACGGGACGCGGTCTCATGGGCCGAAGAGGCTGTCGAGCACGGCGCTGGCGAGGTGCTGCTGACCAGCATGGACCGCGACGGGACCAACGACGGCTACGACATCGAGCTGACCCGGGCGGTGGCCGAGGCGGTGCCGGTGCCGGTGATCGCCTCGGGCGGGGCCGGCACGCTGGCGCACCTCAACGAGGCGATCTCCGACGGGGGCGCCGACGCCGTCCTCTGCGCCTCGATCTTCCACTACGGCACCTTCACCATCCATGAAGCTAAGGAGCAGATGGCCGCCGCCGGCATTCCGGTCCGGATGTGAGGTGGTCCCGGCGAGGGGGTATCCATCTAACTCACGCCTACCGGGAGCTCGTTGCCACGCCCCGGCCGGGCAGCCGTCGACCCAAGGCCCCACTCGTCGTCGCGCCAATCCGGCAGATGGATATCCCCCCCGCCCGTTCGAGCGACAGCCGCACCACGCTCAGGACGTCAGCGGAGGTCGGCGGCGACGCCGCTGACGCCAGCTGAACCGAGCACCTCAAAGCGAGCCAGTTCCTGGGGCTTCTCGCGGCTCGCGTCGCCGGGGATCTCGGTCGTCGCGCCGACGTAACCGGCGGCTTCGACGGCGGCGATCACGGTTTCGTCGAAGCGGCCAGACGGGTAGCAGAAGTTCTCGACCGGGACTCCGTATTCGCGCTGGAGCAGGCGCCGCGAGGCGGCCACTTCTTCGCGAAGCCGTGCGGCGTCGATCGTTGTCAAATCGGAGTGGTGGATCGAGTGCGAGGCCAACTCCCAGCCGGCGTCGATCATCGCTTCGACGTTGCTGCGGTAGAGGTCCGACCCTTCCGCCTTCAGGTTGAGCACGCCCGCCCAGCCATGCCGGCGAAGCTGCGGCAGGGCGAATGTGAACTGCGGCCGGTATCCGTCGTCGAAGGAGATCACGATCGGCTTCGGGGGCAGCGTGCCTCCCCGGTACCAGGCCTCCTCGACCTGAGCGAGGGTGACCGCCTCGAAGCCGTTGCGGTCGAGCCAGTTCATCTGGCGCCGGAAGTCGGGGCGGCTGACGTACAGCTCCGGGTAGGGCGCCTCAGGCGGCGCCTTGCCGAGCACGTGGTACTCGAGGATCGGCACCGGGCCGAGGTGGGGGCGCCAGCCGGGTTGCGGGGTGGCGTTGCGGACCTTGCCCGAGCCAGAGCGGCCCGGCTGTGAGCGCGCGGTCGACTTTTGCGCCGCCGAGCGGCTCAAATGACTACCGCGCCCGCCGTCGCCGGAGGATGCTGCTGCAAGCACGACGACAATCGCCGCGGCGACCGCGACCAGCGCTCCAGCGGCGAGCAGGCGTCGGCGGCGGATCTGTCGCCGCCGCTCCTCGCGCCTGTCCTGTCGCCAGTCGGCCATCCGCAACGGCGATCATGGTAGGGATCGCGGCATGACCACGATTCCAGTCGACAACCTCGCGGAAGCGCTGCGGCGCGCCCATCCCGAGCTGGACGCGGTCCGTGCCTCGAGCGAGGCGCCCGTCTACCTGGTCGGCGGCGCGGTGCGCGACCTGCTGCTCGGGCGAGGGCGCTCCGACGTCGACCTGGTCGTCGTCGGCGACGCTGCGGCGCTGGCGGCCAGGCTCGGCGCCGCAAAGACGGTCGAGCACGAGCGTTTCGCCACCGCCAAGGTGGAGCTCGACGGCCACCAGGTCGACATCGCGACGGCGCGGGCCGAGACCTACCCGCAACCGGGCGCCCTTCCCGAGGTCGAGCCGGCCACCGAGATCGAGACCGACCTCGCCCGGCGGGACTTTACGATCAACGCGATGGCGGTTCCGCTGCGGGGCGCAGTGTCGCTGATCGACCCCTACGGGGGTCGCGCCGACCTCGAAGCGGGGGTGTTGCGCGCCTTGCACGCGCGCTCCTTCATCGACGACCCGACCCGGGCGCTGCGCGCCGCCCGCTACGCGGCCCGCTTCGGGTTCGGGCTTGAGCCGGGCACCGAGGGGCCACTGCGGCGCACCGACCTCGAGACGGTCTCCGACGACCGCCGCCGGGCCGACCTGCTGCGCCTCGCCGCCGAGCCCGAGCCGGCGCGCGGCTTCGAGCTGCTCGCCGCGTGGGGCCTGGTCGAGCTGCGGCCGGAAGGGATCGCGCTCGCCGCGCGGGTGGGCGAGTTGCTGTCGGCGCCGCCGTGGCAGCGGGTCGTGCCACGCGACCGCGCGGTACTGGCCGCGGCGCTCGGCAGCCCGGGGGGGGAGGAGCGGCTGGCCGCCGCGCGGCCCGAGCGGCCCTCCCTCGCGGTCGAGCTGGCACGGGGGCACGATCCGGTCGAGCTGGTCCTGGCCCGGGCGCTGGGCGCCGAGTGGCTCGACCGCTACCTGATCGAGTGGCGCTCGGTGAGGCTGGAGATCGACGGCGACGATCTGATCGCGGCCGGGGTGCGGCAGGGACCGGCGGTGGGACGCGGGCTGGACGAGGCGCTGCGCCGCAAGCTCGACGGCGAGATCGCCGGGCGCGAGGCCCAGCTGGAGGTCGCCGTGGCCGCGGCGCGGGGAGCTGAGCGATGCCAGGGCTGATTCACGGGCTCGACCCGACGAAGATCGCCGCCAACCTGGAAGCGGTGCGCGAGCGGGTCGGCGACCGGGTCGAGATCCTCGCCGCGACCAAGTACGTGCCGACCGAGGAGATGGGCGCCCTGGCCGAGGCGGGGGTCGCGCTGGTCGGCGAGAGCCGCCAGCAGGACCTCGCCGCCAAGCACGAGCGCTGGGGCGACGCCTTCGGGTGGGACTTCATCGGCAACCTGCAGAGCCGCAAGGTGAAGCGCCTGCTCCCGGTCTGCCGGCTGATCCACTCGGTGGCGACCGACTCGGCGCTGGAGCAGCTCGGCCGCCACGGTGGCCCGGGGACCGAGGTCCTGGTCGAGGTCAACGTCGCCGGCGAGGAGGGAAAGGGCGGCGTCGCGCCGGCGGACCTCGGCGCCTTCCTGGAGCGCTGCCCGGTCCGCGTCACCGGCCTGATGACGATGCCCCCGTTCGACATTGATCCCGAGAGCTCCCGCCCGCACTTCGCGCGGCTCGCCCAGCTGGCCGCCGAGCACGGCCTCGAGCGCCTCTCGATGGGCACCTCGCAGGACTGGCCGGTGGCGATCGAGGAGGGGGCGACGATCATTCGGCTCGGAACGGCCCTCTACGTATAGGCCATAATTAGTAGAGGAATCCGCCCATCCAGGCCGAATGAGCCGAGCAATGGCACTACGTGACAGCTGGCATAGAGCGTTGGTCTACTTCGGCCTCGCCGAAGAGCACGAGCAGGGGCTCGAGTACGAGGAGGACCTCGCCGAGGAAGAGGAGGTCGAGGCGGGTCGCGAACCGGGCCAGGTTCGCCGCCTGCCGACCTCGCGGCGCTCGCGCCGCGACGAGATCGACGACATCTTCGCCGACGACGAGCCGATCTCCGCCTCCCGGACCCGCGTCCTGCGCCCGGTCGGCGCCGATTCCGACGTCAAGGTCCACCTCGTCATCCCGCGCAACTTCAACGACGCCCAGCAGGTCGCGGACCAGTTCAAGCGTGCGGTGCCGGTCATCCTCAACCTGCAGACGACCGATCACGAGCTGTCGAAGCGGATGATCGATTTCTGCTCGGGGCTCACCTACTCGCTCGACGGGGGGATGCAGCGGGTGGCCGAGAAGATCTTCCTGCTGACCCCCAAGAACGTCGAGGTCTCCGCCGAGGAGAAGGCGCGGCTGCTCGACAAAGGGTTCTTCAATCAGTCGTAGATAGGCTGCGCCGCATGATCGTTGGCTTCGTCGGCGCCGGGAGCATGGCTGCGGCGATGGCTCGTGGGCTGGTCGGCGAGGCCGAGGGGATGCTGTTCACGGATTCAGGGTCGGGCAGGGCGGCGGGGCTGGCTCGGGAGCTGGGCGGCGAAACGGTCGGGTCGAATCGGGAGCTAGCCGAACGGGCCGATCTGGTCGTGCTCGCCGTGAAGCCGGCAAACCTCGGGGCGGTGGTGGACGAGCTTGGCGGGGCGACGGCCGTGGTCTCGCTGCTGGGGGCCACCTCGCTGGACAGCGTCGGGGGCCTCTTCCCCGAGGCGGACGTCGCCAGGGTGATGCCCAACCTGGCAGTGGAGGTGCGGCGGGGGGTCCTTTGCGTTGCCGGTGTCCTCAGTGCCGAGGTTCGCGGGATGCTGGAGGTGCTCGGGCATGTGATCGAGCTGCCGGACTCGGAGTTCGATGCGGCCACCGCGGTGATGGGGTGCGCGCCCGCCTACCTGGCGCTTGCGGTGGAGGCGATCGCCGCCGCCGGTGCGGAGGCGGGGCTGGAGGAGGAGCTTGCCCGGGAGCTGGTCGTGGAGACGACCGCTGGGACGGCGGAGCTGTTGCGTGAACGGCACCCCGCCGACCTGCGCGAGGCCGTGGCCTCGCCCGGGGGGAGCACCGAGGCCGGGCTGGAGGCGCTGGAGCGGGAGGGCGCTCGGGGGGCGTTCGAGGCGGCCGTGCGGGCCTCTCTGGAGAGGATGCGCGGGTGATCTGGCTAGCGCTCGACCGAAACGACGTCGCCAGCTACGTCGACGCGCTGTTCCTCGTCTACATCGTCCTGATCTTCGTCAACGTGCTCAGCTCGTGGATCCCGCGGATGCCCCACAACCGCTGGTTGCGGGCGGTGCTGGACTTCGTCGCCGAGACGACCAACCCATACCTCAACATCTTCCGGCGGTTCATCCCGCCGCTCGGCGGCGGCGGCTTCGCGCTCGACCTCAGCCCGATCCTCGGGATCATCGTGCTCTTCATCGTGCGTGGCCTGGTCGTCGCCCTGATCTCCGGGTGAGCGGCGCCGGCGCCCGCGCCTGGCGCCTCGCCGGCGCGCTTTGCGGCCTCGTCGTGCTCCTCGACCAAGCCGCCAAGGCGCTGGTCGAGGACCGCCTCGTCCCCGGCGAGCACGTCGAACTGCTCGGACCGCTCGACCTGACCCTCGCCCACAACCGCGGCGTCGCCTTCGGTCTGGCCAGCGGCGGCGGAGCGACGCTGATCGCGGTCACGATCGCTGCGCTGCTGTTCGTCGGCGTGCTGTTCGCCCGCAACCCGACGCGGCCGGGGATGTGGGTGGCGACCGGGCTGCTGGCGGGCGGAGCGCTCGGCAACCTCGCCGACCGGGTGCGGGTCGACGCGGTAACCGACTACGTCGCCTTCCTCTCCTGGCCGCCCTTCAACCTGGCCGACGTGGCGATCACGCTCGGCGTCGTCGCGCTGGCGCTGAGCTACCTGCGCGAGGCGCAATGAGAATCGTCCATCTCGACCGGTGGCTGGCGGTCGTCGACAAGCCGGCCGGCCTGGTCGTCCACCCGGCCCCCAGCCACCGCGGACCCACGCTCGTCGACGAGCTGGGGGAGATCCTCGGCGGCGGCTCCGACCCGGAGCGACCGGGGATCGTGCACCGGCTCGACAAGGGCACCAGCGGCCTGCTGGTCGTCGCTCGCGACGACGCGACCCACGCCGCCCTCCAGGAGCAGGTGCAGCGGCGCGAGGTCGAGCGCGCCTACCTGGCGCTCGCCCAAGGGCGACTCGCCACCCGCACCGGGACGATCGACGCGCCGATCGGCCGCGCCGCGCGGCAGCGCCACCGGATGGCGGTCTCCGGTGCCGCCTCACGCCAGGCCCGCACCCATTTCACCGTGCTCGAGCTGTTCGCCGCCGAGACCTACCTGGAGGCGCGGCTGGAGACCGGCCGCACCCACCAGATCCGTGCTCACTTCGCCGCGATCGGCCACCCGCTGGTCGGCGACCCCACCTACGGCGGCGAGCAGAGGTACGGTCTCACGCGCCAGTTCCTGCACGCCCACCGGCTCGCCTTCGCGCACCCCGCGACCGGCGCGGAGCTGAGCTTCGCCGCGGAGCTGCCCGCCGACCTCGCCGCGGCGCTCGCGGCGGCCCGGGGCGCCTAACCGAGGCTTCCACACTACAATCGATCGGTTAAACCGACCCCCGTCGAGTCGCCCCGGATCCTGACCGGCCCGCGAGGCCGAGTCCCCGGAAGGGCCGGCGGGGCTTCACCGCAAGACCAAGGAGATGTTCTGACAATGCCAGAGGCAGGCCTCAAAGATCTGCTGGAGGCCGGAGTCCACTTCGGCCACCAGACCCGACGCTGGAACCCGAACATGCGTCGCTACATCTTCGGCGAGCTGGACGGGATTCACATCATCGACCTCATCCAGACCGAGGCGCTGCTGGAGAACGCGCGTCGCTTCGCCGGCGAGCTGGCCAGCGGCGGCGGCACGGTGCTGTTCGTCGGCACCAAGAAGCAGGCGCGCGGGCCGGTCCAGGAGTGGGCAGAACGCTGCCAGATGCCTTACGTCAACCAGCGCTGGCTGGGCGGCCTGCTGACCAACTTCAACACGATCTCAGCCCGGATCTCACGCCTGCACGAGCTGACCTCCTGGCGGGACGAGGGCAAATTGGAGCTGCTGCCGACCAAGGAGCGGATGGGGATGCAGGCCGAGCTCGCGAAGCTCGAGTACAACCTCGGCGGTGTGCGCGACATGGACCGCCTGCCCGACGCGGTCTTCGTCACCGACCTCAAAACCGAGGAGATCGCGGTGCGCGAGGCGGTCCGCCTGCGGATCCCGATCATCGGTCTGGTCGACACCAACTGCGATCCGACCCATATCGACTACGTGGTCCCCGGCAACGACGACGCGATCCGCTCCTGCCAGCTGGTGATCGGCACGATCGGCGGCGCGATCGAGGAGGGGGCGGGCGCCTGGCGCGTCCAGGAGGAACGCCGCCTCGCCGAGGAGATGGAGCGTCGCAAGAAGGAGGAGGAAGAGCGCAAGAAGCGCGAGGAAGAGGAGAAAGCGCGGCTGGAAGCGGAGGAAGCTAAGAAAAAGGCGGCTGAGGAGAAACAGGCCGCGGAGCAGAGGGCGCAGGCGGAAGGGAAAACGGCCCAGGGACACGCCTCCCCGACTGCGGGTCCTGTCGCGGGGCAGGGCACCCCGCCCTCGCCGGGGGGGGAAGCCAGCCCCACGCCACCCGCAGGTGAGGCGTCGAAGGGCCAAGATTCCAGCGCACCCGAGAAAGCCCCGGCCGCAGCCGAGTCGCAGGAGGCCTCTCCCGAGGACGCTGCAGCTGAGAAAGGTGGCGCCAAATGAGCGTCACCGCTGCCGACGTGAAGGCACTTCGGGATCGCACCGGGGCGGCGATGATGGACTGCAAAGCCGCCCTCGCCGAGTCGGAGGGCGATCTCGACCGCGCGATCGAGATCCTCCGGGTGAAGGGGCAGGCCTCGGCCGCGAAGCGCGAAGGGCGCGGCACCAGCGAGGGCGTCGTCGCCGCCTACGTCCACGCCAACGACACGGTCGGGGCGATGGTCGAGGTCCAGTGCGAGACCGACTTCGTCGCCCGCAACGAGGACTTCAAGGCGTTCGCCTACGAGGTGGCCCTGCACGTCGCCGCGACGGCGCCGCGCTACGTCTCCACCGAGGAGATCCCTGCCCCCGAGCGCGAGGCGGAGAGGCGCATCTTCGAGGAGAAGGCGCGCGAGGACGGCAAACCCGACAACGTGGTCGAGAAGATCGTCGAGGGGCAGCTCGCCAAGTGGGCGAAGGAGGTGACGCTGCTCGACCAGACGCACGTCAACGCCGAGAAGCACGAATCGAAGTCGATCGAGGAGCTGCGCCAGGAGCTGGCCGCGAAGACCGGCGAGAACATCCGGCTTCCCCGCTTCGCCTACTTCCGGGTCGGCGACTGAGACTGGCCGCGACTCCGCCCCGCGGATAGGCTGGGCGCGAGCCAGCCCGATGGACTCCCAGCCGCAATTCGACCGCATCCTCCTGAAGCTCTCGGGCGAGGCGCTGATGGGCGAGCGCGAGCACGGCACCGACGCCGCCGAGGTGCAGCGGATCGCGCGCCAAGTGGCGGACGTGCGGGGGCGCGGGGTCGAGGTCGCGATCGTGGTGGGCGCCGGCAACATCTACCGCGGCCTGGAAGCCGCCGCGGCGGGGATGGACCGCGCCACGGGCGACTACATGGGGATGCTGGCGACCGTGCTCAACGCGCTCACCCTCCAGGACGCGCTGGAGGACATCGGCGAGCACACCCGGGTGATGTCGGCGATCGACGTCAAGGAGGTCGCCGAGCCCTACATCCGCCGTCGCGCAATGCGCCATCTGGAGAAGGGCCGCGTGGTGATCTTCGCGGCCGGCACCGGCAACCCGTTCTTCACCACCGACACGGCGGCGGCGCTGCGTTCCCTGGAGATCCACGCGGAAGCGATCCTGATGGCAAAGAACGGGGTGGAGGGGGTCTTCGACTCCGATCCGAGGGTCAACCCCGAGGCGAAGTTCATCGCGGAGATCTCGCACCGCGAGGCGATCGAGCGCGGGCTGAAGGTGATGGACTCGACCGCGCTCTCACTCTGCATGGACAACGAGCTGCCGATCTACGTCTTCAACATGGGGGATGACCGCAACATAGATAGGATCGTCAGCGGTCAGAGGGTGGGGACGCTGGTTTCCTCCAGTGGGCCCGCCAGGTGACCCGAGAAGAGGATCCAGTGGAGCTGATCGACGAGCTACTCAAGGACGCCCACGACCGGATGGGCAAGTCGGTCGAGTCGAGCCGCGGCGAGCTGGCCACGGTGCGGACGGGGCGCGCCTCGCCGCACCTGCTCGACCGGATCACGGTCGATTACTACGGCTCGCCGACGCCGCTCAAGCAGCTCGCCAACGTGGCGACCTCCGATGCGCGCCTGCTCACCGTGACCCCCTTCGACAAGGGCTCGGTCGGGGCGATCGAGAAGGCGATCCAGGAGTCCGACGTCGGCTTGACGCCGAGCAACGACGGCAGCGTCATCCGCCTGCAAATCCCCGAACTGACCGAGGAGCGCCGCCGCGAGCTGGTCAAGGTCGTCCACGGGGTCGCCGAGGAGGGGCGGGTCGCCGTCCGCAACATACGGCGCGACACGATGCACGACCTGCGCGAGCTGAAGAAGGAGGGCGAAGCGGGCGAGGACGACGAGCGGCGCGCCGAGGCCAACCTGCAGAAGCAGACCGACGAGGCGATCACCGAGATCGACGCGCTGCTGAAGGGGAAGGAAGAGGAGATCCTGGAGGTGTGAGCGCCTCCGCGCGGTACGTCGCGATCATCACCGACGGCAACGGGCGCTGGGCACGGCAGCGCGGCCTGCCGGTCGTCGAGGGGCACCAGGCGGGCGCCGACACCGTCAAAGCGCGGCTGCGCGACGCGGCCGAGCTCGGGGTCGAGGAGCTGACCGTCTTCTCCTTCTCGACCGAGAACTGGGCCCGGCCGGCCGACGAGGTCGAGGGGCTGATGCGAATGCTCGGCGAGCGGATCGACAGCGAGACGCCGGAGCTGGACGCCGAAGGGGTGCGGATGCGCTTCATCGGGCGCCGTGCCGGCCTCGCGCCGCAGCTGGTCGAGCGGATGGAGCGGGCCGAGCAGAGGACCGCCGGCAACGACCGGATCACCCTGTTCGTGGCCTTCAACTACGGCGGCCGGGCGGAGATCGTCGACGCGGCGCGAAGCTTTGCGGGGGACTCCGAGGACGAGTTCCGACGCCACCTCTACGCGCCGGAGATGCACGACCCGGACCTGCTGATACGGACCAGCGGCGAGCAGCGGCTCTCCAACTACCTGCTCTGGCAGTGCGCCTACTCGGAGCTAATCTTCCGCGACGAGCTCTGGCCGGACTTCGGCCGCGAGGCGTTCGAGCAGTGCCTGCGCGAGTTCGAGGCGCGGGGCCGCCGCTTCGGGCGAAGGGAATGATGGTCCGCGACCTATTCGACGACGAGATCTTCGAGGCCGAGCCGGAGCCCGAGCCCCCGCCGAGCGAGCAGCGGCGCTCCCCCCGGCGCGGTTTGCGCGGCGAGACGGCACGGCGGATCCTCGTCGCGATTCCCTGGATCGCCTTCGCGCTCGCGATAGCGATCCTCGGCGGCCTGCCGTTCACGGTCGCGATGGTGGCGATCGGCGCGCTCTGCCTGCGCGAGTACCTGGAGATGACGGCGGAGATGCACCCGATCGGGCTGGCCGCCTACCTGACCGTCGTGGCGCTGATCCTCGCCGCCCACTTCGGCAGCGCCTTCCAGGTGGTGCTGATCCTCGCCGCCTCGTTCCCGGTCCTCTTCGCCCTCGGCGCCCATCGCCGCCGCCGCGCCGGGATCACCGGCTCGATGGGGGTGACTCTGCTGGGGATCGTCTGGATCGGGATCCCGCTGGTCCACGCGGTGCTGCTGCGCGACCTCCCCGCCCACGGCGGAGCGCTCTTGATCGACGTCCTGGTCGGCACCTTCGCCACCGACACCGGGGCCTACGCCGTGGGCCGGATGTTCGGCTCGCATCCGATCGCACCGGCCGTCTCGCCCCACAAGACGCTGGAGGGACTGGTCGGCGGCTTCCTGATCGGCACGATGGCCTTCTGGTTCGCGGGCCTCTATCAGGACTGGCTCTCCGGGGTCGACGCGCTGATCATCGGCGCGGCGGTGGCCGCGATCGCCCCGGTCGGGGACCTCTTCGAGTCGATGGTGAAGCGCGACTTCCACCGCAAGGACACTGGCCACCTCTTCGGCCCGCACGGCGGCCTGCTCGACCGCCTCGACGCGGTCTTCTTCACGATCGTGGTCGGCTACTACCTCTCGGTCGGGCTGGTCTACTGAGCCTCCTAGACTCCAGTGGATGAAGAAGCTGGTCATCCTCGGCAGCACCGGCTCGATCGGGGCCCAGGCGCTGGAGATCGTCGCCGCCTCCGGCCAGCTGGAGGCGGTCGGCCTGGCCGCCGCGTCGAGCTGGGAGCCGCTGCTCGAGCAGGCGCAGCGACACCGCGTGCCCACCGTGGCGCTCGCCCACGCGGACGCGGCCGAGCGGGCGCGCTCGGCCTGGGACGGGCGCGTCCTCGCCGGCGAGACGGGAATCCGCGAGCTGATCGCCGCTTCCGGCGCCGATCTCGTCCTCAACGGGATGGTCGGCGCGGCCGGTCTCGGCCCGACCGTCGTCGCGCTGGGCGAGGGGATCGACCTGGCGCTGGCCAACAAGGAGAGCCTGGTGGTCGGCGGCGAGCTGACCACGGCGCTGGCCGAGGCGACCGGCGCGCGGCTGCTGCCGGTCGACTCCGAGCACTCGGCGCTCTTCCAGCTGATCGGCGCGGAGCCCCCGGGAACGGTCGAGCGGCTGGTGCTGACCGCCTCCGGCGGGCCCTTCCGCGGCCGCAGCGACCTCTCGGACGTGAGCGTCGAGGACGCCCTCGCCCACCCGACCTGGCGGATGGGCGGGCGGATCACGATCGACTCGGCGACCCTGATGAACAAGGGCTTCGAGGCGATCGAGGCGCACCACCTGTTCGGGGTCCCCTACGAGCGGATCGGGGTGGTCGTCCACCCGCAGTCGATCGTCCACGCGCTGGTCGACCTCAACGACGGCGCCTCGCTCGCCCACCTCGGCCATCCCGACATGCGGGTGCCGATCTCCTACGCGCTGCACTATCCGGAGCGGGCCGACGTCGAGGTTCCGCGGCTCGACCTCGCGGCGGTCGGAGAGCTGAGCTTCGAGCCACCCGACCTCGAGACCTTCGGCTGCCTGCGGCTCGCCCTCGAGGCCGGGCGGGCGGGGGGGACGGCGCCCTGCGCGCTGAACGCCGCCGACGAGGTCGCCGTCGCCGCCTTCCTCGACGGCCGCATCCCCTTCACCGCGATCGCCGCGGCGATCGAGCGGGTGCTGGCGGAGATGCCCGCGCAGCCGCTCACCCACTTCGAGGACCTCTTCGCGGTCGACGACGAGGCCCGGCGCCGCGCCGAAGAGCAGGTCGGGGGGTTGACGAAGGTATGAGCTGGCTCCTCATCTTCCTCGGCTTCTCGGCGCTGATCATCCTGCACGAGACGGGCCACTTCCTGGCGGCCAAGGCGACCGGGATGCGGGTCGAGCGCTTCTTCCTCTTCTTCCCGCCGAAGCTGGTCTCGGTGAAGCGCGGCGAGACCGAGTACGGGATCGGGGCGATCCCCGCGGGGGGCTTCGTGAAGATCAGCGGCATGAACCCCGACGAGGAGCTGCCGCCGGGGGAGGAGCACCGCGGCTACTACCGGCAGCCGGTGTGGAAGCGGATCGTGGTGATCGGGGCGGGCCCCGCGGTCAACATCGTGCTCGCCTTCCTGATCCTCTTCGCGATCTCGCTGAACGCCAACCAGGTCACCCAGACGGTCGGCGAGATCGTCCCCGAGAGCCCGGCCGCGGCGTCGCTGAGGCCGGGCGACCGGATCGTCTCCGTCGACGGCAAGAGCTACCGCGGCGCCGACCTCGAAACCCGGCTGACGAACTTCGCCAACCAGGTCGCCTCGCACAGCTGCCCCGGCAAGCAGGTCGACGGCTGCCGCGCCGCGACGCCGCTGACCCTGCGGGTGAAGCGCGACCGCGCCGTCACGACGATCGTCACCCGCCCGGAATACGACTCCTCGGTCGGCCGGATGAGGCTCGGCTTCTCCTACGGCGAGACCCCGGCCAACCTGGACGCCGGCGGCGCGCTGGACCGCTCGACCGGCTTCATGTGGCTGGTCACCCACAAGACCCTGACCGTCTTCGCCAACCTGCTCGATCCCGAACAGCGCAAGGAAGTCTCGGGCGTGGTCGGGGTCAGCGACGTCGCCCACCAGACGATCGACAGGGTCGGAGCCACCGAGGCGCTGATCCTGCTCGCGGTGGTCAGCCTCTCGCTCGGCCTGATCAACCTCTTCCCCTTCCTGCCGCTCGACGGTGGCCACATCTTCTGGAGCCTGGTGGAGAAGGTGCGCGGCCGGCCGGTCCCCTTCCGGGTGATGGAGCGCGCCGGGGCGATCGGCTTCGTGCTGGTGATCATGCTCTTCGTCCTCGGCCTCAGCAACGACATCGGCCGGCTCACCGGCGAAGGGTTTAACGTCCGCTAGATGGAGGTTTCGTCCGCAGAGCGCTACGCGACCGGGGGGCCGGCCGCAGAGCTGCAGGCTCGCAGCCTGTATGAGGCGTTCGCGGCCACGGTCGCGCGCCTCGGCGACGACGTCGCGCTGCGCAGCGACGAGGAGACGCTGAGCTGGAACGAGCTGGCGGCGCAGGTGGCGCGGATCGCCGGCGGGCTCGCCAAGCTCGGAGTGAAGAAGGGCGACGCGGTGGCCCTGATGCTCACCAACCGGCCCGAGTTCGTCGCCTGCGACCTCGCCGCGGTGGCGCTCGGGGCGGTGCCGTTCTCGATCTACGAGACCTCCTCGCCCGAGCAGATCGCCTACGTGGTCGGCGACGCGGGCGCCCGGGTGGCGATCGTCGAGTCCGCCCACCTCGAGGCCTTCGAAAGCGCCCGGGAGGAGCTGCCCGGGATCGAGCACCTGATCGTCCTCGACGGCGGGGGCGGCACCGAGACCCTCGCCGGCCTCGAACGGCTCGACCCCGAGTTCGACGTCGAGGCGGCGGGCGCGGCGATCGGGCCCGACGACCTGCTGACCCTGATCTACACCTCGGGGACCACCGGCCCGCCGAAGGGCGTGCAGCTGACCCACCGCAACCTGCTCGCCCTGGTCGCCTCGGTCGAGGACATGGTCCACTTCCCGGAGCGAGGCGGCCGCGCCGTCTCCTGGCTGCCCGCCGCCCACATCGCCGAGCGCGGCGCCAACTACTACCTGCCGATCGTCAGAGGGCTGGAGATCACGATCTGCCCCGACCCGCGTCAGATCGTCCAGTTCCTGCCGCAGGTGCGGCCGACCTGGTTCTTCGCCGTGCCGCGCGTCTGGGAGAAGTTGAAGGCGGGCCTGGAAGCGATGCTGGCCGGCCTGCCCGGGGAGCAGCGCGAGCCGGTCGAGCGGGGCCTCGAGGCGGCCCTGGAGAAGGTGCGGTGCGAGCAGCGCGGCGAGCCGGTGCCCGACGAGGTGGCCGCGGCGGCCGAGGCTGCGAACGAGCAGATGTTCGCGGGGTTGCGCAAGCAGCTGGGGCTCGACGAGGCGATCGCGGTCAACGTCGGCGCCGCGCCGACGCCGATCGACGTGCTCGAGTTCTTCCACGCGATCGGCATCCCGGTGGGCGAGCTGTGGGGGATGTCGGAGACCTGCGGCGTCGCCACCTGCAACCCGCCCGAGCGGATCAAGCTGGGCAGCGTCGGGCCGCCGGTGCCGGGCGCCGAGCTGAAGCTGGCCCCCGACGGCGAGGTGCTGGTTCGCGGTCCGGCCAACATGCCCGGCTACCGCAACATGCCCGAGAAGACCGCGGAGACGATCGACGCCGAGGGCTGGCTGCACAGCGGCGACATCGGCGAGCTCGACGAGGACGGCTACCTGCGGATCGTCGACCGCAAGAAGGAGCTGATCATCAACGCCGCCGGCAAGAACATGTCGCCAGCCTCGATCGAGTCGAAGCTGAAGGCGGCCAGCCCGCTGATCGGCCAGGCCGCCGCGATCGGCGACGGCCGCCGCTACAACGTCGCGCTGATCGTCCTCGACCCCGACTACGCGCCCGCCTGGGCGCAGGGCCGGGGGATCGAGGACGCATCCCTGGAGCGGCTCGCGGAGCATGAGGACGTGCAACGGGAGATCGGCGATGCCGTCGAGGCGGCGAACCGGCGCATGGCGCGGGTCGAGCAGATCAAGAAGTTCGAGATCCTGCCGACCGAGTGGGCGCCGGGCGGCGACGAGCTGACCCCGACGATGAAGCTGAAGCGCAAGCCGATCGAACGCAAGTACGCGGACGAGATCGACGAGCTGTACGCGGGCTGAGCGGCCGAGCCGGATACCCTTCCGGTATGGGCTCTAAGCGGCAGATCTTCGTCGGCGGTGTGCCGATCGGCGGCGGGGCGCCGGTCGCCGTGCAGACGATGACCAAGACCGAGACCGCCAACCTGGCGGCGACGATGGAGCAGATCCGCAAGGTCGCCGACGCGGGGGCGGATCTGGTGCGGGTCGCGGTGCCGCGCGAGGACGACGCGGAGGCGCTGCGGACGATCGTCGAGCAGTCGCCGATCCCGGTGATCGCCGACATCCACTTCAATCACACCCTGGCGCTGAAGGCGATCGACGCCGGCGCCCACTGCATCCGCCTCAACCCGGGCAACATCGGCGGCCGCGAGAAAGTCGCGGAGGTGGCCCAGCGGGCCAGCGCCGCCGGGGTGCCGATGCGGATCGGAGTCAACTCCGGCTCGCTGCCCAAGCATCTGCACGAGCTGGAGCACGAGGCGCCGGTCGAGGCGCTGGTCGCCGCCGCGGTCGAGTTCGTCGAGCTGATGGAGGGCCTCGAGTTCACCGACTTCAAGGTCTCGATCAAGTCGACCAACGTCCCCAACACGATCGCCGCCAACCGCCTGCTCGCCGAGCGGATTCCCTACCCGCTGCACCTCGGGATCACCGAGGCGGGGACGCGGTGGTCGGGCTCGCTGAAGTCCTCGGTCGGGCTCGGGACGCTGCTCGCCGACGGGATCGGCGACACGATTCGGATCAGCCTCTCGACCTTCCACGCCGAGGAGGAGGTCAAGGTCGCCTGGGAGATCCTCAAGGCGCTGCAGCTGCGCGAGCGCGGTCCGGTGCTGATCGCCTGCCCAACCTGCGGGCGCCTGCAGTTCGACATGGACTCGGTCGTGGCCGAGATCGAGCGGCGGCTGGAACGCTACGCCGAGCCGGTCGAGGTCGCCGTGCTGGGCTGCGCGGTGAACGGGATCGGCGAGGCCAGCCACGCCGACTTCGGCATCACCGGCGCCAAGAACGAGGGGCTGATCTTCGCCCACGGCAAGCCGCTGCGCAAGGTGCCGCAGGCCGAGCTGGTCGACGCCCTGTTCGAGGAGATCGACAAGTCGCTGGACCGCGGCGGGGTCGAGGTGGACGAGCGCAAGGCGGGGGAGGGGGCCGAGTGGCTCGCCAAGATCGAGGAGGAGAACGCCGGCGACCTGACCCCCGAGAAGATCGCCCAGATGGAGCACGAGGCGGCGGAAGAAGGGAAGTCCGACAAGGTGCTCTTGGACGAGGACACGTCGCCAACCGCGGGACGAAGGTTCACCAGGGCGTAGGGCGGGCGGGTCCTGTCGGCGCGGTGGGGGTGTCCCCCGCTTGCTGGGTTTTTCGCCAGGGGAGCTGGCGGCCGTCCGATGTTGTGATTGGGGCGAAAAAGAGGACGCCGCTGCGCAGGGGACACCCCCCACCGCACCGCCACCCGCCCGAGATGCGTTGTTGGCCGCCGCCATCTCAACTAGTGGATAGGTTTCCACTGTGACGCGGCTGAGCCAGGCGTTTATTCCGACGCTCAAGGATCCCCCTTCGGACGCGGAGGCGCTCTCGCACAAGCTGATGGTTAGAGCTGGCCTGATCCGTCAGCTGGGAGCCGGGTTGTGGACCTATCTGCCGGCCGGGTGGCGGGTCGAGCGGAAGGTCGAGGCGATCCTGCGGGAGGAGATGGAGGGGATCGGCTGCCAGGAGATGCTGATGCCCGTCCTGCAGTCGGCCGAGCCCTGGAAGAAGACCGGCCGCTACGCGATCGAGGAGCTGTTCAAGCTCGAGGACCGCAAGGGCGCCGAGATGGCGCTGGCGATGACCCATGAGGAGTGCGTGACCTTCCACGTGGCGCGGGAGGTGCGCTCCTACCGGGACCTGCCGCTGATGCTGTTCCAGATCCAGACCAAGGAGCGCGACGAGCCGCGCCCGCGGGCCGGGGTGCTGCGCACCCGCGAGTTCACGATGAAGGACGCCTACTCCTTCGATCGCGACGAGGAGGGGCTGGCGCGCTCCTACGAGCTGCAGAGCAAGGCCTACGGGCGGATCCTCGACCGCTGCGGGCTGCGCTGGTACCGGGTCGAGTCCGACGTCGGGATGATGGGCGGCTCCGGCGCCCACGAGTACATGGCGCCCTGCCCGGCCGGCGAGAACGAGGTGGCGCTGGCCCCCGGCTACGCGGCCAACGTCGAGATCGCCTCGGCCGAGCCCCGCCCGGTCGAGCTGCCGGCGCCGCTCGAGGCGCCCGAGGAGGTCTCGACCCCCGGGCTGACCACGGTCGAGGAGGTCTCGGGCGCGCTCGGGGTCGCGGCGGGCGCGCTGATCAAGGCGATGCCGATCGTCGTCGAGGGCCGCGGGCTGGTGCTGGTCCTGCTGCGCGGGGACGACCGGCTCAACGAGATCAAGCTGCGCAACGGCATGGGGGTCGATTTTCGCCAGGCGAGGCCGGAGGAGATCGAGGCGGAGCTGGGGCCGGCGGGCTATGTCGGGCCGGTCGACGCCGGGCTCCCGATCATCAAGGACGCTGCGATCGCCGGCGACTCCTACGTCTGCGGCGCGAACGAGGCGAACGCGCACCTGCGCGGCGTCTCTCCCAGCCGCGACTTCGAGTCCCACGAGATGGACGTGCGCTGCGTCGAGGCCGGCGATACGGCGCCGGGCGGCGGCACGATTGAGATCGAGCCGGCGATCGAGGTCGGCAACATCTTCAAGCTCGGCACGCGCTACTCCGAGCCGCTCGGCGCCTCCTTCCTCGACGAGGAGGGGAACGAACGGCCGATCGTGATGGGCAGCTACGGGATCGGGCCGGCGCGGATCGTCGCCGCGGCGATCGAGCAGGGCGCCGACGAGCGGGGAATCGTCTGGCCGGCGCCGATCGCCCCCTGGCAGGTCCACCTCGTCTCGCTCGCCAAGCCCGGAGAGCCGGAGCGCGAGACGGCCGACGGCCTCTACGAGGAGCTGCGCGAAAGCGGCGCCGAGGTGCTCTACGACGACCGCGATGCGGGCCCGGGCGAGAAGCTGACCGACGCCGAGCTGCTCGGCTGCCCGCTGCGCGTCGTCGCCGGGAGGCGCGGTCTGGCGAAGGGCGTCGTCGAGGCCAGCGGGCGGGCCGGCGGCGAGGAGCGCGAGCTGCCGGTCTCCGAGGCAGCCGAGCGGGCGCTGGGGCTGCTTCAGGGTCCCGATGACTGAGAGCGCCCCGTTCGGGCGCGGCCGCATCCGTCGCCTCTTCGGGCTCGACCGCAGCGGGCCGCCGCCCCGCCAGACGCGGGAGGGCGAGCCGCTCAACCCGTGGACGCTGCCCAACCTGGTCGGCTACCTGCGGCTCGCCGCGATCCCGGTCTTTCTCTACCTGGCGTTCGAATCCGGCGACGGGCGCAGCGCCGCCGCCACCGCGCTGTTCGGGGCGATCGCCGCCGGCGACTACGTGGACGGCCTCCTGGCCCGCGCAACCGGCCAATACAGCCGCCTCGGAGCGATGCTCGATCCGCTGATCGACCGCCTCACGATCCTCTCCGGCGCGGTCGTCTGCTGGCGCTTCGAGCTGCTACCCCGCTGGGCGCTCGCCCTGCTGGTCGCCCGCGAGCTGGCGATGCTGCTGATCGCCCAGTACGGGCTGCGTCACGGGGTCGGGATCGCGGTCAACTGGCCGGGGCGGATCTCGGTCTTCCCGATCATGGGCGGCATCTTCCTCGCCCTCGTCTTCGCCGGATGGGTCCCGGCGGCGCTGCTGATCGTCGGGGTCGGCCTGGCGATCGTCGCCACCGTGCTCTACGCGCGGACCGGACTGCGGGCGATCCGGGAGGGCGGCGCGCAAGCCGGCGCCCAGCTTCGATAAACCTTCAACCTACGGTTGAACCTTCGGCGAGGCGACCTATAATCGATTGCACGCGGCCAACGAGGCGAGCAGGCCTCCCGATCAAGGAGCGAGATGGAGGAAACCTTTCCCGATCTCGGTTCGCTCAGCGACGAAGAGCTGAAGGACCTGATCGACAAGCTCACCACGGAGGAGAACGAGATCTCCTACAAGCGCCGGGTCTTGCACGGCAAGATCGACATCCTGCGCGCCGAGCTGGTCAACCGGTTGCGGCAGAAGCACGAAAGCGGCGACTCGCTGATCTCCGGCGACGACGTGGCCCAGCTCACCGACATCCTCGCCGGCAAGGCGCAGCAGGCACGGCCGGAGGACGAGCCGGCCGCCTGAGGCCGGAGGAAGCAATGGCCAGCCACTGCCCCGAGTGCGGCTTCGTCAACCCCGAGGGCGCCAACTACTGCCAGAAGTGCGGCGCCTACCTCGCCGGCCCGAAAGACGAGGGCGACGAGCCGACGACGATGACCTACACGGTCGACGACACCGGCGAGATGCAGCCGATCGACATCGACGAGGTGCTCGAGACGAGCGGCGCGGCGCTGGTCATCCGGGCCGGCGGCGGCCGCGCGGGGGAGAGCTTCACGATCACCGGGGACCGGGTCAGCATCGGGCGCAGCCCCGACGCCGGCGTCTTCCTCGACGACGTCACCGTCTCCCGCAACCACGCCCTGCTGGTGCGGCGCCGCGACGGCTTCTACATCGACGACCTCGGCTCGCTCAACGGGACCTACGTCAACCGCCGCCGGATCGAGTCGCACCGGCTCGACGACGGCGACGAGATCCAGGTCGGCAAGTACAAGCTGAGCTACCTGGAGAAGTAGGGACGAGGCGATGGCGGTCTCCGAGCAGCAAACCCGTTCGCGCGACTCGCGGCCCCGCAAGGCGCTGACCATCGGCGCCGTCTGCAAGATCCTCCAGAACGAGTTCGACGACATCTCGATCTCGAAGATCCGCTACCTGGAGGACCAGAAGCTGCTGACGCCGCGCCGCACGCCGGGCGGCTACCGCCTCTACAGCCAGTCCGACGTCGAGCGGCTGCGGACGATCCTCCGCCTGCAGCGCGACGAGTTCCTGCCGCTGCGGGTGATCCGCCAGGAGCTGGCGGCGGGCGGAGACGTCGACCTCGGCGGTGGCGGGGGCGGCGAGGGGCGGCCGGCGGCGGGGGCGGTGCGGCGGGCGATTCTCGTCAACACTTCGAGCGCCTACCTGAGCCTCGACGAGATGGTCGAGGAGACGGGCGCCCGCGCCGAGCTGGTCCGCGAGCTGGAGAACTTCGGCATCGTGCAGCCGGAGAAGCGCGATGGAAGGACCGTCTACGACGAGACCGATCGCGAGATCGTCCGCGCCGCCAACGACCTCGCCCGGGTCGGCGTCGGGGCGCGCAACCTGCGCGTCTTCCGCTCCTCCGCCGACCGCGAGGCGAACCTGCTGGAGGCGCTGCTCGGGCCCTCGCTGCGCTCGCGCAACCCGGAGCGGCGCAAGGAGGCGTTGGAGAGCCTGGAGAGCCTGGCGGCCACGGTCAGCCACCTCAAGCATCTGCTCCTGGTACGCGATCTGCGCCGGCTGGCGGGCGACTGACGGACGAGCGTGCCCCGCGTCACCCGCCGCAGGACGATCTCGGCCCCGCCGGAGCGGGTCTGGGAGCTCGTCTCCGACCCCTACAGCCTGCCGCGCTGGTGGCCGCACACGAGCCGGGTCGAGAGCGTCGACCTGAAGCCGGCGGGGCGGCGCAGCCAGTGGACCAAGGTGCTGGAGACGGCCGAGGGGCGCGGCGTCCGGGCCGACTTCCGCTGCATCGGCTCGACCGAGGGCGAGCGCTACGCCTGGGAGCAGCAGCTCGAGGGGACGCCCTTCGAGCGCCACCTGCGCAGCTCGACGGTCGAGGTGGTGCTGCGCGGCAAGGGCGGCGAGACCGAGGTCAGCCTCACCTCCGCCCAGACCCTGCGCGGGATGTCGCGGCTCGGCTCGCCGATGATGCGCGGCGGCCAGGGCAAGATCCTCGACGAGGCTCTGGACGGCCTCGAGCGGGCGCTGGCAGGGGGCGAGGAATGAGCGCACCTGGCGACTTTCTGTCGCTATCCGGACCAAAGTCGCCATGATCCCCCCGCGCCGCGACTCGAAGTGGTGGGGGTGGGGCGATCCGTCGATCGCGCCCGAGCTGGACGGCGAGGCGCTGGCGGCGCTGCGCGAGCGGCTCGGCGAGCCGCAGGCACCGCGTTCGCACTTTTCGGCCCATACGGCCGACAACCGCGAACGCACCGCGGAGTTGGAGGCCTTCGAGCTGCCGCCGCCGGAGCCGCTGCCCGCCGCCCTGGTCGACGCGGTCGGCGCCGACGCCGTCTTCGACTCGCTCGAGGACCGGGTCCGCCACGCCACCGGCTGCGGCTACGTGGACCTGGTGCGGCTGCGCGAGGGCCGGCTCGATACCGCTCCGGACGCCGTCCTGCTGCCCGCCGACGCCGAGGCGGTGCGGCGGATCTTGGCGGTTTGCGCCGCCGAGGGCATCGCGGTGGTGCCGTTCGGCGGCGGGACCAGCGTGGTCGGCGGGATCGAGCCGCTGCGCGGCCCGCACCCGCGACTGGTCAGCCTCGACCTGGCGCGGCTGCGCGGCGTCGAGGTGGATCGCCGCTCGCTGACCGCGCGGCTCGGTTCCGGCCTGCGCGGGCCGGAGGCCGAAGCGGCGCTGAACGCCCAGGGCGTCGTCCTCGGGCACTTCCCGCAGTCCTTCGAGTACGCGACGATCGGCGGCTTCGCCGCGACCCGCTCGGCCGGGCAGGCCTCGAGCGGCTACGGGCGCTTCGACGCGCTGGTCAGCGCGCTGCGGCTGATCGCCCCGGCCGGCGAGCTGCGCACCCTCGACACGCCCCATAGCGCCGCCGGGCCGTCGCTGCGCGAGCTGGCGCTCGGCTCGGAGGGGGCGTTCGGGGTGATCCCCGAGGTCACCGTGCGGGTGCGCCCGGCGCCGAGCGTCCGCCGCTACGAGGCGTGGATCGCCGAGAGCTTCGAGGCCGGGGCGGAGATCGTACGCGCCCTGGCCCAGGGGCCGGGCCTCCCCGAGGTGATCCGACTCTCCGACCGGGAGGAGACGCGGGTGTCGCTGGCGCTCTCGGGTCCGCGCGGGCTCGCCGGGGCGCTGTTCGGCGGCTACGTCGGCCTGCGCGGCAAGCGCGACGGCTGCCTGGTCGTGGTGGGCCACGAAGGCGACGAGGAGTCGGTCGCCCGCCGCCGCGCCCTCAGCGTGCGGGCGCTGCGCCGCGGCGGCGCCGCCTACCTCGGCCAGACCGCCGGCCGCTCTTGGCAGCACGGCCGCTTCCAGGGCCCCTACCTGCGCGACACGCTGATCGACATGGGGGCGATGGTCGAGACGCTGGAGACCTCGCACACCTGGAGCCGGTTGGGCGAGCTGCACGGCGCGGTCGCCGCGGCGATCCGCGACTCGCTGGCGGCCCAGGGCACGCCCGGATTCGCCTTCTGCCACCTCTCCCACGCCTACGCCGACGGCGCCTCGCTGTACTTCACCTTCATCGCCCGCGTCCGCCAGGGCGCTGAGCGGGGGCAGTGGGCCGCGGTGAAGCGGGCCGCTTCGGAGGCGATCGTCGCCGCCGGCGGCACGATCACGCACCACCACGGGATCGGCCGAGACCACACTCCCTACATAGAGGCCGAGGTGGGGCGGACCGGGATCGAGGTGCTGGAGGCGGTCAAGGAGCGGCTCGATCCGAGCGGAATCATGAACCCGGGGAAGCTGACCCCTGAACGATCGGGCCGGTGATCTTCCCCGTGAGCACGGTTTCGCCGCTGTAGGGGGGGAGCTTCTTCTGCTTTTCCGCCTGCGCCACCGTGCGTTTGTAGGCGGCGTCGGAGGTGCGTGAGAGGTAGACCTGCTTGAAGGCGCCGCGGGCCACGTAGGCGAGCAGTTCGGCGGGGATCGGGAACTGGGCGCCGAGCCGGCCGGACTTGCTGACCTTCACCGCGCCGACCCGCAGCGCCAGCTGCGGCGAGCGGTAGAGCCAGACCGTGTAGGAGCGCCCGCCCTGGCTGGGCTCGAGCTTGCGGGCGGTGACCTGGAGGACGATTTCTTGTTTGCCGACCCGGCCGAAGATCGCCCGGCCCGCGCCGCTTTCGCCGCCGACCGGCCGCAGCACGGCCTCGGTGAGGTTGGGGTTCGAGGCGCTCGCCGGTTCGCCCGTCCCGCTGCCGCCGGCGGTGGAGGACGAGCCCGAGCCGCCGGAGCCGCCGCCGAGCGCGGCGACCAGGATCAGCGCCACCGCGACGACGCCGAGCGCCCCGCCGGCGACGGCGAGCAAGCGCCGCCGCTCGGGGGGCACCGAGAAGCCGGCTATTCGCGGTGGCTTCGGCTTGGCCGGCGGGGGGGTCGGGAGAGGGGGAGGGGGGAA
>Ga0210144_1000251_pt1 | contig 31491 bp, 26 predicted proteins | sample Muzzi_PWA_D2_FD_185532 | JGI IMG/M metagenome (GOLD analysis project Ga0210144, IMG submission 185532) | Wetland microbial communities from San Francisco Bay, California, USA, that impact long-term carbon sequestration - Muzzi_PWA_D2 (SPAdes) | ecosystem: Environmental > Aquatic > Marine >...
CAATGTCGGCAGGGTCACCGACTTCGGCAGGGGCAACGATCATTTCGACCTCGCCCTGTCCGTGTTTCGCGGGATCGGCCCGAAGGGAGAGCTGGCCGCAGACCTGTTCGCCACCAGCGTCTTCGATACCGGCATCCACCTCCTCAAACCCGATGCCCTGATCATCTACAACCAGCAGAGCGGCGACCTCTTCTATGACGAGAACGGCAACGCGCTGGGCGGCCTGGTGCTGTTCGCCAAGGTCGCGCCGCACACCGCCCTCGACCACACCGACTTCGTCGTGATGTGAGCGGGCCGGAGGGGAACCTCTAGTGGACGGGAGCCCTCGGCCGGCCGCCCCGGGGACCAAGGGCTCCCTCTGTCCTGGCGCAGTGACGGTTGAGGCGGCGCCGTCTGACGTGAGGCGGAGCGATGGCATCCCCCTCTCGGGAGTCCGTCTTCTCAAAACCATCCCTCTACACGGGAGATTTCCCCTTGCGGCATCGCCTCGCCGTTACCAAGCCCATCCAGCCCACGCTCCGGCGAAAACCCCTCCTGCAGAGGAGCGGTTTTGAGGGCTGACGGGCCTTTCGACGCGAGAGCAACGGCTGCGTCTCTGCCTGGCGCAATCCCCTGCCGCCATCCGCCATGCCTCGCCCCTATTGGCTTCTCTGGTTTCAAATTGCTCAACGAAGTCATAGTGTTAGCTACGTACAAACGGAAAACGGTGGTATGCAGTCTGTACAGAGCCAGCCGAGTTTGTCGCTATGCAACAAGCCGTCGCCTACTACCGCGTCTCCACCGCCCGCCAAGGCCGCTCGGGCCTTGGCATCGAGGCCCAGCGGGCCGCAGTCACTGGCCAGTGGCACGTTTCCAACGTCAAGAATCTCCTCGGTCGCGTCGCCGTGTCGGGCTGTTCACCTCCTTTCCAGACGGGAAAGAAAGCGGATTCGCTCGCCGGCGACAGGGGCCACCTCTGTGGCGCAAGGCAACTCTGTTGATGCAGCAGCGGGTCCGCAGCACGCTCCGCTCCCGGGACCGGGCTGCGCTTACCGCACGAGGCAGCCGGTGGCATTTTTCGAACGTAAAGTGTCTCTTTGATCGGCTGCCGGCGGTCAGGGACGGAGCCCTTTTCTAGGCTGGATTGATCGCCAGCGCGAGAGAGCCAGGATGCCGGATCAGACCGACTCTGCCGCTTCCAGAAACTGGCGCACGAGGTACGACCCGAGGGAGATGTCGCCGAGGATATGGAAACCCTCCTCGCCGACATCTTCGTCCCGGATGACGATTGCGCTCGACTTGGCGACGATGGTCTGGGCGACCCTCAGATCCGCGAATGCCTGCGGTCGCAGATCGACCCCACAGACCATGGCGAACATCTCGAATGTCCCCGTCCCGGTGACGGTGACCCAGAATGTCCCCTCACGTCGCGGCACCGGATAGGCACCCGGCGCGAGCGGCGCCCCCGTTCCGAAGGACCACAAGGAAGTCGTCGCTGCCAAATCGAGGACCAGCGCCTCGCTCGCGGCAAGCATGGCGACCACCGTCCCCGATGACGATCGGATCGCCTGGTTCGGCGGGGGCAGGGGATTGAAGCCGCGGCCAACCAAAAAATCACGCGCGCCCGGTCCCTTGATCCCGGCGCGCGGGGCAAGTGTGCGATCCTCGAAAACCAGCCCGCTCCGGGTTGTGGGACCCGGCAGGAGCGTGGCGAGCGGCGATCGATGGAGGGGGGCCGCCGCGCTCACAATGCCTGCCTCTCGTTCGAAGGATCATAAAACGGCGTTGCCGCCGCCACCGCCGCGACCAGGTCACCACCCGGCATCCGGATGGAAAAAGGGATGCCGGGCGCGTTTGTCCCGGGCGGCACGAAGGCGAGGCCGATGACCCCGCCGCATGCTGCGGAGACGGCTGCGGAGGTAACGCGCCCGGCAATCTCGTCACCGTCGATCAGCAGGCAATTCTCCGGTGGTGGCGGGCCGGGCTGTTCCAGGCGAAAGCCCGTCAGGATCCGGTCGGAACCGCGCGCCTGGCGCAATTCGACGGCCGCCTTGCCGCGATAGTCTTCCTTGGTCTTGCGGACCGCCCAAGCCATGTCCGCCTCGTGCGGCGTGGTAAGCGCGTCGGTATCTTGGCCGATGATCACGTGCCCCTTCTCGAGGCGGAGCAGGCGCTGCGCCTCGACCCCGAAAGGTTTCATACCGTGCGGCTTGCCCGCCTCCGCGAGGAGATCCCAGAGCGCCTCCCCCTGGACCGCCGGCACGTGGATCTCGTAGCCAAGTTCGCCGACGAAGCCGACGCGCAACAGCCTAGCCGGAATACCGCCTACTGTCGCGCTGCGGACCGCGAGATAGGGGAAGCCGTCGGCCGACATATCGATCCCCTCGACAAGCGGCGCCAGCACCTCCCGGGCGAGCGGCCCAGCGATGTTCACTGCGGCAAAGGAGCCGGTCGCATTGGTGATGTCGACCGCCATCCGCCACTGGGCGTTGAGCCAGGTGAGCAGGCGATAGGTGGCATCCGCCTGCCCCGTCGTTGCCGTCACGTAGAACTGCTCCTCGCCGAAACGGCAGGCAACGCCATCATCGACGATCGAGCCGCCGTCGTCGAGGAGCACGGCGTAGCGGCTTCGCGCGACGGGCTGCTTGGCATGCGGCGTCAGATAGACGCGGTCGAGGAAAGCCGCCGCATCGGGGCCGCGCAGTTCGATCTTGCCAAGCGGCGAGACGTCGATGAGACCAATAGCGGTCCGAACCGCCTCCACCTCGGCGGCGATTACCTTCTGGCGGTCACCGTTCACTCGGTAGACGGCCGGCCGCCGCCACAGTCCGGCGACCATCATTTCGGCGCCGAGCGCTTCGTGCCGGCGCTGCATCGGCGAATCTCGCCAAGGATGGAAGCCACGCCCCGCCAGCCGGTCGAAACGCTCACCGGTCAGCGGCGGCCTGAGCGTCGTGAGACCTAGCGTTTCAGGATCCACGCCCCGCGCCTTCGCAGCAATCCGCGCGACATTGGTCGCGCTGTGCCGCCCCTGACTCGGCCCCATCCCCGCCGTCGACCAGCGCTTGAGCAGTTCAGGGTCCGAGAAGCCGTCCAAGACCGCATTCTCGATGTCACCAAGCGTCAGGTCCTCGTCGAAATCGACAAAAGCCTTGCCTTTCGGATGGCGGACGATCGGAAACGGATGGTTGAAGCCGCTCTCGGCGACGGCGACGGGGCCCGGATCGCCGGTATCGAAGCCGGCGTGGCGCGCCGCAAGAGCGCCCGAACGGGCGCCATCGGCGATCACCGCCGCCGGATCGTGGATATGGCTGATAGATCCGGCGGCGAACACCCCAGCGGGCAAGTCCTTGAGCACCAAAGCATTCAGCACGCGATCGTAGAGGAGCTTCGCGCCGGCATGGCAGGCGAGTGCTGCCGCGGGCGTGTAGCCACCGGCCACGACAACGAGATCGCAGGCGACGGTCTCGCCGATGATTGCCTCGCCGTTGTCGTCGATCCGCGCCAGGCGCACGGCATCGACCGGTGCGCCGAATAAGAAGGATCCCGGCTGCGGCATCGCTTCATAGGGGAGCGTCGAGAAGGCGATCGGAATCCCTTGGTCTTCAATGGCTTGATGATGATGGTTACGCGCCGATTCCGGCCGCGCATCGGCAATGGCAGTGATCGTGACGCCCGCCCCGGCGAGGTCGCGGGCGGTCTCCAATCCATGATCGTTGACGGTGGCAACGACGGCGCGGCGGCCGGGGCGGACGCCATGGAGCCAGACGAGCCGCGACGCAGCTGACGCGGTCATCACCCCAGGTAAGTCGTTGTTCCGAAAGACGATCGGCTGCTCGATGACGCCGGTAGCGACGACCACCGCCTTGGCTCGGAGCTTGTAAAGGCGGCGCTCGGTCTCGATCGAGAGCCACAGGTCGGCGAACAAGCCTTGCGCCAGCGCTCCCGTCAAGATTTTGACATTGCTTGGAAAATCACCGACCGAAGTGTCCTCCGGCTTTGCAAGGGAGAAGCCGCCGAGGGTTGGGCTGGTTTCGATCAGGACCACCTCGGCGCCGGTTTCGGCAGCGGCGCGGGCGGCGGCGATCCCGGCCGGGCCGCCGCCGATTATCGCAATGTCTGCAAAGCGATACTGCTTGTCGGTCGGCTCGTGATGCGCGTCTCGGTCGAGGACTCCGAGACCTCCCATCCGACGGAAAAGCGGCTCGAAACGGCGCCAGTCGAAGAAAGTACGGTAATAGAAGCCGACGGGCAGGAAACGACTGAAGAGGCCAACCCAGGCATTCCTGTCGCGCTCGACGTTTCCCACGCGATTCTGTGCCGTTATGGGCGGGAGTCCATCCCGGAGCAGAAGCCGGTCGGCGGGAACGTTCGGCTCGTCGCCGACTTGGACAAGGGCGGGATTGCCGAAGTCCGAGACAGCCTGGACACCCCGCGGACGGTGGTACTTGAACGAGCGGGAGAGTGTCCGGACGCCCCCGGACAGGAGTGCGGCGGCAAGCGTATCCCCAGGGTGTCCCAAGTGCGCCTTTCCCTCGAAGGAAAAAACGATCGTCCGCTCGCGATCGATCAGACGACCATAGGGAGGAGGCAGTCGAGGAGCCGGGATCCGATCGGTCACAGCCGCCCCTCCCCGCGAAAGGCGTCGACGGTCCACGTCCGGATTATCTCATCCGTGAGGGTGTCCCGCTCGGCGATGAACCAGTAGGCGGTCGGGATGTGGAACCACCATTCGACCACCGGGCCGGCGATATTGTCCTCGAGGAAGGCGTAGTCGGCCCAGGCCTCCGCCGACGCGTCAGGCGCAGGCATCGCCTTCACCGCACCATGGCAGGCGAACTCGGTGATGTTGCGGGGACCGTTGAGCGGGCAAGGCATGATCTTCATATCGCACCGCCCCGGCCTAGTGGCCGACCGAAGCGGCGCCGCGCTCGCCGACCTGATGGAAGGTCGAGAAGCGGTCGAGGCGGAAGCCGTCGATCAGGCTGTGCGGCCGGCCGGTGGCGACGGTCTCGGCCATTGTGAGTCCGGAAACAGGCGTCGCCTTGAAGCCCCAGGTCCCCCACCCCGCGTCGATGAAATAGTTCTCGACCGGCGTCAGGCCCATGACCGGCGAGAAGTCCGGCGTCATGTCGGCGATCCCCGCCCACTGACGGAGGAGCCGCACCTTGGCGAGGAAGGGAAACAGTTCGAGAAGATCGCCGATCAGCGACTCCTTGAAGTCGAGGGTCGGACGCGAGGAATAGAGCGCGTAGGGATCGGTGGCGCCACCCATCACGAACTCGCCGCGCGCCGACTGGCTGATGTAGACATGCAGCGAGCCGGAGACGACAATCTTGTCGAGGATCGGTTTCAACGGTTCCGACACGCAGGCCTGAAGCGGGATCGTGCGGATCGGCAGCCGCATGCCGGCGAGCGCCGCGACCCGCGACGAACTTCCGGCCACCGCCTGAAGAACGCGCCCGGCGGCGACGCGGCCACGGTTGGTCCGGACCGCCGTGACGCGGCCGGCTTCAACCTCCATGCCGGTCACTTCGGTCTGCTGGTGAATCTCGACGCCACGCCGCGCGGCGCCCATAGCATAGCCCCAGGCCACCGCATCGTGGCGGGCGATCGCGCCGGGCTCGTGATAGAGCGCGCCCAGAACCGGATAACGGACGGTCTCCGACAGATCGAGTTCCGGACAAAGCTTCGCAATCTCGTCGGGGAAGACAAGCTCGGACCGGACGCCGAGATGCTTGTTGACCTCGGCCCGCCAGCGCATGGTGCGGACCGCCGCGTCGGTGTGGGCGAGGGTCAGGTGGCCGCGCTCGGAATACATCACGTTGATGCAAAGGTCGTTGGAGAGATCGCGGAAGAGCTTCACGCTCTCTTCGTAGAAGCGAACGCCCTCCGGTGTCAGGTAGTTTGAGCGGATGATCGCGGTGTTCCGCGCCGTATTGCCGCCGGCGAGCCAGCCGCGCTCGAGGACCGCGACATTGGTGATGCCGTGATCGCGGGCGAGATAATACGCTGCCGCTAGGCCATGACCGCCGCCGCCGATAATGACGACGTCATAGGACGGTTTGAGCCGCTCAGGCGTCGGTGGGATGACCCGCCACTGCGTGTGCTTCCGCCGAAGGCCGTATTTCAGGAGGGCGAAGGACATGGTTCAGGCCTTGCCGACCGACGGCCGCCGCGCGGCACGAGCAGCGCCACCGCGGAGACCATCGTGACGGAGCGGATTTGCCATTTCAGCAGTCGAGCGTGTTCTGCCGTTCCCACGCGGTCAGGTGCCGGGAATAATCGTTCCACTCGGCGGTCTTCAGCTTCACATAGGCATCCGCGAATTCTTCACCGAGCGTGGCACGAAGCGCCTTGTTCGCCTCGAAACCACGGAGGGCGTCGAGAAGGTTCAACGGCGGCTTCTTCGCGCCCTTCACGGTGTGGCCCTCGGTGTACATGTTGATGTCGAGGCGCTTGCCGGGATCGCGGGCGTTGCGGATGCCGTCGAGACCGGCGGCAAGGATCGCGGCCGGCATCAGATAAGGGTTCGCCGCGCCGTCGGCGAGCCGGAACTCGATGCGCCCGGGATCGGGAATGCGGATCATGTGCGTGCGGTTGTTGCCGGCATAGGTGATCGAGCTCGGCGACCACGTCGCGCCGGACAAGGTCGGCGGCGCGTTGATCCGCTTGTAGGAATTGACGGTCGGATTGGTAATCGCGGCAAGCGCCTCGCCGTTGTGGATGAGGCCGCCGATGAAGGCGTAGGCCGTATCGGAGAGGCCGAGTTCGCCCTTTGGATCGGCGAAGGCGTTGGCCTTCTTCCGTGCGCCGGCCCACAGGGAGATGTGGGCGTGGCAGCCGTTGCCGGTGAGGTTGGCGAAAGGCTTCGGCATGAAGGTGGCGCGCAGGCCATGCTTCTCCGCCAGCGCCTTGACCATGTATTTGAAGAAGGCGTGACGGTCCGCGGTCTTCAACGCCGTGTCGTGGTCCCAGTTCATTTCGAACTGGCCGTTGGCGTCCTCGTGGTCGTTCTGGTAGGCGCCCCAGCCTAGCGTCAGCATCGAGTCGCAAATCTCGCCAATCAGGTCGTAGCGGCGCATTAGGGCCGCCTGATCGTAGCAAGGCTTCGACTGGGTATCGCTTTCGTCGGCGACGCCGCTGCCATCCGGCGTGATGACGAAATACTCGCATTCGACGCCATGCTTCATCTCGAAGCCGGCGTCGGCTGTCGCAGCCAGCACGCGCTTCAGCACGCCCCGCGGCGCCTGCTCGACCGGCTTTTGGTCCATGACGAGATCCGAGGCGACCCACGCCACTTCCGGTTTCCAGGGAAGCTGGATCAGGCTCTCCGGATCGGGCATGGCGAACATGTCGGTGTCGGCCGGCGTCATATCGAGCCAGGTGGCGAAGCCGGCAAAGCCGGCACCAGACTTCTGCATGCCGGCAATGGCCGAAGCCGGCACCAGCTTGGCTCGCATGGTCCCGAACAGATCGACGAAGGAGATCAGGAAATATTTGATGCCGCGATCCTTCGCGGTCTTTTCCAGGTCTTTGGTCATCTCGCCGGCCCCCACCCATCACGTTTCATGCGATCCGCCACAATCAGAACTTTCCCGGAATCCAGTCGGTGCCGGCCAGCGGCACGCCCGCCATGGCGGCGGCCTCCACGGTCAGCGCGACGAGATCCTCGGGTTCGAGATTATGGAGATGGCTCTTGCCGCAGGCGCGGGCGATGGTCTGTGCCTCCAGCGTCAGGACCGACAGGTAGTTGGCGAGCCGCTGGCCACCCAGCACCGGATCGATGCGCTTTGCCAGCTCAGGATCCTGGGTGGTGATGCCCGCCGGATCGCGGCCTTCATGCCAGTCGTCGTAGCTGCCGGGCTTCGTGCCGAGCTCCTCGTATTCCCCGGCGAAGGCCGGATCGTTATCGCCGAGGGCGATCAGCGCCGCCGTGCCAATGGCGACCGCGTCCGCGCCCATCGCCAGCGCCTTGGCGACGTCGGCGCCGTTGCGGATGCCACCCGAGACAATGAGCTGCACCTTGCGGTGCAGGCCGAGATCCTGCAGCGCTTTGACCGCCGGGCGGATGGCGGCCAGCGTCGGCAGGCCGACATGCTCGATGAAGACTTCCTGGGTGGCCGCGGTGCCGCCCTGCATCCCGTCGAGGACCACCACATCGGCGCCCGACTTCACCCCAAGCGCGGTGTCGTAGTAAGGCCGCGAGGCGCCAACCTTGACGTAGATCGGCTTCTGCCAATCGGTGATCTCGCGAAGCTCCTCGATCTTGATCTCGAGGTCGTCGGGCCCCGTCCAATCGGGATGGCGGCAGGCCGAGCGCTGGTCGATGCCGGCGGGAAGCGTGCGCATATCGGCGACACGCTCGGAAATCTTCTGGCCGAGCAGCATGCCGCCGCCGCCAGGCTTCGCGCCCTGGCCGATGACGATCTCGATGGCGTCGGCGCGGCGCAGATCGTCCGGGTTCATGCCATAGCGGGATGGCAGGACCTGGTAGACGAGGATGTCAGAATTGGCCCGCTCCTCCGCGGTCATGCCGCCGTCGCCGGTCGTCGTCGAGGTCCCGAGTTTCGAGGCGCCCCGCCCAAGCGCTTCCTTGGTCGGGCCCGACAGAGCCCCGAAACTCATGCCGGCAATCGTCACCGGAATCTGGAGGTGGATTGGCTTGCCGGCGTTGCGGGTGCCGAGCCACACATCCGTCCCGCATTTCTCGCGATAGCCTTCCAGTGGATAGCGGCTGACCGAGGCGCCGAGGAACAGGAGGTCATCGAAATTCGGGACCTTGCGCTTCGCGCCGAAGCCGCGGATGTCGTAGATGCCGGTGGCGGCCGCTCGGCGGATTTCCGAAAGACTGTATTCATCGAACGTCGCCGACAGGCGCGGCGTGGTCGGCGGTGTCGCCTTCATCAATAGGCTCCCGCCATGTCGACATGGAAATTGTAAAGCTGGCGGGCGGAGCCGTAGCGCCTGAATTCGCCGAGATCGGCATCGCCTTCCAGGCCGGCTCGCTTGAGGATATCGGCCAGGGCTTGCTTGTGCTCGTCGCGCATCGGCTTCTCGATGCAATCGGCGCCGAGGCTTTTCACCGAGCCACGGACGAAGAGCCGTGCCTCGTAGATGGAATCGCCGAGCGCGTCGCCGGCGTCGCCGAAGACGACGAGATTGCCGGCCTGCGCCATGAAGGCGCTCATGTGGCCGATCGAGCCCCGCACGACAATATCAATGCCCTTCATCGAGATACCGCAGCGCGCCGACGCGTTGCCGTCGACCCGAAGCAGCCCGCCCCGGCCGGTGGCGCCGGCGGCTTGGCTGACGTCGCCGGTGACATGGACAAGACCCGACATCATGTTCTCGGCGACACCGACCCCGGCATGGCCGTGGACGACGACCGTCGCCTGCTTGTTCATGCCGGCGCAGTAGTAGCCGACGGGCCCGTTGACCTCGACGGTGACCGGCGCGTCGAGGCCGACGGCGACCGCGTGACGACCTTCGGGATTGGCGACGGTCCAGTGGCGTTCGTTGGTGTTCGGCGAGAGGCGATGGAGCGCGGCGTTGAGGTCGCGCAACGGCGTGACACTGAGATCGATATCCGGCATCTCACCGCTCCCAGAAATAGACGGTCGCCGGTTCCGGCTCCCACAGCCGCGCGGAGCCGATGCCCGGCAGGCCGGCAAGCGCGCGGTATTCCGATCCGAAGGCGACATAGTCGTCGGTCTCGGCCATGACGGCCGGCTTGCAGGCGATCGGATCGCGCAGGACCCCGAAGCCGCTCTCCGTGCCGACGACGAAGGTGTAGAAGCCGTCGAGATCCTGGAGGCTCGCTTCCAGCGCCTCGCCGAGCGATAAGCCCTGCCCCATCCGCCAGGTAAGATAGCCCGCCGCCACTTCGGAGTCGTTTTCGGTTTCGAAGGTGGCGCCTTCATGCTCGAGCTGACGCCTCACACCGTTATGGTTCGACAGCGAACCATTGTGAACGAGGCACATATCCGGGCCGGTGGAGAACGGGTGCGCACCGTCGACGGTGACGGCCGATTCCGTCGCCATGCGGGTGTGGCCGATGGCATGGGTGCCGGCCATCGCCGGCAGGCCGAAGCGCGCCGCCACCGTGTCCGGCCGACCGACCTCCTTGTAGAGCTCCATACGGCTGCCGCGGCCGATGACGTGGATGTCTGGTGCCTCGCGCGCGAGCCATTCGCCGACGGCGGCCTCTTCGACTTCCGGCACGGACAGGACGGCGTGGCTATCGTGCACGGTGACGCTGGAACCGGGAATGGAGCGGGACAGGCGCCCCGCGAGGTCGGCGGCAGCGACGCCGGCCGGCGCCCGCAGCGTCAGCTTCACCACGCCGTCCCTGCCGCAGGTATAGATGGCGAAGCCGGCGCTGTCCGGCCCGCGATCGCACATGGTGCCCAGCATGCGGGCGGTGAGCCGGCCAAGGTCAGGCTCCAGACCGGGATCTTTCAGGAATAGGCCAACGATACCGCACATGCGCGTCCGGCTCCTTGTGGGAATGACCAACCATGCTACGGGGCGCCGTTGCCCGGGTCAATTGGTGAGAAACTATATTTCTTGATAAGAAATTACGCCCGTGGATAGATGATGACGGAAATATACGTCATCGGCAGCGTGATCAGATCCTCGGGACCGTGCGGCGCGGAAGCGTCGAAGAACAGCGTATCGCCCGGGTTCAGCAGATAGGCACGGTCGGCGTGGCGATAGCGCACCTGGCCGGTCAGCATATAGATGAACTCGGTGCCTTCATGCTGGAACAGCGCGTAGGGGACCGCGTCCTCGGACAGGGTAATGAGGAAGGGTTCGACCACGATGTCGCTCGACAGCGAGTGGCCGAGCAACTGATAATGGTGGCCGGCCTTGGTGCCGCGTCGCTCGATCGTGACGCCGGTGCCGGCGGGAACATAGGAACAGTCATGCCGCTCCTCAAAGTCAGCGAAGAAGGCAGTGAGCGGCACGTTGAGGGCCTGCGACAGCGATTGCAGCGTCGCCAGCGACGGCGAGATCGAGCCGTTTTCGATCTTCGATAGCATGCCCGGCGAGAGCCCGGCCTGGGAGGCAAGATGCGCGGCGGTGATCTGATGGCGACGGCGTAGGACCCGAACCTTGTGGCCGATCGCCGCCTCGAGCGACGGCGAGCGCATCGCCGGGGCGCTCGAACCGGTGGTCAGGCTGTCGCCGTCGTCGGCCTGTTTGGTCGTGCTCATGCGACAAGCCATGCACGCGATTCATGTGAAAGCAAGCCGGAACGTCGCGAGAAAGCCGCCGATATGCCCGTCGGCCGGCCGCAGCAGCCGGCCGCATGACAAGCCGCGAGCGGCCCGCTGGCATTTTTGGGCCTGCGGAAATGGACCTTGCGCTTCATGGCGCCGAGCGCGTGTGCGTTCGGCCACGTACTGTTCGGCCAATTCGGCCAGTGTCTTCTCGCCCTTGATGGGCGTCCAAAGCCACCCTCGCTTTGAAAGTCGGGCTGTAGTTCCGGCGCGATCTCTTGGTCATGGTCGCTCCTGTTCACGGCAAACTACGCCGCGGTCAGGCAGAAATTCCACTTATCAATGCTGCTCAGTTTTCCCGAGCCACTTCTATCAGATACGGCCCGGCCCTTCCGTGCGAAAAGAGCGTGCTCGGTCGCATATGCCCCTGGCGAGGGTGAAACGCGACGGCGCGCCGGCCTAAACGCCTCAATCGGCTTCATCCCCTTAGGGAGCGGGCATAGAGGTCCCAGGCGACCGCGGCGATCACGATCGTGCCTTTGACGACGAGTTGGTAGTTCGTGCTGACGGCGAGCGAGTCGAAGATGTTGGTGAGAGTCGCAATGATGAGCAACCCGATCGCCGTCCGCCAGACCGCGCCTTCACCGCCAAGGAGCGATGTCCCGCCTATAACCACGATCGCGATCGCGTCGAGGGCAATGGTACTCCCCATGTCCGCCTGCCCCACCGCGAGGCGCGACGAGAGAATCATCCCGCCGACGCCTGAGCAGATTGCGGACAGGACATATGTGCTGCCGCGGAGCAGATCGACGCGGAGGCCGGAGAGCTTGGCGGCCTCAGTGTTGCCGCCGATCGCGTAGATTGATTGACCATAGATGGTTTTCGCTAGGACAAAGCCGCCCACCACAAAGGCAAGCAACATCAGCCAGATCGAGATCGGCCAGCCCAGCCACCTGTCGGTTCCGAGCACCTGGTAGTCCGGATTGTTGGGGGTTAGGGGCGCCGACCGCGAGTAGATGTATGCAAGGCCGCCGAAGGCCGAGCCGCTGCCGAGGGTGGCGACGAACGGATTGACCTTGAGTTTCGTCACGATGAAGCCGTTGATAACGCCGCAGACCGCGCTCGTGAGAAGGACGACAGCCGCCGCCGCCCACAGGCCCGTCGGGTCGGCGAGGCTCGCGAAGACGACTGCCCCTAGGGCGAAGATCGCCCCGACCGAAAGATCGAAGCCGCCGCCGATCATGACGAAGGTCATGCCGACGGCGACGATGCCGACCGGCGCGCTCTGGCTCAGGAAGTTGCGGATGTTGATCGGGTCGAGGAGCCGCGGATACACGAAGCTGCCGACGATCATGACCAGGATGAGCGCCCACACCATCCCGAACTGAAGAAAAAGAGACCAAACCCGCGAGCCGGCGGTGGCAGCCTTAGCTGGTTGTGGCGATGCCGGTGCGCTCATCGTCGTGCCTTGTTACCCTGAATGCGGCTTCGAGGATGTCCTTGACCGTGACCAGTGTGCGCGACGCGTCAAGCTCCGCCACCGCCCGCCCCTCGGAGAGGATGAGCACGCGGTCGCTGATCTGGACGACCTCCTCCAGTTCCGACGACACCATGACGATGCCGAGCCCCTGCGCTGCGAGCCGCCGCAGGGTTGCGAGGATCTCTTCCTTGGCGCCGATATCAATGCCACGAGTTGGCTCGTCAACGAGGAGCACTTTCGGCAGGCTGTAACGCCAGCGCCCGAGCAGGACCTTCTGCTGGTTGCCGCCGGAGAGGTTGTGCACAGTGGTTCCGACCCGGTTCTCGTCGAAGCCAAATTCCCGTGCGACACTGCGCGCCTTCTCGGCCATCCGCCGCGCCGAAACGACGCCGAGCGAGGCGACGCCGGCATAGTTGGGCATGGTGATGTTGCTCATTGCCGACATGCCGAGGACAAGACCTTGAGTCTTGCGGTCCTCGGGCACCAGCGCGATGCCCGCCCGGAGCGCGCGCCGCGGCGTGCGCGGCCATGCCACCGTCTTCCCTTCGATGGCGAGGTCGCCGTGGCTCTGGGGCTCGAATCCGGCGAGACAGCGGAGCAGCGACGACCGCCCGGATCCGACCAGGCCGCCGACGCCGACGACCTCCCCCGGCCGTACGGTGATGTCGATGGCCTCGAGCGCGCCGGGCAGCGAAACGCCACTCGCGGCGAGAAGCGGCGGCCCCGTCCTCCGCCGCTCGCCCGGCGCCCGCCGCATTGGCTCGGCGAGGTCGTGGCCGATCATCGCCCGCACGAGTTCCTTCTTCGTCCAGTCGCCGCGCGGCGCCGACCGCGCAACCTCGCCGTCGCGGAAGACGGTGACCGCGTCGGCGATTTCGAGCACCTCGTCGAGATTGTGGCTGACGAACATCATGGTCGTGCCGCGGCTCTTCAACTCGCGTATGATGGCGAAGAGCGAGTCGCGCTCGGGCGGCGCGAGCGCCGTGGTCGGCTCGTCGAACAGGATCAGCCTGGCGTTCGACTGGATGCCGCGCATGATCTCCAGCATCTGCTGGTCGGCGACCGAGAGCCGGCCCGCCGCCACCCCCGGCGCAATAGAGACCTTCAGCCGCGCACATAGCTCGAGAAAACGCGCCCGCATTGCCGCCTCGGCAAGGAGGCCGGCATGCGACAACATCTGGCCGAGGAAGACATTGGCCTGCGACGACATGGCGGGAACAATGGTCAGTTCCTGGTGGATGGCGGAAATGCCGCGCTGGCGCGCGAAGCGGGGACTGCCAAACGCGTGCGGTTCGCCGAAGATCGAGACCGACCCCGAGGTCGGTACGACGCGGCCGGCAATCACGCCGAGAAAGGTCGACTTGCCAGCGCCGTTCTCGCCGACGAGGGCGTTGATCGTCCCCGCGTCGGCGGCAAGGTCAACGCCCTTGAGGGCAAGGGTCGCGCCGAACTGTTTCTCGACCCGTCGAGCTTCGATGGCCAACGGACCGCCCGGCCTTGCCGCGCGGTCCGCGTCTCTGCTCGCCATCGCCGTCTGCACCGCGGTCCGGCCGCTTCAGCCTCAGTATTGAGGCTTGTTTTCGTCGATGTTGTCCTTGGTGACGAGTGCGCTGTCAAGCGGCACGTAACGCGGCACCTGCTCGCCCTTCCACGCCGCGGCGAGCGCTTTTACCCCCTCGTACATCTCCGTATAGGGCGTATAGGTGCGGGTCAGGTAGACGTCGCCGTCGCGCACGGCTTGGAACGCCCACTCGTTGCCGCCGCTGTCATAGACCTTGATGCTGTCCTCGAGGCCGGCCTGCTTCACCGCCTGGACGGCGCCCCGCGTGATATCGGAGTAGTTGCCGATCAGGATCGTTGCGTCCGGATTGGCGTTGAGGAGGGGCAGTGTCTTCTCGTTGCCCTGCGGGATCGTGTAGTTGGTGCGTACGCTGGCGACGACCTTGAAGTCGGGATATTTCGCCTGGACGTCGGCGAGCGCCGCATCGGTGTTGATCGTGTTTGCATTGAGGTCCGGGCCGGTAACGACGATCACCTTCTGCGGCCCCGGATTCTGCTCGGCGATCATGCTGAAGAAGTCACGGAAGGCCTCGCGCCCCTGCGACCCGCCGACGAAGTCGAGCGTCCCCGGCGACCAGTATTCGTCGCCCTCCTTTTCGGCCCGGTTGCAGAGCGGCTGATTAGCGACCGCGACGAGGACATTGGCGGCGGCGGCGTCCTCGGTGAGGATCTTGCAGGCCTGCGCCCCGTCGTTCATCTCGGCGAGGATGGCATTGTAGTTGCCGCTCGAGAGGATGTTCTGGACCTGATTGTATTGCGTCGCGGGGGTCCAGTTGCCGTCGAAGACGTCGACTGTCGCACCGACCTCGGCCGCTGCGTCCTGCGCGCCCTTGATGCCGGCCTGCAGGTAGACGTTGTTGGTGGCGGCGGTAAGGAAGGCGATCTTCAAGGGATCGCACCCACCCATCACCGACCTGCCGCCGCCGATGTCGATGGCATGCGGCTCGCAGGCCGCATTGGCGGCCCCGGCGGACAAGGCCGTGGCGATCACAAGTGCCGACCCGAATCCTAGCAAGTGCGGCGCACCGAGGCGCCAACCCGACGAACTAGACATTCTCGTTCTCCTCTTCGCTAACCTGTCTTTTGAGACAGCTCCTTGTCCGTCCAGCGCTCCGGCCGTCAGGCCTCGGATCGCGCCGGCCCGGCGTCCTTCGGCAGCGACGGCGATTTCCCGGTGCGCCAGTCGCGGACATAGTCGCGGATGGTGGTGAAGCTCACGCCCGGCTTCGCGGCGACGTACTGGATGAACTCCTCGAGGAAGAGGAGGCGGTGTCCGCGACCAATTACCTGCGGATGCATGGTAATGTTGAGGATGCCCTTGCCGACGCGGCCATAGAGGTAATCGAACTCGCCCTTCCACACCTCCAGAAGGTCGCTCGCCGGGCGATACCCGGGCAGGATACCGGCCTTCGCCCAGACGTATTCGAAGTGGGGGAAGTCATCGAGGTGCCAGGCCACCGGCACCTCGACGAGGTTGACCGGCTTGCCCCATTTGTGCTCGTCCGTGTCGTTGAACATGTCGCCGAGCCGGCACCAATAGGGCTCGTAGTCGTTGCCCATCAGGCTGCTTTCGTACTCGAAGCCGAATTCGAGTAGGAGCGGGATCGTCTGCGGGCTGTTGTCCCAAGCGGGCGAGCGATAGCCGACCGGGCGGACACCGACCACCTTGTCGAGCGCCTCGAAACCCTTCTCCATCACCCAGCGTTCCTTGTCCGCGTCGAGCGACAGCGGGTTCTCGTGGACCCACCCGTGATGGCCAATCTCGTGATCGGCGTCGCGGATGGCGACGACGGTATCGGGAAAGGCGAACGCCGTGTGGCCGGGGACGAAGAAGGTCGACTTGATATTGTGGTCGGAGAGCAGGCTGAGCAGCCGGCGCAGGGCGATCGGCGCGAACTCACCGCGCGACACCATGCTCGGCGAGGTCGCGCCGAACGTGCCGATCCAGACGCTGAACGCATCATAGTCGAAGGTGAGGGCGATACGAACGTCGCGCGTCTCAGTCATTGGAACAGTCCTCTCGTTGGTCGTTCGGCGAACACCGCCTTCGATCGCTTCGTCTGGCATCCGGTCTCGGCGACGGCCCGGCCGCCAACCTGGTTCCGGAGCCGGCGTCGTGTCTTGACCCGCTCCCTGAAGAAGTTGACACAGGCCCTACGCCAGCCAGGCCGCCGACGCGACCAAGCGACAATAGCAACATCCGTCCCGCCGGCTAGCCATCCCTTCACCGCGGCATCAGGGTGATGACGCGCTCCGCCGCGGCATCGACCGCTTCCCCGCTGTAGAGGAGGGGAACGTAGTCGCCGCGGGCCCAGGCCGGCGCGAGGTCGGCATAGTGGGGCGACCGCGGATCGCCTGACTGGCCGGGGGCGTTGATGCACTTGCTGTTGTCCCAGCCGCCGACGTCGACGACGATGCGGAAGGAGGCGCCGAGGACGACGCGGAAGTCGTTCGGGCGGTACATCGTGTTCATCGGCGTCGAATCGCTGCCGGCAATCGGGAGGGACCCAACGTCCATTGTCATTCCGTCGCTCTTGTGCCCGAGTGGGGTTAGGGGATGGGTGAAGTAACCGTGGTGGATTTTCCCCCATGCCCAGGCCGAGGGGTCCTTTCCCATGAGGGATTCGCAGTCGCGCCAGGCATCCGCGAGGCTCGTGAGGAGAAGCGCGTCGCGGGCCTCCGACGGTTTGTCGCCGAACCACTTTGCCGGCTTCTCCAGGGCCGCGAGCACGCCGTCGGGATCGCCGGGACCAAGCAACGCCTGCACCTTTGGGTCCCGCGTCGCCAGCGCGAACAGCTTCGGCCGCAAATGCCGCGACCACCAGACCTCGAAAAGGGCCGCGGCGGGACTGTCGGTCGTGATCGCCCCGTCGAAGCCCTTGAGCAGCGCGAGCCCCTCTTTCGCCGCCGGATCGTCGGCCTGGAGCTTCGCGATCAGCGCCACGGCCCGGCGCGCCGGCATCGACACGATGTCGGTCTGCATCGCGCAAGACGTCTCGACCGAATGCGTGTCGGTAGCGGCGAAGGCTTCGGCGAGCCGTGTCGCGCGCGCCCCATCATACCATTCGTAGCCGACCTGCATCTCCTCGTGCGGCCAGTCCTCGGGGAGATTCATCTCGTTGGCTGTGGCGAAGAACCCCGCCTCCGGATTGAGCACATGGGGTAGCTCCTTCGACGTGTAGAATCCGTCCCATTCGAAGCGCCCGTCGCCGGGCACCGGCGTCAGCCCGTCCCAATTGCGGCGGATCGGGCTTTGCGCCGCGACGATCCAAGCGATGTCACCGCTGGTGTCGGCATAGACCATGTTGATCGCCGGCACCGACCAGCGCTCCATATCACGCTTGAAATCAGCGAAGTTCTTGGCGCGCACCGCCGATAGGCTGACGGCATAGGGCGAGGCGCCCGGCTCGAACCACACGGAGCGGACGGCATAGGCGCGGTGTTTCTCCGGCTCCTCGCGGATCACTGGGCCGTGGCGGGTGAATTTCAGCGTCACCGTCCGCTCGGGCGCGCCCTTCACCTTGATCGTCTCGACGACGACGCGCATGTCCTCGAAGCCGTCGCCGTAGCGGTAGCGGTCGGGGTTCCCCGGTTCGGTCTCGTAGACATAGACGTCCTCTTCGTCAGGACCGAAGAAGAGCGTCAGGCCGAAGGCGATCGTGTCGGTATGGCCGATCATGATCCCCGGGAGCACCGGCTCACCGGCGCCGATGGCGTCGAGCTCAGGCGACGACAAGTGGACGATGTAGCGGAGCGACGGCACCGCGTGGGCGCGATGCGGGTCGTTGGCCATGATCGGCCGCCCCGTGGCCGTCTTGGCGCCGCTGATCACCCAGTTGTTCGAGCCTTGGGCGTTGGCGTCGCGGATCACCTCGCCTAGCGGCGTCATCTTGGTCCAGCGGTCGGCTTCGTCCGGTCCGGCCTCGAGGCGATCCTTGCTGAAGCTGACCGGGGCGAGCGCCAGCTTGAAGAGGTCGAGCACCTCGAGCGGGATCGTGCCGAGGTCGATGCCCCCGGCCGCCTCGGGGATCCGGCCGTGGCTGAGGTTCTGGCGAAGGAGATCCGCCTCGTGGCCGGCGGCGGCGAGGACGTTGGCGCGCACCACCTCCGACAGCGCGTTCCGCATCCACGAATGGACGCGGATCCGGACGACGTCCTCCGCTGCCCATTTCGCAGGGCGCGTGCCCATCTGGGTGAACTCCGGCGGTCGCCAGTCGGGATTTTCGTCGAGGAGGTCGATATAGGCGTTGATGCCGCGGACGAAGCTCTGGCAAATCGCCTCGGCGTCGGGAGCGTAGACCGCCCACTCCGCGGCCATGTCGCCGCGGTAGAGGAAAAGGCGCGAGGCGCGATCCTGGGCGACATAGCCCGGCCCCAACTCCTCGGCGAGGAGGCCGAGGCCGCGCTTCCGCCAGAGGTCGATCTGCCATAAGCGGTCGCGCGCGGCGTTGAACCCCTGGGCGAAGAACATGTCGGCCATGGTCTCCGCCCGGATGTGCGGGATGCCCCATTTGTCGACCACGATACGGACTGGCTTTTCCACGCCGTCGACCTTGACCTCTTCCTGCTTCATCACGTCCACCTTCACCCGTTTGTTTTGGTTGGCGTCGCCCGCCTGTCTGGGTCGCGCTTCAGAGCCCGCTCGCCCCCCCGACCTCGGTGTTGCTGCCGAACGGCGACCGTTTGCGAAAATCCTCGGTCATGTCGGCGAAGGTCATCATCCGCACCCCGGAGTGGGCGAGCATATGGTCGATGAGCCGTTCGAGGACCATGAGCACATGCGGCTTGCCGGAGCTGTCGGGGTGGATCGTAATCGGAAATACCGCGTAGTCGAAGTGGCGGTAGACCCAGTCGAACTGGTTCTTCCAGATCTCTTCGAGCTGGCTGCCGGTGATCCAGCCGTGGCTGTTCGGAAATGCCTTGACGAACATCGTCGGCGGGGCGTCGTCGAGGTGCCAGCTTGCCGGTATCTCGATCAAGTCGACGAGTTTGCCGGCTTGCCACGGCTTCATCCACTCAGAGGCCTTCTTGGAATAGTCAATCTTGGTCCACGAGTCCCCGACGCGAAGATAGTAGGGATGGTAGTCGTCCTCCATCATGCTCGAGTCGTATTTGATGCCGCGGGCGAGCAGGAGGTCGACCGTGTTCGGGCTGAGCTCCCACCACGGCGCCATGTAGCCGACCGGCGCCTTGCCGCTCATCCGCTTGATCACCTCGTAGGTGCGGTCGAGCACCTCGCTTTCCTGCTCCCGGGTCATGGCGAGCGGGTTCTCGTGGGTGTAGCCGTGGATGCCAATCTCGTGGCCGGCCTCAATGATCATCTCGGCCGCCTTGGGGAAGCTCTCCATCGAATGGCCTGTGACGCCCCACGTCGTTGTGATGCCGTAGCGCTTGAACAGGTCGACTAGCCGCGGCACCCCCCGCTTGGCGCCAAAGACGCCGCGGGAGATGTCGCAGGGTGAATCCTCGCCGCCGAACGACCCGATCCACAGGGCGACGGCGTCGAAATGCGGGTTGATGCAGACCTGGATATCCTTGGCTGTCATGGCTTTCGTTCCTTGCTGGGTCAATTCGTCTGGCGGTCGCGGAGCATCGCCACGGCTCCGAGAAGGACTACGCCGTAGATGATGCTGCGCATCGCCTCGGGCAGCGACGTGCTGGCGAGGAGGCTGCTCAAAGCAGTGAAGACAAGGGCGCCGCCGAAGATGCCGAGATAGTGACCGCGGCCGCCGGTGATGCTGGTGCCGCCGACGACGACCACGGCAATCGAGGCGAGGAGGTAGGGCTTGCCCATGTCGTAATAGGCCTGCGCCGTGAAGCCGGCGAGAAGGAGCCCGACAAGCGCCGCGCAGAAGCCGCTGAGGACATAGGCCCGGACCACGACCGAACCGGTCCGCACGCCCGACAGCCGCGCCACCCATTCGCCGCTTCCCGTCGCCCGAAGGCGGCGGCCGAAGGCGCTGTAGTTGATGACGAGGGTGGCGACGACGACGAAGGCGAAGAGGAACCAGACGATTGGCGGCAGACCAAGGAAGCGTCCATTGACGAAGGCGGCGAGCATCGGCGGCGCGGCGCCGGTCGGCGCGCCGCCGGAGAAGACGAGGGCGATGCCTTCGAGCACGCTCCCGACGGCAAGCGTGGCGATGATCGGCGACAGTCGGAACCCGACGACGAGCATGCCGTTGACGAGGCCGATCAGCGCGCCGAGGCCGAGGGCGAGGGGGATTGCCCAGATCGCCGCCGTGTCAGAGCCATTGGCGAAGGTAGTCACGACGATCGCCGGGAAGGTGATCGCCCAAGCGACGGAAAGGTCGAGCCCGCCGGCGATGATCACTGCGCCCTGACCCAGGCCGAGAATGGCGAGGAACGCGCCAAAGACGAGGAGTGTCACTAGGTAGTTGCCGAACGTGAACGACTGCCAGTTGACCACCGCCATGGCGATGACGGTCGCGGCGAGAAGGATGTAGGCGGGGAGGACGACGCGGAGCGCAGGCGCGTTCCGTGTGAGCCAGCCCGGTATGTCGCGTTCCGCGGCGACGGCAGGGGTCAGCAATCCGGTGAGCGCAGTCGTGCCTGCCGTCACGGCGGCGGCGCGGCCGGATACTGCCTTCAGAAGCGCGGTGATCGGCAGGTTGCGGAGACCGGTGAAACCGAGGACGGCGAGGATGAGCACGATGCCCTCAACGATCGGCACGAAGAAGGTGCGGACGCCAAGGACGAGGAAGATGTTGACGATGATGGTGAGCGTCAGGGCACCGAAGACCGTGCCAACCGCGCCGCCGCGGCCGCCGCCAATGAGGGTTCCGCCAAGGACCACGGCGGCGAAGACCTTGAGGAGCATCGTAGCGCCGATGAGCGGGTCGCCGGAGCCGGTATTCGCGGTGATGAAGAGTCCAGCCGCCCCGAAGAACGTGCCGCCGAGGGTGAAGGAGAGGAACCGAGTGAACGGTACGTTGACGCGGTTGTAGGTGGCAGCACCGGGGTCGCTGCCGGTGGCGTAGAGTGACAAGCCGAGCCGCGTGCTGCGGATGAAGAGCCAGACGAGGAGCGCGACCGCGACCACCACGACCGGCGCCGGCAGCACCTCCGGGATCACGTCGCCGACGAAGACGAGCGCGAAGTCGTAGGACACCTCGCCGCCCGGGTAACGGAGAATGAGGAGCGCGGCGCCCTGGCAGACAAACATCGACGCGAGCGTCACGACAATCGACTGGAGGCGCATATAGCCGACGAGGAAGCCGTTTACCGCGCCGATCGCGGCGCCGACGCCGAGGGCGATCGCGGTCGCGGCGAGCGTGTAGGGCACCACGCCGAGGTCGGCCGTGCCGAGCTGGGTGACGAGGACGACGCTGACCAGCGACACCACCGCCCCCGCCGACAGGTCGAGCCCTCCGGCAAGGATGACGATGGTTTCACCGATCGCCGCCAGCGCTAGCGTCGCCGCGCTGGCGCTGATCGTGCTGATGTCGAAATAGCCGATCGGCTGCGGGTTGACCGCGACAAGAGCGGCGATGGCGACGACGACGACGAGGAGGGCGACCTTCGGCCCGCGCTCGCCGCCGAGGTGCCAGCGCGTCGTCGCTCGCGTCACCGCCCGAGGGTCACTGGAGGTGATCGCCATGACCCGGTCTCGTGTCGTAGCCCGCATGGCCTACCGCGGCGCGTATGATCCGCGTGTCGGTAATGTCGTCGCCGGCGAGCGTCTCGACGATCGTGCCGCGATAGAGGACGAGCACCGCGTCGCAGAGATTGACCAACTCGGCGATATCGGTGGAGTGGAAGAGGATCGCTCCGCCGACGTCTGCATAGGTGCGCATCAGGCGGTAGATCTCCGCCTTGGTGCCGACGTCGACGCCCCGCGTCGGGTCGTAAAGGAGCATCACCCGGCCGCCGGTCAGCAGCCATTTTCCAAGAATGATCTTCTGCTGGTTGCCGCCGCTGAACTGCTTTACTGGCGTCCACAGCGCGTGCGCCGCTACCTGCACGGCGGCGAGCGCGCCGCCGACGGCGGCCTCCTCCTTCTTCGCCTCGACTAGGCCGGCGCGGGTGAAGCGGGCAAGTGACGGGATCGCGGTGTTCTCCCGCCCGTCGAGATTGAGCAAAAGTCCTTCGGTCTTGCGGTCCTCGGGGACGAGGCTGATGCCGAAACGCGGATCGACAGCGTCGGCTGGCGAGCGGAACTCTGCAACGTTTCCGTTGACCCGGATCGTGCCGCCGGTCTTCGACTGCGCGCCAAAAAGCCCGAGGAACAGCTCCCGCTGGCCCATGCCCTGCAGCGCGCCGACGCCGAGAATTTCACCGGGCCGTAGGTCGAAGCTCACCGAACGCACGCCCATGGTGGAGAAGTTCCGAGCCGAGAGCGCCGGCGGTGCGTGTGTGCTCCACGCAGCCGCCGACAGCTTCGGCGGAAAGACGACGTCGAGGGAGCGGCCGATCATCAATTCGATCACCTCCTCGTCGGACAGCGCCGGCACTGGGTAGGTGCCCACTGCGCGCCCGTTGCGGAGCACCGTGAGGTCGGAGCAGAAGTCGCGCACATCCTGCATTCGGTGCGAGATGAGGACGACGGTCGTGCCGGTCTCCTTGAGGCGGTCGATGATCCTGCCGAGCCAATCGACGTCCTGTGCCGAAAGCGAGGCGGTCGGCTCGTCGAGGAGGAGGAGGCGCGGCTTGCGGCTGGCGCTCCGGGCGATCTCGATCTTCTGCCGAGTCGGCAGGTCGAGGTCGCGGACGCGCGCCCTGGGATTAATGTCGCCGAGACCAAGCTCGGCGAGGGCGGCGCGCACCGCCGCGTCGGCGCTTTGCCGAGATATCGTGCCGAGAAGGGAGAGCGGCTCCTCCATCAGAAGGAAGTTCTGCGCGACGGTAAGATCCTTGACCAGCGAGATCTCCTGGAAGGCGGTGCGGATGCCGAGTCCATGGGCCGTCCGCGGATCGCGGATCCGGACGCTTTCGCCGAAGACGACGATCTCGCCAGCGTCGGGCGCGACGAGCCCGCTCAAAAGCTTGACGAGGGTCGACTTGCCGGCGCCATTTTCTCCGAGAATGGCGTGAATGTCGCCCGGGGCGACGGAAAGCGAAAGGTCGTTCAGCGCGACGGTGGCGCCGAATTCCTTGCGGACGCCCGCGACGCTGATCGCCGGTGCTTCCGGTGGCGCAGGGCCCGCACCGGAAGCACCGGCATTCCGCTGGATTTCACTCGCGGTCGGCAGCACGTGGGCCTCGACGGATCTTGTTGGTTCGCGGCGGGCGCGCCCGCGATGTTAGCCGGCCGCCCTGGCACGCGGACGGCTAATGCGCGGACTGCTACTGGCCTTCCGGCACCGTCCCGTTCAGCGCCGAGTAAAGATCGAGCTCGGGGACCTCCTTGCTCCACACGTCGATGAAGTAGTTTGCCGGAGCCACGGAAAGCGGTACGGCGCTGCAGGCCCAGTCCTCGGCCATCAGCTCGGCCCGGTCGGCCTTCTCGCAGAGCACAGTGTCGTCGCTGGTGACCAGCGGCATGGGGATCTCGTTGTACTTCTGGAGCGGCTCACCGTCCTTGAAGGCGACGGCGAGCTTGAACGCATAGGGCGCCGCCCAGGGCGGCGAGCCCATCGAAACGCCCGGCACGCCGAGGGCGCCCTCGGTGGTGCCTTTGGCGAGCTGTGAGACGCGCTCGCCGTTCGAGCCGTTGCCGGCGCAGGGCAGGAGCTTGTCGCGGCCCGCCTCGATCTGGAGCTGGGCGAATTCGTAGCAGCCGGTCTGTGTCCACAGGCCGTCAATGTTGTCCCAGCCCTGGGCGGCAATAATCTCCGACAGCTTCTGGCGGGCCGTGGCGTTGTTCCACATGCTCGGCGTATCGGCGATGATCTTGATGTCGGTGCCCGAAAAGATCTCCTTGGCGGCGGCGTTGCGCCGGGTATCAACCATCGTACCCGGGATGCCACCCATGAAGATGATGTTGCCCTCGCCCTTGAGTTCGTCGGCGAGCCACTGGGCGGGGCCGGCGCCGGCCCAGTCCTGGTTGATGCCGACGTAGTAGGCGCAGGGTTCCGTCACCTGCGCGTCCCACGTGATGAACGTCACCCCTTTGGCGCAGGCATTCTTGACGGCGCGGTTCAGCGCCGTCGGCGAGATCGGCCAAGCGACGATGATGTCGGCCCCGGCCTGGACCATGGCGTTGATCTGCTGAATCTGGGTCTGGGCATCGCCGCGGGCCGATTGGACGTCGAGCGTTACACGATCCTTGTAGGCGCTGGTATTGGCTATGGCGCGCAAAAGGTTGAGTGACGCGTCCATCCAGGTGTTGCCTTCGAAGCCGGCACTCACAAAGACCTTGAGAGGTTCCGCTGCCTGCGCCGGCACCGCGGCCGCGCTTCCGAGCGCAAGCGCTGCAAGGCAAACTTTCCAGTTAAGTCTTTCCGTTCTTGCGACCATGTTATTCCCCTCGGTTAGATTTGGACGCAGAGATGCGTGCCGCGGATTCGTTCCGCGGATTTGGTCCCGCTGGAGATAAGGCAGTGAGGATGCGTCGGACGGCTCGGAAGAAGGCTCAGGTGCTGATTCGCCAAGGCGCCCATAGCAATCCGTTCCGGACATACCGGTCTGGCCAGAAGGGCCATATCGGGCAGTCTCTATGGCGATATGGCTTGAGTCAAGGCGTGGCGAACGCCATATTGGTCAGACCGGTCTGTAGGGAGGGATGATGGAACAGGAACAGGAACATGTGCCAGTCCCCAAGCTGGTCGCCCGACGCATTTCAAGCATGATCGCCGACGGAGAACTGGCGATGGGGACGAAGCTTCCGTCCCAGCGTGATCTGTCCCAGCAGTTCGGCGTGAGTCGGACATCGATTCGGGAGGCCATCTCACTCCTCGAGGCATCCGGGACACTGCGCACCCAACCCGGACGTGGGATGTTTGTCGGTCGCGCCGAGGGCTCGCTGGCCGCCGTCAACGGCCAAGCGGACGGCTCGCTTTATTCCAAGCTCGACCTCTGCCGGTTCCGCTTCATGCTTGAAGGACAGACCGCCCGCCTCGCCGCCATGCGCGTGACCGACCGGCACATCGAGACCCTCGACCGCAACCTCGAGCGATTCAAGACGCAGACTCGCGCAATGGACCTGCACGCCGCGGCGGCAACCGATTTCGCCTTTCACCACCTCATTGTCGGCTACGCTGGCGTCCAGCTCTTCACCGACCTCCATGGCAACCATCGTCTACTGCTCCTGGGCATGATCGAGATGCCCCGCTCCGTGTACAATCGCGCCTGGGAGCCGGTGGTCGAGCACGAGCGCATCATTGAGGCGCTGAAGCGTCGCGACCCGGACGAGGCGCGCTACTACATGGAATCGCATATCGTGAGGAGTTCCGAGCGGCTCGGCATTCTGCTCGCTGACGACGTGGTCTAAGTCCGCTCCCGCCGACGCCGCCGCAAGTCCGCCCTACGCGGCGGGCACCCGTCGGTCGGCGTTCCCATCGCCGATGTCGCCGCTTCCGCCGGCTCCGCCGAGCCGCGCCGCAGCGGCGAGGAAGGCGGTCAGCGATTCCTCGATTCGCGCCGGGTCGATGTTCTTGACGATGAAGACGAGCTTCGACCCTCGATCGGCGTCGGGCCAGGCCGGGAGGTGGACGGGCGGGTGCAGGAAGTGCTGCACAGCCTGGAGCATTACCGGGCCGTCGATGTCGTCCACGTCGAGGATGCCCTTAACGCGGAGGATGTTGCGACCGTGCCGGTGGAGCAGGGCGGTGAGCCAGACCGCGAAGGCCGCCCAGTCCAGCCGCTCCGACAGCACGAGGGTCAGCGAGCGTACCCCCGCCGCGTGATCGTGAAGATCGTGGTCCGGGAAATGATCGTCGTGGGGACCCGCTTGTTCGCCGTGATGTCCGGCATGGTCGGGCGCGGCGAGCGCGGAGAATCCGTCGAGCCATTCCGCCGTCCGGCGAAGATGCGCGTCGGTGCTCGACTCTGATCCCGCCAGCAGATCCGGGCATGCAGCCAAGGTTGGTCTGGGCGCGAGCATCGCCCTGCGTAGCAGCCTTGCGAAACCATCGCGCCGCCTCGCCGTGGTCCGGCGAAACGCCTCGCCCGTTGTAGTACGCGACTCCGAGGTTGTGCTGCGCGTTGGCATCGCCCTTGCTCTCAGCGGATTCGCGGTACCAGCTCGCCACCTTCCCGGCAAACCGTCGCTGGCGGCACCGATACCTCAACAGATCCACTATTGCATGGCGCCGGATGGCGTGAGCCTCGCCTACGCAACGACGGGGGAAGGCTATCCACTTCTCAAGTGCGCTAACTGGATGTCCGATCTCGAGTACGACTTGGATAGTTCCGTCTGGCGGCACTGGATCGCGGAACTGTCCGAGTGCAATCGGCTGATCCGCTACGACCAGCGCGGCAACGGGCTATCGGACCGAGTCGTTGAAGACCTGTCTTTCGCCGCGCAGCTTTTGGATCTTGAGACGGTAGCCGATGCGGCCTGCGTGGAGCGCTTCGCTCTCCTCGGCATCTCGGCTGGCGCCGCCGTCTCAGTCGCTTATACCGCGCGCCATCCGGAACGGGTCTCCCACCTCATCCTCTATGGCGGCCGGCCGCGCGGCTGGAAACACTCGGGAACGCAGGCGGATCGAGCCCAGCGCGCCGCCATGGGCGCGCTGATCCGCGCAGGTTGGGGCCGGGACAATCCCGCCTTTCGCCAGATGTTTACATTGCTCTTTATTCCCGACGCCACGCCGGAACAGATGCATTGGTACAATGAACTGCAGCGGCGGACCGTGTCGCCCGAGAATGCTGCACAGCTGGACGAAAACGCTGGAGTCATTGAAGTCACGGACCTGCTCGCGAAAGTGACCGTACCAACGCTCGTACTCCATTCCGTCGGCGACGCTCTCGTGCCCTTCGATCTCGGCCGCGAGTTCGCGATCACTATTCCAAGTACTCGCTTCGTGGCACTCGACAGTCGAAATCACATCCTCCTCGCTGACGAGCCGTCCTTCCCCCGGTTCCTCGACGAGGTGCGCAACTTCATTGGATAGGAGGAAGAGATGAGGTTGCCGACCTTCGATCTGACCGGCCGGCCATTCATGCTCTTCGGCACCTAGATCGCCGCCCCGCGCGGATCGGGCCGCATTGAGGTGTTCCGGCGTGACTCACGATCTCGAACGGGCACATTCGGTGAGAGAATTGGGGCGGGAGATGCCAATCACATATGATTTCGATGGTCGGGTCGCGATCGTCACGGGCGGTTCGAACGGCATCGGCCGCTCGATCGCGGAGCGGCTGCGCGAGGCCGGCGCGACCGCGTTCGTCTGGGATCTCGCTCCGCCGGATTTCGGCGACGTATCGTTCGCCGAGGTGGACGTCACGGACCCGGAGTCGATCGAGCAAGCCCTGTCGCGACTTACCGAAACACAACGGACCGTCGACATTCTGGTCAACAATGCCGGCTTCGTCGGCGAGGCCACTCCGGTCCTGGAGTTCGACCCGGCGAAGTGGCGGCGGATCGTCGACGTCAACCTGATCGGCATGTTCGAGGTCAGCCGCCAGGTCGTTCCCCTGATGAAGCGGACCGGGTACGGCCGGGTCGTGAACATGGCCTCGCTCGCCGGCAAGAACGGCACGCCCCTCATGTCGGCCTATTCGGCAGCAAAGGCCGGCGTCATCGCCTTCACCAAAGCCTTCGCTAAGGAACTCGCCGAAACCGATATAAGGGTGAACAGCATCGCGCCGGCCGCGGTTGCGACCGATCTCCTGCGCCAATTGCCGGAGGATGTCCTGAAGAGCATGATCGAGTCGAGCCCGGCCAAGCGGCTTGCCACCGTCGAGGAAGTCTCCGACATCGCCTTGTTCCTCTGCTCGGAAGCCTGCTCCTTCAACATCGGCGCGATATTCGACGTGTCGGGAGGACGGGCGGTCTACTGACCTCGCGTCGCCTCGGAACCCGGCGGAGAAATTCTTCGGGTCCGGGGCGAGGATGAGGGTCAGAAACGAAAAATCAGCCATCAGCCGCTTTGTAGCGCGTCACCGGCTGCTTGGGACAGCGCAGCACCGCGACATCTGATCCGGCACGTCTGCAATGCGGCTCATTTCGGTTCGTCGTCGGTGGCCGGGTCGGCCTTTCCCGCCTCGGAAAGCATGATGGCGAGCGCCCGGGTCTGCGGGAAGTTCGCGCAGACCAGCATGATGACGGCGGTCAGCGGCACCGCCAGAAACATGCCGCCGATGCCCCAGATCGCTCCCCAGACGAACAGCGACAGAACAACGACGAACTGGCTGAGATTGAGGGTCTGCGCCGCCATGCGCGGCTGCACGATGTTGCCGATGACGAACTGGATGATCCCGATCGCTACCAGCAGCACGACGAACGGCGTGAAATCCGCGAACTGAAGCAGAGCGTAGAGGGCGGGAATGGCGGTGGCGAGAATCGAGCCGATCGTCGGGATGAAATTAAGGACGAAGATCAGGAAGGCCCAGAAGGCGGCGCTGTCGAGACCGACGAGGATCATCACGACATAGCTGAGGATCGCGGTGAGCAGGCTGACGACGAACATCGTCCACAGATAGCTCTGGATATCCTGGCCGATGCGGTCGAGGAGGGCGCGGATCATGTGGCGTTTGTCAACGTCGGTGACGACCGCGTTGATCTTTGCGTTGAAGAACCGCTGCTCGACCAGCAGGAAGATCACGTAGAGCAAGACCACGCCGAGGTTGCTGACGAATCCCGTCATCCCCGTGACGATGGAGCTCAGCAGCCGGTCGATGCTGAGGTGGCCGAGCGCGGTGTTGATGACCTCGTCGTTGGACACCCCGGTGAGACTGGCGATCTTGTCGACGAGGATGCTGAGGCTGCGCTGGAAATCCGCGGTGCGGGTGCCGATCTGCCCGACATTGACGACGATGATCTCGCCGACGATCAGGCTGGCGGCCGCGATCGTCAGAAAGGCGAGCGTCAGGGACAGAGCGCGTTGCCGGCCGAACCTGCGCCGCCACAGGCCGTCGTACATTTTCGCCAGGGCGTTGATGAAGAACCACAGGAGCAGGGCAACGGCCAGCGGGACAAGGATGCCCGAGAAGTAGATGAGAGCGAGGACGGCGATCAGCGAAAGGCCCGCGATGTAGAAGGCGCGGGCGAGATAGCTCGAACGGCGCCGTTCCTCCGCGACGGGAGGGGGCCGCTGATGTCCGGAGACCTCGGGTATGTCCGTCATGGCCGGTGGTGTCGCCGTTCCGTGGGCAAACGTGCCCCCATTGCGGCGATGTGGCAATCCCTGCTTTTGCCCTGCGCCTGACGGGCGAAGAGCGCGGACATCTTTTCTGCTGCTGAGCGAGAAGCGGCGTCGTCGCTCCGTTCGATCGAAGTCGATCCGGGCATGAACATCTGGTACAGGTCGGTGGACCGCCGGCTCCGGCCGGTTTCCTTCACCTTTCACTGTTCAATCAACGGAGTCCGCCATGCGACGCATCGCACTTCTCGGTCTTGGCACCATGGGCGCCGGCATGGCGTCGAACTGGCTCGCCAAGGGCTTCGAACTCACCGTCTGGAACCGGACCCGGGCGAAGGCGGAGCCGTTTGCCGCCAAGGGCGCGCGCGTTGCCGATACGCCGCGGGAGGCTGCCGCCGACGCTGACCTGATCGTCGCGATGGTCTCGGATGACGAGGCTTCGCGCGCCGTCTGGCTCGGCGCGGACGGGGCGCTCGCCGGGGCGAAACCCGGCGCCATCGCGGCGGAGGCGAGCACGCTGTCGCCGGACTGGGTGCGGGAGCTTGCGGCGGCGGCGCTCGTCCAAGGCCTGTCGTTCCTCGACATGCCGGTCGGCGGCAGCCGCGACGCGGCAGAAGGCGGCAACCTCGTCCTCTTCGTCGGCGGTGACGCGGAAACCCTCGAGAAGGTGCGCCCGGCGCTGGAAGCGATCAGCAGCGCCATCCATCACCTCGGCGGTACTGCGGCGGGTGCCACCTGGAAGCTGATCAACAACATGATGGTGGCGGTCCAGATGGCCGGCGCCGCCGAGGGCCTTGCGTTGGCGGAGAAGGCCGGCATCGACCGCCGTCAGGCCGCCGACATCATCGCCAACAGCGGTCTCGCCAGCCGGGTGGTCAAGTCGAAGATGCCGCGGATGGGCGCCCTCGACTTCGACAACGCGGATTTTGCCCTTCGCCACATGGCCAAGGATCTGCGCTACGCGCAAGCCTTGGCCGGGGAGCTGGGGATGACGCCCGAAATGCTGAAGGTTGCCGGTGGGCGCTACGAGGCCGCGGAAGCGAAAGGGCTCGGCGACAGCGACTACGCCGCCGTGCTCCACGCGGTCAGGGAGTGACGGCGGGCGCTGCGACCGGGGGACGGGAGCCGCGTTTAGGCCAGGTTGCGCGCGCGGATGAAGTCGCGCTCCATCTCCACCGCCCGCCACTCGTCGTCGCTGGGGCCATTGTAGATCAGCGTGTAGGGACCGGCGAATCCCGCTTCGCGGGCGACCGCGAGACAGCGGCCGAAGTCCTCGGCGCCCATCTCGAGGTCTTTGGTGAAGGTGCAATGGGCGTGACTGTTCTCGGCCCGCGGCAGAATCGCGGCGAGGTCGTCGTATTTGGTCGGTCCTTTCCAGTTGCCGAGGTCGGCGAGGAAACCGACCTTGCCGTCGAGCCGGTCGAGAACCGCGTGCACCTCTGCCGGCCCCGCCATGGTCGCCAGCCAGTTCTCGGTGAGGACGCGCACGCCCTGATCCGCGCCGCGCTTTGCCAGCTCGGCGAGGCCGGCGACGGTGCGGTCGAGGACCTCCGGCGACGGCGGCCGCTTGCCGGCGATGACCCGCGCCTTCTCGGCGCCGAGTTCCGCCGCGACATCGATCCAGCGACCGATCCAGCCAATGTCGCGGCGCGCGTTCACCGGGTCGGTGATGTCACCATCGTCGATCAGCAGCGTCTGAAGGGTGATGCCGGATTCGGCAATCGCCGAGCGCAGCGCGCTGAGAAAGCCCGTATCATGGCGATCGATGTGAAAGGAGCAGATCTCGAGCCGGTCGATGCCGAGCTCGGCGAGCCGCACTGGAACCTCCATCAGGGACATGGTTCCCGCCCCCCAGGTCTCCTCGAAGGACGCGTCGCCGTCGTTCTCCGGCGAATTGGGCCAGGTGATGCCGAGGGCGCGATGGATGCTCCAGGTCGACAGGGCGAGCGGCGGTGAAGCGTTGGAGGGCATCTTTTTGTCTCCTGGTGCCCGCGTCGGGGAGGCGGGCGGCCGTTGGGTTGTAGACCATTCCGAGCGCGTCTTA